>JGI24158J21664_10006012_pt1 | contig 15937 bp, 12 predicted proteins | sample Ectturendosymbi3_FD_21664 | JGI IMG/M metagenome (IMG submission 21664)
TCATATGACTCAGCCAACAAGCAGAAGCATCATAAAAGCCATCGCATGCAGTAAGCCAACCACTAGCGAACATTAGAGCAAATGAAAACACAACGGCACAATAGTTGATCAGTGTAAACAAAGAGGGGCGCTGTGTCATATAGGTGCAAGCACTTGTCACACTGTGTTTTGGTATTAATGAAAACAATGAAAGAGAGGTCAGCGAAAAGAAAACTGACACCATATCGTGTTTTACTTGGTGACTCTGGAAACACTTCATCCCTATCGTTATGAGTACAGCTTTCACTTTTCTTACACGAATGGCAATCGCTGCAAAGCTTTACACGTGGTATACTGGGACAAACAATGTTGTTTCTTTAGTAATATTAACAGAGTTTTTACTGTCAACACCACTAGATTTCAAGATTCGACAAACACCAAGATTTGTTTGGAAAAATGTCTGGAAACTGGCATGAGCGTCAGAAGGAAACGGCAAGGATCCCCTGGATATTGAACGTTCATATTTTGCTGTTAAGTCTGTAGCAGAAAAATGCTTTTCTCTTACTTTCAGAATTAGCAAAATTAATTTTCACCACTGTTGTCAACCCACTGATGAAGCTCTTTTTGTCCACTGCCTGGAAATACATACTACTGTCCCCCTTGGAAAAAATCCTTCCGACGCCCGTGAAAACTGAGATAGTCGACTAACAAAAAGCGAGATCGTGCTTCGACCCTTACCTTCAAATGACATTCTCCAAACAACTTTGCATCGAGGATGACGCTGCATTTTTCTTGAGACCACGGGCGTCTCGCCGGTCGTAGCGCGCAGCTGTCGTTGACTTGGCTCGAAATGGTTACGTCTTGGCACGCCATGGTCGAAGTCGGCATCTTGAGCATAAAAAGTACAGCGAGTGAGTTCCACAAACGACTCAACTGCTGGACTGCCACTGTAACAGTCCAAATTCATTTAAATTGCAGCCCGAGGCCGAAAATCCTCAATACAATACTATACAATCCATTTAAATGCAGTCAATAAAACGTTTCTGTTGATTCATTGCTTCGCAGAATTTGTTGGCGGTGTCGTTTAATATACAAGAATGTTCACAGTTCGAACACTTTTTTGTTGATTCGAGCTTACCGAGTACGACCAATTTCGAAGTTTTGTCAGCAAAGTCAGAGAATGTCGCACGAAACAACGAAGTATTTGCTAAATATTCATTACTGTGCTTGGGTTAAAACGCTGCACTTCATTCATAACCAAGTTTTTACCTGGAAAAGTGTCGAAAGTGCTTTTTTTATTTTTAAAGGATGAACGGAAAAATAAAACTTCAACAACATTGGTTCCCATTACGTCCTACTCGCTCTTTCTCTGACTTCGTTAAAATCTCAAGTTGTAACAAAAGTGGTGATGCACGGAACAGAAGTGAACACAGCGAGAGAGCGTGCTCACTATGAGCGTAAGTAAGCTGCAGAACAAATTCTCTCCATCAAACTTTGTTTTGGTAGAGGTTATGCAATTGTTATACTTTTCAAACTCCAGCACTGCAATACAGTAACCATTTCTGAAATAGCAATTGTGATCTGCCACAATCCATGGAAATATTTCCGCATAACTAACACCACATCGTGTACCTTCCAGCTATTTCCAAATTCAATGGCGTCACCGATAATTCCAGTTCTTGTAATAAAGTCGTTGCCGTCTTTTCCGTCATAGTTGCCACACAAGCCACAAACTTTACCCTGGAAAGAAAAGCGATTCAATAACTTAACCTTAAGCTTATTTCGCACCCAAATGAAATGCACACATTTTAACTATAGGTTCAATCCGCCGTCGGCACATCTCTTACACAGCCGTTGCATTCAATGTACTTAAAAACATTTTTGAACCAATCCATCATGACGCCATCAAATGCACCAGGACAACATGTCGCTCGAAAAATCGTTACCAAGTGGATAACCGGGACCAAGGCTACCGTGGTTACTGTTAAATCTAAAACCAGGGTTCGACTGCATTATTTGCGAAATCACTCCGTGCACCATCTCTGATTTTTGACGATTTAACACTGAAGGTGAAGCTGGTGAAGATGTACACTCATGGTTTATTGAAAATCTATACAGTTTGCTAAAATTGCTTTCATGCAAACTGAAGCGGAATTGCTTACAACCAACTTGTTTGAGAAATGTTTCTGCAAAAGAAATTCTGCAATAAGTTGGAAAGTAGTTTTTAAAGTTATGATTTTGTGCCAACTGCATTTCGACCACGCATTTTTCCATGCCGCTGGCTGTACTGTTGAATCAATTTCTTTCCGTGACGGTAAAACTGTTTAAACATCGTCATCCTCGTCAAACGTGAGACTCCTACATCGCTTTGCAAGTATATGTTGCCGGACCAGGCAAACACACACCATTTGATTTGTTAAGGTAACCACACACCTGGTACTCTGGTGTCAAGCGAACGTAGATACGTGTTCCATTGTCCCAGAGAATGGTGATGCCAATGCAGGTGCTGATTTCGGTGAAGAGGCCCTTCTGTTTGACGACGAAGATCTCCGCTTCGCGGTTGTGGGTGAAGCCAGTGACGGCTCGGCGGTGGCGACTGAACGGAATCTCGCGGATCTCCGGCGCTTTGCCTTGGGTCAGCACGATCTGCTGGCTCTGTGACGAAACAAAGGTTATACTCAGCAAGAGCTGCGGTAGAATTTATTTCGCCGTGTGGCATACCTACTAACGGGGAAGCGGTTTTTAAAATCTTTGTCTGCATTTTAATGCGCGAAATACAGTAGGACATGAAAGTTTTACTGAGGAAGTTGTTCCAGGAAACTTTGATGTTTTCCGCCGAAGGATTACGTTCGCGCTTTAACTTCATGCGTGCTGGCATGGGGTGATCCCGTTAGCCTAATGCAGTGGTTTTTAACCTTGGGTCCGCGAACCCTTTTGGGGGCTATGAATACGTTTTAGGGTGTCCGTAAACCAAAATCCAATCAAGGTAATCCACTAGTTTGGCCCAACAGGGCCATCTTTGAGCTTGATCGCACCACAGCTGTAGTCTGACATGTTCATGTTGCTGGTCGACTGCCTTTTTTTTGCTTGACTTTGGGTGAGGGAAATTGGCGCCAGGCCGAAGTCTGAATTTTGCTTCTTGTCGGGGCTGTTGAGGTTCTCACGCTAAGAAAAGACCAAACCAATTTTCTAAATAAACGAACAAAACGAAGGGATCCGCAGAGGTTTTGGGTGAAGTGAAAGAGGTCCGCAGCGAAAAACAAGTTTGAGAATCACTGATAACGCAATGTGGCTGCGTTGCTCGCAAAGTAGAATTACGGATCAAGCAATCGGTATGGCCGGTGGTAAAACGAAATTACATCAGAAGAAGACAAGACTTGTGGCGCTGTGTGAAAGAATAGTGACTGCCGTTTGATTAGATTATCCGCGGACTTGCAAACGTATTTCTTCACCGATGGCAAGGAAGCGTTTGTGACGGGAAGCTCCAAAATAGCGAAACACCGCGATTAATTTTACTAGTGAAAAATCATTAGCATGCTTTACGAAAGTTCAGAAACCGTAGGAGAAAAAACTGCATATTTTGCTGAATTTTTGCGCAAAAATCTTTTAGTTCGGAGTGTGTCGTAGTTACGTCGGGAGTTGGTCATACAGAAAACCTCCGCTTTATTGTGACGTCGTTGCTACCAAAATCTTGGGGAAATGGAGTAAACTGCTCTTTGTAAACGCATCACCGCTCCACTGAGTACTCGCTGCCAGGGAAAAACAGCAGCGTAAAGATGGCTTCGCACAGAATCCCGTTACCGCTTACAAACCGGCTTATGGCCAACGACAGTCTTCACACATGCTCCGTTGGCCGTATCCTGCTGCATTTTCTCGGTTTCGAACGGCTTACGGCTTGCTTAAAATTGGTTTAAGTAATCCGGACTGCCGTGGTTGTCGGTGATGGTGTTCTTGCTGTATGTGTGAAGACTGCCGTTGGCCCTAAGCCGGTTCGTAAGCCGTAACCGGGTTCTGTGTGAAATGACCTTTACAATGTTTCCGATCAGTGTTCAAGAGTATCTGTGTAAACTTTCAATCATCCGACGTTGACCGCATTGATTAATTCTACCCTCGCCTTGAGAAGAAATCCTGAAGTATTCAATTTTAGCAAGATGTTTTTGCCAAGATGTGTATAACCAAGAGGGCTGATGATAACTTACCCAACTTATCTTAGACAAAAAGGTGTTCTATTTAAACAATGGCCAGGCTAGACAATTTCAGGAATCTATGCTCAAAATGCACGGCCGTTAAGTCCAGGGACACACACAGCCAGTGAGGTTAATGGGGTGGGCGATTCAGTAACATTAGGTGGTCAAGTCCCATTACAGGTTCACTACAGTAAGAGAGATGAAGTATACTTCACAACTCTGCTTTAACAAAACAATGGATGCAAATTGCCTTATATCGCGAATGCTATTTTCTGAATTGCACAAAATCATGGTGAATGAAGTTACTTTCCTTGGTTTTAAGGGGGGGGGGGCGATCGAACCAATCGTTCCCCTGGATCCGCCCTTGGTTAAGTCAAAGTTTCCTGTCATGCTTTCTCAACTGATGCAAATTGCAAATATTTACTAAAAGAGCTCATACCTTGATGGAAACGATGACCGATTTGGAGCAGGTGATGCCTGTGGTGCCGCACTTAACGTTCTTGGTGACAACGCTGAACAATCCACCACCGATATTGTTCGGGCAGAAGTCCTGACGAAATACGTAAGTTTTATTCAGGCATTCGAGCAAATCAATGTCACACAACGAGGTTCGAGCAGCACACACGTTTTCGTGCAAAAATTAACGTATCCTTTTCTTGCAGAGACAAGGTCCAGATGCTGTAAAAGAAGATTGTAAAAGTTTAAAGAAAGAATTTTGCGTTGAGAAACACTTAGAAAAGGACGGGGAGTTTTTAAAAAAATATGACCGCTACTACATTAGAATGCAGAATGGGTCTCTCGACGCACCAAGAACGATCAACCAAGTTTCGTGAAGGCTTAAACTATTCTTTTGTTTTTGACGTAACAAACAACAAAAGTTTGCCTTCGTGGAGATGTGTTTGTACAGGTGCCTCCTCACGTTTCTTGTAAATACTGGTCACATATTTTCGCTTGTTTATGCCTTATTGACACAACCGTAGATGCTGTCATTTTAAAATTTAAAACCTGACTTGCATTAAGGAAATTCCTGCAAAAAAAGAATTGTTAGGAGTAGTAAGCTGAATATTTGTTGAAAATAATGCTGCTGAGCAACACACCGTAGCCAGGACGTATTCGCACTCGCCGTGGAAGTCGTACATCAATCCGTCAAATGTCTGGTAGTGGGAACCGCCGCTGGACGAACAGGTCTTTGTGCACTGGTCAGCTGTGCAGGTGAATGTTCCANAATTGCAAGTGCTGCAAAGCGAACGTCAGTTTTCCCAAGCAGTATAAACCTTGCGAAACATGGCTCAGGAAAATTTTCTANCGTCGGATTTTTTACCCTTTTCGAATTTCAAACGCATGCAAATGAAATTCAAACATGTCTGATTGAAAGCACAGAAGTTTCGGGATCGAAGCTTGAGCACCGCACCGACCCGAAATGTCACAGAAAGCAAAACCTGAGCAGCTCACCAAACATTGCAATCGCCTTGGTAGCTTTCACCGGGCTGGAAATATTTTCCTCCTGCTCCCACGCAGCCGCACTCGCTCTGCGGAACGCACTTGTTGTCCGGCGTCGCATATTTCCCGGTCGGGCAGGAGCAACCTGAAAGGTTTTCGTCAGTGATTTCAATTGCTACCCTTGCTTTGCTGAGTCAAAGCTGCTGATTGGGATCGGTTCCACAAACACAGACATAAGGGTTTCAACTGCAGGCAGAAAAATGAAATAAAAAGGACCATTAAGTCGCTCATCAACCAGCCATCCGTATCTATTCGCAACATTTTTGAGCATGGGAGTCGGAGGATTTTTTCCAGGGGGAGCCACTAGCGTATTTTTCAAAATTTTTCTAGGGGAGCCACAAGTGGTGAAATTTATTTTTTCCCACTCGAAAATGGGAAAACAACCTTTTTAGCTCCATTTTTCAAAATCGGGGGGGCCAAGACCCCCTGCCCCTTCTTGCGACGCCCATGTTTTTGATAAGAACAAAACACAGAATAAATTAGAAGCGAAAATCCTGACTGTTTGTTTTGTTTCTTCACAGATAGTAGTCCATGCAGGCATGTCGAGAAAACCAAGATAATTTAAAACAAGAATCAACTTCTGAAAAAAGATTGATTATAACTAAAAACTAAAGATTAGATTTCGTTTTAGTTACCTGGCCAGCACTCATCTATCACAGTGAAGCGATAGGGAAATTCGCAGCTTCCGCCTCCCACTCCAGTCGGGAAACCATTTTCATCGACCGAGCAATCGAAATATTCGAGTTCTCCTGGACACTCGATGTCTGAAAAATCATGTGTGATATTGAAGCTTCTCTACGTTGTTCTTTCTAAAGTCGCAATTTGGCGCTCACGCTACTTAGACTTTTGTAGCTTCTAAAGTGAATTTGCTATACTTCACGAATGTTTTTGTTGATACCATTAAATCTTTCCTGACGTTTTTATTCACAGAGAGCAAGTTCCTCGGGTCAACATCAAATGGAATAATCTAGTAAACCTTTTTGGTTTTAGTATGACTTTTTTTCTTAGAAGACAACAGAACAGCAACTTTAAAACTTCAGGTCCTACCAACAGCAAGTTGCAAGTAATCCCAAGGACCGACAAGGAAAAAGTTGAAACTAACTTAGAACTAACAGAAAACGTTATTTTGCAGATTCAGCTCACCAATTATGTAGCACTCCATTTTGCCACCGTCGCACGTGCTGTCGACAAAAGTAATAAATTCTAAGTCACAGACGTGATACTTTTCCCAAGCAAGTCAAGGTACAAAATTTTCTTCACAGTATCTTTATGGTCTGTTCATGTTTAAAATATGTCTCATACTCGACGGACGAGTAGGGAGCAGTAGACGTTATTATTAAAAATGAAAACCGCTGCCACTGGCAGACCATCAAGTTTGTTTCACTTCCTGAAAACTTGATGTACAAAAAACCGAACGTCAAGAGGTATCTTTGAATAACATCGTGTCTTCGTTCAACTCTATTCAGCGCTCAAACATACCATTTCTTGGAATTATTCATAAAGCTGGCCTCGTCTCCGTTGGCGTACCACTTGCCATCGTAAAAGCATCCACAATCCTCAGCAGCAACACAAGTCTCTGCAGTGTGTAAGAGTACGATTTACACGCTTGTATCTTTCCGGTTTTAACGAGAACCCTAAAGATTCTAAACTCTGTCTCTATAAGTTTGCAACGCGTTTAGGTTTGCGGTGGAATTTTCTCAGCGCTTCCAGGGTTGTTGCCAGCAAACCAGTGGGAGGGTTTCATGTTCACATCTGCAGGACTTTGATTGTTGAACGTTGCCAGGCTTGCCGCAAGTGCAATTCAAAACAAGGAACAAACCGTTTTCGCGCCTGGAAAACAAACTAATGAAAGTCTGACGCTATTCAAGTTAAGCTCAAACTTAAAAAAAAAACGTTTATAATCCTCAGGTAAACATCGCCGCGCCGGACGCGAATTCCGGCTGACGGCGTGACGTCATATTTGGTGGTTATTACGAACTTCCGGCAGCGAAGCGTCGCGATCAGGCTGCGAAATTGAATCAAACTGTTTAGAACAAGGTACTCGCCGTCAAAGTTCTCGTATGTTCCTTCAGGGCAGAAGCAGCCAGGGTAACAGTCGCGCGTGCAGAAAAGCTCGATTGACTGGCAGGATGCAGTGCAGGTGTTTCCGCACTCGTTGAACACCTTGTTGGCAGGGCAGACGACCGCTGTGACGGCAAAAAAGCAATCTGAACTTGAGCATGGCGGACTTTATGCTGAAAACGTGAATGCCATTACAACGGAAGTTAAATAAAAACAGACGTTTTTGTAAAATTTGATACACACGAAGCGACCAAAGTTCACAAACCCGAAAAAAAGCAAACCTAAAAATACCATCAAGGTGGTCACTGGTCAAAGCTCTTGACCGTGCACCCCCACCATCAACTTACGGCAGGACTCGATCAGTTGCGCCGTAAGGCGTTTATCCGGAACGCCGTATTCTGAGCACGTGCTCACGACCGCCGTGGCGTAGAGACAAGTCACCAACGGGACCATTTCTTGGGGCGTGTTGCAGGCGTCCTCGACGCACATCCTCCTGACGTGTTCGAGGTTTACGTAAGCACCGCACGTCTTGTGTGCGTCGTCGATGATGTAACCGCAGACGCGTTCGATATCGTCGTCTGCAAATCAACTGACATTGCTGGAAACGCAGGTTTGAGCCAAGAACAAAGGCAAGCTTTCGACGTCATCTCAACTTGGAAAACTGAAAACAAGCGGCATGACCCTGTGGACACGTTTCACCTATACGCGCTTCAAGAGTGTCTTATAGGGTCAACGTTCGTTAGCGTCATTAAGCAAATGGTTAATGCAATGTCTCGCGCATCAGTACATCATGTATTTGCCATTTCTTCCAAGAATATAGCAAACGTGGGAGAGAAATAGACATCCGTATACAACAAAAACAACGAATTGGTTCACTTATGACAAATCTATATCAGACTGAGATAAAAAAGCTGGCAATGGTGTCAACTCAACCAAGCTCTTACGGTAGCAAATGGAAGGCCAGTAGATGACGTCACTGCAGGTGGAACCTTCTTTCTTCCAACTTTGCACGAATTCGCCGAAACCCTTGAAAAGAAATCAGAACAATTGAAGCGTATTCTCCGAAAAGGAATATTTCGAGAAATATGAGGCTTTGATCAACATGGAAAATTATTTTTCAAAAACCTTTCGCGGCTAACAAACAACGAAATTACGAAATTATAGCATGTGTATGACATTTTCAAAGCATTGCAAAGGCGTATGAACAAAAGGCAGTCGATTTTTTTCCGAGTAGCAGCTTTATTTCATGTTGCATTGCCTTCACCCTAAATTTTGTTTTGCAATTTAGCACTTGGAAAGGAAAAAAACTGACAGTATTTTCAGACTAGTTATCACATATAAGTTTTTCTGTATTTGTTTTTCTTTCATCATAGACACTACACGCAAATGTCGCTCAAAAATGATCCTCCAATTGTGATTATTGCGAAGGCACTTTTGGTTGTTTCTGGATCATGTGTCTGCAAACTTTTTAACCACTTCAGTAAGTTTTCTTGCACGTTTAAATAAACAGAGATCATGGGCGTCGATAGGATTTTCAAGGGGGGGGGTAATAGTGGATTTTTGCAAGACGTGAAAAAATAGTGAAATTCATTTTACCCACTAGAAACTAAAAGAACAACTTTTTGTTGCTATAAAGGTAATACGAAAATGTCAAATATCAAAATCGAAGCGGGGAAGCCCCCCTTCCGACCCCCATGACAGTCATCTGCACCTTCCATTTTGAAACTGTTGACAAACATCGAATCGTTTTCACGCAGAAAGCAACCAACGTACAGCAGGTTCGCCGGAAGGCATCACCATGTCGTCACCCTGCTTCTCATTGAAATTTCCGGCGACGCCTCGCAGCTGCCCGGCCATGCTCCCTGGGGCGCGGACGAAAACAGCGCCGACCCCGTCGAATACAACCCACATGTCGCTTTGCACCAAGTGCACGGTGAAACCTGCTTCCTGGTATCGATTCACCTCCACGCCGCCTGCGCAAAACCAATCAGTCGTTCGCTTGTGCCTCATGCAAAAGAAAGACTGCTCCAGATTTTTAAGTTTCAAAGTGAAAAAATGCTACGTCGTTAAGCGTGACACATAAACTGCACGCTCAGGCGTGACACAAGTAAATAACAATGGAAAATGAGCGACACAAGAAACACTAGCGACGAATTTAATTCACCAACCACGTCCGTGATAAAAAAAAAGAAACCGAGAAGCTGATGCGTTGTGGTAAATTGCTTCGTCAGTGTCGTTTGCACTTTTCGAAACAGCCTTAACAACTCCCCGCAGGTATTATCAAATATCAAACAGCTTAATTTGTGCTTGCGAATAAGAGCGAAGTCTACGATGCTCTTTATTTCGTATTTTTGCAGCACACAAACCTGCTGAGTTTGTCGAATTGGTGTCCTACTCTGAATACTGGAGAGCGATGCTTTGAGGAGGCAAAACAAACTGAGAAAAATCATCTCTTTTGCATTGGCAGATAATATTGTGCAGCGTTTTAACTGCTCGGAGGAAATGTGTCAAATATTCATGTTGCTATTGAATCTGTGGTACTTCTGACAAAAACGAGCAACTTCGCTTCGGCAATTTTTAAGTTTGCGTAGCTGGCAGCTTCCGAGAGAAAACACGCAGATTGCTGATTTACTGATGGAGACAATGTCAGATTGGATTCCTAAGATTGTCGCAAAACAACAAGAGGTTGATTTGTTTCATACCCTACCAGTGCGCATGTCTTCACTTACTCTTGGCATGAGGTATTTCCTGAGGCTTCATTAGGCCGTGCGCATCGTCGCTGTGCTTTCCCATCAGTAGGCGCCCGTCGGTGTCGAGGCGATAATGCATCATGTGAGATTTGACTTTAACCAAGATGTCGACTTTTTTCTTAAGGTTGAAAAGGTCGCCCTGAACGTCAAAAAGATTTCAGCTTGATCTTCTGGCCACCGTTTCTTTTGTTGCTTTTGCCATGCAGAACACCTTTTGTTACGAAACCGGAATCATCATCGTCAATTGATCTCAACATTCAAGTACTGACTACGTGAAACGTAGCAAAACCAAGGTTTGCACTTTCCTTGCCAAGTAATATGAAAACAACGAAGCTGCAAGTCATTATTACCTTTTAAACAGAACCTTGAACTAGCCTTGCAGATGTTTTCGTCGGGCAGAAATACATCATTTTTGAAAAAAATAATATAAAACTTTCATAACGTGATGTCCAGAGAAAAGCGATGCTAACTGTCAAAATTATGTAATTTTTCCAGTGATTGCAAGTCTCAAGTTAATGACTCGAGTCACAATTTTTAGAGACTCGATTTGACTCGAGTCACCTTTTGTAAAGACTGTGTGATGACTCAACTTGAGCCGCGTTATGTAAAGACGATGCGATGACTCGACTCATAATGTACAGTATATGAAAAGACTAGACTCGAGTTATGTTCATTTTTTATTGAGTCATATCAAGAACAAAATTTTTATTTGTGACCTGACATTAATGGTTCGAAGAAATTTGTGACTCAGCACTAATTTGATTCCATAGGAAAAACTTTCTGATGACTCTGACTCCACTCAGGCTTGAAGATGTTGTATATCGAATCATAACTCGACAAACGTGCATCGACCAAGTCTCCAATTATCTTTCGTAAGCTTTTAGAGATTTGTGAAGTTTTGCAGTTTCAAAAGTATTTTCGGTTAATGCCTTGTTTGATAAACAAGTGCTTTTCTTGGTTATGGCTCATGTGGGCAAAACTTAGTAGCAGTCAAATAATTTAGTAAAATGACGTAGAATCATTTGCATCCATTTCCAAGCGTTTTAAGAGCGATGTTCAAATTTCGAATCGACAACCCAGAAAAATAAAAAAGTGGCGCTGACCTGAAAACGTTTCGTTGTTTTAGCAGTTGAGAAAAATTATTTTAAAAAAATTAATAATTTGCAAGACAGCAGCCTCGGCTGTGTGCGCTGCCAAGCAGTATGAAACTCACAAGTCACGACTGCCAAAATCAGGTATCAAGCAGGGCTGTGGAGCCGGAGCACGGATCCGGAGCCCAAGCGATTTTGAATGGCTGGAACCGGAGCCAAAAACTTCTTGACAGTGGAGCCGGAGCCTGAAATTTGTGTTTCGGTTCCACAGACATATTTTCTGGGGAAAGCGAGTTGTACAAACAATGCAATGGTTTTTAGTTTTCAATGGACCAAATCTTTTGGAGACGGAGCCAAAAAACGTAGATGCCTAGAGCCGGAGCCTGAAATTTGAGTTCAGGATCCACAGCCCCGCTTGCTGGTATAGTCTAGTCCAGAAGTTTTGCCGCTCATCTTTCCAAGAGATACATGGTCCAAGTGCAGACCACGAATCGCAAAACACTCACCTCCCTGACGTTGGTGACGTAGATGCGGAAAGTCCCAGCCTCGTCCTCGGACAAGATGTAGGGGCAGTCGGCGGCCTCGGTGAAAAACTCGCCGTCGAAGGTCACGAAGTGGTAGTGGCCGAAAGCGGCCGCAGTGGCCGAGCAGACGTAATCGGTGCAGCTCCAAAGCCCTTCCTTACAGGTGCTGCGTGAAACGGACAAGAGTTTTGAAACGTCGGCAATGTGATTATAATATTCAAAGCATAGGAAGCAGTTGCAGGCGTCGGACTTGTACTCATTAGCAGCAAGTATCTTCGCTCGCTAAGGCTGCCAAATCATCTCCGGAACGAGCCGACCACTTTTCAGCAAAATATTGTACATATCTCTATTCCAGATAGACGATCGACGACAGTTCCGATTTGTTGAAGTTTTCAAGAACCTAAGTTAAATTCTCTGCCAACCTTCCCCCGATTATCGAACTGATTTCTGTTTATTTTCCACGAAACCCTCAAACATTCGGAAATTATCTTCAATAGGCAAAGCAAAACGCAGAGAGCGTAATGAAAAGCGTACGCACACGCGTTAGACAAAGCGCCTTTCTCAAAGCAGTATGCCCGCAGCAAACATTTCCAAACAGCTCATCCAGATAATTGATTCCAGTGCTACAGCTTGGCATAGTTGAACGCGAGACAAGCACGCAACATTATGCAGTCAACACGGAAACACACCAGTGGTGTGGCCGTCCCAACCAGGAACCAAGCCAAAATGCAGTATATAGCCGTAGCGAAAAGTTCCAAACTGCTCAAAACGTAGTTTTCCTGGAGCCCTAGATTGGTGATATACACAGCGGAATTCTTACCATTCGTTGCACCGTTCTGATCTCGATTCGCCGTTCGCAAAGCTCTTTCCCATGTAGGTGCAAGAGCACTGCTCAACTGCTTTGCACGAACGCGAATGTTTGTCCCACAACGTACCTACAGGGGGACAAACCACAAACGATATTCTTAGCGTGAAAACGCGAAAAATAGTGCCACGTAAAATAACTTACACGAATGTGACACGTTAAGCTGATACTTTGGTAAGTTCAAACCTCATCAAACACGCATGCGATTTTTGGTATTTTAATTGTAGCAGCAGAAATGTACAATTTTTAATACTGAATTTGATCTACTTTAATTTGCACATTAAGAAAAACGGGTCAAACATGCTTGATACTACAGACACTGTTGTTCGTTTAAGGGTAATTCTACTGCAGTAGATGCACACGTCCTTACCATCGGTGCATTCACATCGAGCCAAGCACGGTGTGTAGAACATGTCCAACAATCCGACAGAGTCACAGCTCGGCACATTTCCACGGCCACACTCAGTCCACTGCATGCTTCCGTCGCAAGGGATACCTGCGACCGAAAGCAGTTTACCAAAAGACTGCAAGGACGACTGAGCAAACAAAAAATGCAATTTGAAAATCTTTCCAGCGCAGAAGGTGTTAAGCAAAGCATTTAGCAATCCAAAACTGAATTTCAGATGAATGCTGACAGTCTGCACTTTTAGTTTCCACTGCAGCAGGCGCTACTTCCATCCGAGCACAGACGCAAACAACACTTTCATTATATATATGGCAGCGCGAGCAACACGGCACGTTTTAATAAAAAAATCTTTTATTTTACGAAAATGTAGTTCAGGGAAGCAATGTTTATAAGTTTGTAACATTGGTGCCAATTTTTCCGCTAAGTGCAGAAAATGGGTGTTAAAGGGGTAAAATGGCTTGCAGTGTAGGTAGAAACAAGGTTGAAAAACATAGTTGCCCGAAACGATTTTAAAGATTTTTGGCCTGTTATCAAAAGATTTTTTGTCTAGAAAATTTTTGAACACCGAAAGATCAAAGTTACTTCACCAAATTACACAGAATACCATTTTCGAATAAACAGAATCCTTGCACGGAACAAGTACGACTGCTCCTTTTGTTTGGTTCACATAAAAGTGATGTATCAGTTCGAGCAGCAAATTTAAATTTAAAGGTAATAAAAATGAAAACAGAGTGCGATTTAGACCACTTTTCATAGAGAATATGTTTTGGGCATGAGTACAAGTCAAACAAGAATCACCAAAATAAATAAAGATATCACGAAGAAATAATTTAAACGTCCACAGATTTTCACAATAAGATAAAAAAATTGGAAACATTTTTAAGGGATGGTTGTAGCAACATAGCTTGCAGATTTCGTTTGAAGGATTAAACAGGTTGACTTGACAAAGAAGATCTTGACTAATTGTATAAGCTCCTTTTCAAAGCGCAAGTCATTGCGGCATTGACTGGTGACGTCACGAATGACTTACGTGACCTCAGAAAGTGATTGTTTTAAGCTCAAGAATACCTCTCAGCAGTCAAGAACAATTTTTTGGCGAAATGAATAACTGCACTAGCATACCACATGATGGCGAACGCCAATCCGAGATGAGAACGTCGCTGAAGGCGCACACGCGGGCGTACTGCTGGCCTATGTCACACAGACAGTCCTCATTGTTCATATAGTCGCACAGGCACATTTCCTTGATACACTGTTGCACGAAAGGTCGGGGGTCTACCACGCTGTTACAAGCGGCCAGTCCATCGTTGGCGAGGAACATGCACGCCGCCAAGACATCCTGTGACGATGTGGGCGGTTGAAATTTCAATTTTGAAAATGCAAAGCAACAAAAGCAACAGCGCTACGTTTATAGTTGGTTTATTTCAGAGCAAAATGATAACACCCAACTCAGCGCAGTCATTGCGGAAAGCATTTTGACATGCAATTTCAGAAGTTGCTAACAATTTTTTTCCATCTGTGTTCTGCGAGGGCCCCCGTTGTTCAATCCTTTCAGTCCAAAGTCCAAAGCGCACGAGAACATATCATTGCTCACGTTAACAAACTATAAGGAATTACTAACAGCTGAGCGTAATCGACATGGCCCACGAGAGGGGGTACAAGAGGTTCGTCGTACCCGGGATCTGGACCCGGTAGATACTAGCATTGGCGTACGAGGCAGGGGGTCGGGAGGGGCGGCCGCCCCCCAGGCTTGAAAATTTTCAGGGCAAACTCTGTTTTCAGGGCAAGCGCTAGTTGCTCAACACTCGGAATGTGAAAAGTATATTCAATGCAGTTAAAATTTTCAGGGAAACTCTGTTTTTCAGGGCAAGCGCAAATTGATCAAAACTCCTGAATGTGAAAAGGACATTCAATGCAGTGAAAAATTTCAGGGCAACTGTTTTTTCAGGGCAAGCGCAAGTTGCTCAAAAATCCTGAATGATAAAAAATATTTCAATACAGTGAAAAATTCCAGGGCAACTTTGTTTTTCAGGGCAAGCGCTAGTTGCTCAAAAATCCTTAATAATAAAAATATATATTCAGTACTATGAATTCAGGGCACCCTCTGTTTTTCAGGGCAAGCGCAAGTTGCTCAAAACTACGGAATGTAAAAATTATATTCAATTACAGTGAAAATTTTAGGGGAAACTCTGTTTTCAGGGCAAGCACAAGTTGTTAAAAATCCTGAATGTAAAAAGTATATTCAATNCAGTGAAATTTTTCAGAGCAACTCTGTTTTTTCAGGGCAAACGCAAGTTGCTCAAAAATTGTGAACTGTGAAATATTTTCAATACAGTGTATAGTCACTTGGGGGCGATCCGTGCAATTTGGGCTAGTGTAGTTTGTAATCTGGACCAAAGTCGTGATTGGTTATAGTGACTTTGATCTGGACCAATCCGTCGTTTTCTGTAAAAATCGAACAATCGGATGTCGATAGTTCAACAGCTTGATATAAGAATTCGGTAACTCTTTCTTTTTAGTTTTCGAGTCTTTGTTCGTTTTCGCTGGGTAGATTTTTTTGATTAACAGGAGTTT
>JGI24158J21664_10006016_pt1 | contig 15933 bp, 9 predicted proteins | sample Ectturendosymbi3_FD_21664 | JGI IMG/M metagenome (IMG submission 21664)
TCACAATGTAGATAATGTTATTTTTTCAATATTTGGCAAAGTTACTAGCATCCCTGAAAAATTGGGGTTGTTCACTAATGTAGTTTGGCAGTATTAAGGCTTTAAACATGGCCAAAATGAACAATTTGGGCCCCCACGGCTATTCCCCCCCAGCTGAAAAGCTTTATAACCATGCCATTTCTTGACAGATTTCATTAAAATTTTGCAGATGTTCATCATATGGGGTAATGACAATTTGAGTAAAATTTCAGGAAAATTGGAGAGGGTGCCCTGACCACTTCTTGAGAATTGACATGGAATGGCCCATCTGACTTTGAATTTCTTGGTCACTGCAGAGATAATTTCAAATTAATGTGGCACAAGCAGATAAAATGATTTTTCCTTCCAACAAGTGATTTATAAGTCATTTATAAAACTTTTATATTACATATCATAAGTTCTTCCCAAAAGAAATGTAAAAACTATGATGTAAATGTTTTGGATGCTAATTTGGACCAGCATCAGATCAGTGCAATCTCAGAAGAGCTAATTTTATGCAATGTTTTATTAATTTCATGTTTACATGAGCATCACCACTCTGATTTGTGAATTACAGGCACCGCGTGATAGAAATACACAACCAGATCCTTGCCCACATCTTGTAACAGAAAGCAACCAATATAAGTTGCTGGAGATGGTTGATTCTGAGGGTAATAAGATTCTTTGCTGTGGATGCTGGGCTAACCACAGTATGGTTGAGGTCTGCCGGTGAGTTGCAATGTTTCAGTTAAGAGCTCCATTGTTTGAATAAAACTGGTGTGGCTGAACAGACAAGAAATGTTGATCTTCAATGTTCATGAAACAGTTACTTCATCCTATGTAATAATAACTGCATAATAAGCAAAAGTTGTGAATTTTCTATTGGATTCAAAGTTACTGATTTAAGACATAGATGGAGGAGTAATACAGTTAACCTCAGGCAATGAGTAATCAGTGGTAAGCTGATGTAAAACTTCTAGATATCATAAATTTTATGAAATGTGCCTTTCTGCAGGATTGATGAAAGCACTGGAAAACCCCTTTATGATACCACTATGTGTGAAGAGTGCCCTACTGGTTTTTTCTTACCTGAAAATGTTCATAATGAGCAATCGTGTGAGCCTCTTCCAACAAGGGAAATTCAGAAAAATCAAATCACTGACAAAACAGGAACATCTCCTATTTTATCTTCTCTTGCGCTTGTTAGCCAAAAGTAAGATATTTTTTATATTTGCAAATAACATCAAATTGCGAAATTTCGAAGCTTTCTGGAAGATATGCATCCACAATACTTTTGAAGTTGTTCAATACTTTGTTGAAAGATACGTTTTTACTGCTCTGTCTTCTTTCCTGATTGCTACACTGGTATATTTTCTGGGTCAGTGTGTGATCATGTGGCTAAGAAGCTAAAAATGTAAGCAATCAGCAGCTGTATCGGTCAATAAAACCTAGCTTCTATCAGAAAACTTTGTGTCTAAATTAAACAAAACGTCGAGTTTTTTGTTGAGTTGGAAATTATGATGGAACTTGGTGGACTTGTAGTTCACAGGTGATTAAATTTGTCTCAAGACTTGCTTCACTGAATGGAATTTCCAAGTTGAGTAGCCAAGTGGTGCTTCTTGTTGTGATTGGCGTAGAAGTGAACAATACTTCAAAACAAAAAGTTTTTCTCAAATAGTTTTCCTTGTCTGTATGCAAAGTGTATGAAACACCTACTGAAAAATCGCTTTTATTCACTATGAAAGAAGTCCTGTTCAACAACATATTAATGTGGATGTGGCTGTACCTTTGGTCCGTTAAAATAATTGAGAATGGGAAGTAGCAGTAAATTGTTGAAAATATCCGTAAGAACTTGTGTTTATCTTCTGTTGATTAAATAAGGAGACAAGCGAAGGTTTAATCACAATGCATGTTTGGTTGTTTCCCCAAGACCACAATCGCAAAAATAAATATAAAGTAAAATTGTAAGGAGTGTTTTATCCGCAAACTTGATAGAATGCATTATAACACCCAAAAACAGCTTGTAACAAGACTTAGTTTCTCGTGGATAACCGGTAGCTGATGTAGCAATTGCTCTAACCACTGGCCATGTGCGACGATAGATAACCCACCCACCTGTAACCATGAGCGCAATTTTGTTGTAAAATGTGAGGGGGACACTTTGGTGTGAAACCAATATACTCCATTATTGAGGGCACGGCATATTATATGCTCACTATCTGAAAAAGTGGGGGGAAGAGTCCCCCACCTAATTGCGCCCAAGCCTGTAAGTAACCCAAAACATGCCAAATTTGCGACCGGTTTGAACAAACGCTAAATCATCAATCGTCGACTGACAACCACAAGAGGTTAGGTGACTTTTTCCTGCTTCACGAAAGATTTTTGCTTCTAAAGAAAAACCCAAAAGTTAGAAATTTGTTATGAAGGCGGTTGTAACGTACATGTGAGGCAACCAAAAAATAAATTGTGAAACAGTTGAATTCTTTTCGTGTATGCATTGAAGTAAACGTAGTAGCGTTTTCCATAAGGCACTTTAAATGATGTTACTTATGGAATGAATGCCGTGTGCATTGTTATAACTTTCCCGTGTTGTATTGGTTGAGTATCAAATCACGAATGACGGTCTGACGTTTGCAAAAAGAACGTGTATTTTCTCATCGGTGATGTCATGGATCTCTTCGCGTGGGTGAACTCAATCGTTTTGTCAGTTACATGATTGGTGAAAGCACTTGATCGTGTTTTAGAAAAAACTTGGAAAATTCTGAAGAGACTGCCAAATCTTCGCTTCGTAACAATCCACTGTAAACTTTAAAATGACTGACAACTGTAAACTTTTCAATACAGAATAAAAACTTCTCCTTTGCCGAGAGTAACCACCTCTTCAGATGTAAGACTGTTGCCCTGCGATGTGCCTTCTTGTCAGTCGAAATCAAGCTTCGAAACTGCGTCTGTGGATTCTGTGCAATCGAAATTAAATGTGACAATATCAACATCTGTTTCTGAAACAAACTTCATCAGTCAGACTCCTGGTTTATGGTTGTGTAAGTTTTACTTGTGCGACATTATGAACATTTAACTATCACAGTATCTGCCAGCTATATGATAAGTCATCTCCAATGCTTTTATGTCATGAGTGTGTCGTACTTAATTAACAATCCATCTATAAAACTGAAAGAAACGCGTATGATCGTGGTACCCTATTCTGCTGTTGTCTGCCAAACACAGATGATTTTTGCCTATATTTCGCAGTACTGGCGATTGTCATTACCTTCTTGGTGGTTATCGTTCTTGTGGGGATCAAAATCTGCAACCGGAAAATCTGTCAAAAGCCGGTGAGAAACTCGAGACTTATGTAGCGCGATGCCAGCCTCCAGGCTTACTTGTTTTCAATTATGTACAGTTGTCTTCATTTCGGCCTAAATGGCGATATGTTTAATCGATGTGCCATACGGGTGTAACGCACAGCAATTGCTGAAATTTTCAGATAAGCGGTTTTCGATCGTTTTACACATGCTAGTTCGACAAACCACCTGACGTCGTGCACACTGCAGCATTTTGATTCTTGGATACTTTAGTTCTTGGCAAGTTGAACATCTGCGCTTGAAGCTGTTAACTAGTAGGAAATAAATTCCATTTGCCAGCGCATACTCTTGCAACAGACTGGAATTCAGATAACGAATTTCTTGTTTGTTGGACAAACTGATTTTATGTCAGAGCAGATTCGCTCGAAACTTTTATTTTTTAGTTGATTTATTTGGACTACGTCAGTGTATTGTATAAAACAGCTAAATAATCTTTAATTTGTCCGTAGCGTCCGGGTGCGCAAACGCAAGAACTGCGTTTTTCTATTCTTCAAAACAGCTCGGAGCATTCAACGTAAACAAATTTCTTTCTGTTCATTAAATCATCTGCCTTTCACCCGGAATTGTTTTTTTAATTTGTTGTTTCCCTTCCCAGCTGCAATTACCCATCTCTCTTAATCTTTATATAAATTAACGTCTACCGACAATAAGGGAAAGTGACGATTAAGAAACTTATTGAACGCCCTATTCAATAAGAGAAAATTTGAGATGATCTAAATGCTCGGCTTATCGTTGTTCAGATAATGTGGATGCACTTTTTCAACTGGAAATTAATTATATCGCCAACGAATAAGTTTGGTTGGTGTTTCAGCTTGCAATACAGGGTACTGCAATTATTTGTGTTTGAGATATATATATCGGATGAAGTACAATATCTAGGCCAGGCCTGCACAACTCAAAACTCGAAGGGCCAAATTATCAACATATATTTGCCGCGGGCTGTAAAAGTCCATTTCTTTTCGATGTAGAGATTTCGTTGTAGTATGGAAGAAATTCTGGAACGACAGTTACTTATTCGAGGTCGAGCTTTTGCAACATTTTCTACAATCGAGAAGCTCTCGCGGGCCACAGAAAAGCTTTCACGGGCCGCATGTTGTGTAGGCCTGCTCTAGGCGTATGGTATTCAACAGGTTTAATGTTTAGGAGAACAAGATTTATTCATAAAAGATTGATAAATTCAAATGTATTTTAGTTTTATAAACCATTTCATAAATTTTCAATATGCGCAACGCCCTGTAACAAGGCACACCTCAAGCCCTTTTGGGGCCATTCACAATTGCTTCCTGATCTTTTGGCTCTACACAAATTACTTTTCTCTTTACTTTTATGCTATCTGTACTGCAGCTGGTGCTTTTTATGGAATTATTTATCTTATTACAAAATGTACGCTGTGTAGTCTGATTCGATTGTGTTCGAGCATACTCTACCACACACAATGTCGTTCTGATGAAGTGAATGTAGTTTGTATACCGGTAACGATAAATCCATGAAACATAAACTTTTGAATAGTTTCTACATGTGCTGTTGAAATGAGATCATTTGAAACTAATACTTAATAGATGGCATAATGATAGCAAGCAACCTTTTGGAACACTCTGTAGGCTTATTAACAATGAGTGATTTTGCACGGTTTACCAAACCAGTTCAAAGAAATCGTAAGTAGGATGCAGCTAATGAGTGGTGAGCAAACTTGAAGCAAATCGCTTTCACGCTGTGTGGCTGTGTTGGTGAAAAAGAAAGCCATGGCGACACCTGGCAGTAGGGATGCAACTGCTCAATTTCAAGCTTTGTAACATGCATTAAGTTATTTTGCGTGATTTGCCGTTTTGCCGCTACGGCATATATGTCTTATTCTGTGTTGGAAATTAATTTTGTCAAGCTTTCATTTTAAATTTGTCTATAAATTTGAGCGCGTAGAAGATAGTTCTGTGACGTCAACGAACTTACGTGTTATCAAATTTGAAGCTTTTCCTTTGTACACAACGTCGTTTTTGTTTGGATGAAGCGAAAAGTGACACACCGATACCTAAAACTTATCACGCAACTGGTGACGAAAGTACGGAACCTGAACAAAACGACACATCCGTTTCAGATCCACTTCTTTCAAATCTCGGGAAGGAACAAAGGTACATCATTAATTTTTATTCCCTGTTTCCGTAACACTTAGAAAAACAGTCACAGACTTCTTATTTTTTAAGAATATTGTGGAAAATTAACCAAATATGCAAAAACTAGAAAACATTCTGGTGTCTGGATCGATCAAAAAAAATTAAGTGATTTCTTAAATTTTTTGTTTACTGTTTCCCTACGAAATGCTCCTGCTTTTTTATCCCACGAGTAAATCACTTTTTGTTTCAGAAGGGTTAATTCTGTGCTCCCTTTAACTTTCCGAAGACTAAAGCAGCGCACCCTGTGACCTTACCGCTTGTAGCACCAATTTCTTCCGAAGATAGCCATATACCAAAGGAAATTCATATCATGCGACTTAATGTTTTGTGAAATACTTACAAGGCAACCCAACATAGCAATACAAACGCAACAGTGCGAAAAAATATTGACTTTTGTACTATTAGACCAAATAACCTGCATAAACTGCACTGTGTGTTTGTAAAATATGTTTAGAAACACTGTTCCTGTTACACGAACTGACACTTATGCTCCTTCATCTGAAAACCCGTCGTCGGAGAATCGTCCGCAGGTTCGTAACTAATGTTATATTTTTTCTGTGGCGCTCAAAGGTAAACCTTGGTGAATGGGAAGAATTCACAAAAATGCTTTGTGCATTCATGATAGTACCACTCGAAAATCTGCCAACTTTCAACTTTCGAGAGATGCTCGGCTTTTTTTGTCCGTGAGTTTTGACGCAGCGCTGCAGTTCCAGACGTCTGGCGTTAGTTGCTTGTACTGTGCCGTTCACACAGTTTTTAGCTTTTCAATCGTGGTGATGGCGCCCTCTCCCACTTCGGCCCCACCGGCATGAGTTGTTTTAACAAGATGGCCGCATTGTAGTGTGCTTGTTTACTTAAACGACTTACCAATCCGTCAAAAGTTTGGCAAGGCATTCATCTGAACACAAAATTGTGACGATGCTAGTCTGAGAAAGAAGTCATGTTGGTGTTTATCTCAAATTCAGTATAATAATTTTTTGCGTCCGTAAAAAGTTTTTAGAGATTGTAAAATAGAAACATTAGTTAGTGCAACTATGTTGGATTTTGCTGAAAAACTCTAGGCAGAAGTAAATCGAAGTGCTGTTGCCCGCTCAATAATTCTTCCGCATTCTGAGCGTCGCCCTTGTACTGCCAGTTGTATTTTTCGGGCTGAAACCATCCCCATTGCTGCGTTGACCTCCGATTGTTTTCGTTGTGTGCAGTGAAGCTTGTCGGGTGTGTTGCCATGACTAACCGTGCCTTATTGGTCATACTTGTTTCTTGCTTTTTCTAAATTGATTATGCTAGTTGCTTTGCAACAGTTAATTTGTGGTCTCGGTTCCACGAAAAAATATTGTGAAACTTTTCGCTTTAGTTCATTTTGATTTGCATTTACTATAAAAAAATAACAACTTCACCCAAGTATGCATTTTTTATCGGTTGTAGTTGCTTTTGCGTGGTCTGCGAAAAGGCGTCCATTTTAGAACGTTAAACAACGCCTGCTGTTTAAATGAAGCATCAGCTGGAGATGATACAAGCGGCGTAAGAGGACTTTGCATTTTGTTGTCTTGAAAGCATTGTGCGTTGGCAAGGTGATCTGTTTTACTTTTTCAAATGCAAGTTGCTGATCAAAAAATAACCGCTGCTTCAGAACGGTACCGTACATGCGACACGCGAAGATGAAGTTGTTCGTCGTTACGAGGAAGCTGCGACATCGGCCGACGGAAAAATTGTTCAGTTGCCCGGAGTGATGTCGGAAGTGAAGGACGAACCTACAGCGCCACCTGCCTTTGGCACCAGTCAGAATCCACATACTGAATTTCATCACAACTCAAATACAGTTCGAGACCAAGAATCTCGAACGCCTTCCAGCGGCAGTGTTGCAGGATCAGGATTTTTTGAATCAGCGACAAGTGACGCTCAACGTTGTCTTCAAGACTCAACTGTTCCTAATTCAAGGAACAATTTCGAGCTTGAAAACATTGAAACAAATTCTCTTGCCAATGCAGCACCACCATCAAATAATGCCTTCCGTTCATCAGGTCCAAATTTTTCTCCTTGCCGGGAAGATGCAAACGCCTCGCAGGTCAAAGCATTCGAACCAGCGGAACCAAACCTTTCCAAGGCGATTTCGAGTGGTGCGAGTGATTTCAAGCAACGTGCCGCCAAACAATGCAAATACCAAGGTATCCAAAGTGTTTCGTGTTCCAAGTGCGCGTGCCTCAAAACGTGATTTTTAAAGCACAAGGAAACCGATGGTAATGTTGTTACCTATTACGGTACTGAGTCCTTTGTAGCAAAGCGCTTTTGACATTCAGCTGAACATCTTGATATGAATACCACAGTTTCTTCTAATAGCATTTTTATGTCTATGTGGCGTGGCCGTGATAATAGACAAAAAAGGTTTCACCACCAGTTACTGATTTTATGCAAAACATCATTCATGCGAACAGAGCGCATCGGTTTGATAGCCCAACGCAAGTCACCAACAGTTTTTTTAATTGCAGTTAAAGATGTGAAACACTTCATCTCGCAACACGTTCCCGACTCTACAACAATCGTTTTGGGGAAAGAGAGCATCAATCAGTTTGCGAGGCGGCATGAACTTGGTGAAAATAAGATACAGCGTTTACAAAAAGCAGGTTTGTGGATAGTCTTTTAAATTTTTTTTTATCAGCTTATCAAAGTGTCTTAGCTCATCCACATTTTGAAGACGTATTTTTGTAGTCAGAGTTATATAAATACAACCGGTTGTTTTCCCTTTTCAGAGAAATCAACTTAAAATTATTTGATTGGAAGATGCACAGGGTCGTAAAGTAACCTCTCCGGTCACTGCACTTCACCCGCTAACCACTAAGCCAACTTTTTAAATTAGTAGAATTTATCGTTACCTCTCTCTTCTAATGGTAGTTAGTTCTTATTCATCCGGTTCATATTGTTGCGATCAGAAATTCCGAGCGGCATATGCGCAAAGCTTCGCACTGTGGCAGCAAGCAGCAATAGAGTTCACATGCCATGATCACTCTATTATTGCTTGTTCGCGCTACATATGTGTATGGTGTTGTTCTTCACGCACATCCCGTTCGTGGTGAATCACACAACGCAACACCACTGGAGAGGTTGCAACAATATCAAAGGTTGGAAGCAACATCAATGTCGTAGCGGGGCTCGGGGCTGACTATGAAAGTTCCGCTCTTTCCACCCCTCGAATTCGCTTACAGTAATTTAAAATGAAAAAAATCATGTTTCGTGCTAATTCAAAATACAAGGAATAAATAAAACAATTTCAACATTAGAATCAAACTAAAACCGAAATTGGTCTTGCTTTTCATTCTCGATCATGGGTCTTGATTTTTCTGCTTCGCCACCTTTCTCGTCATTTCTGTTCCCGTTTTTCTGCCTTCTTCACAAATACACTTATGGACCCGGCATATTTCGTTAAATTTTCTTCAGTATAACCTTCTACGAAACCCACATTGCGTATTGGCAGGCATTGATTCACTCTACTTGCAATTCAAGCCAATAATCTGGACTCTAATTACCCACGTGAACACACCGACCTTACTATCTTGATTCAAGAAAGTCAGTTTCCGACACTATTACGTCATACAGAAAAAATCAATTCTATTGAAATTGAGTAGCGTTACCTTTGCAGAGCTCTTCACTTCACCCCTCAAAATTTAATGTTGGTAAGTCCACCTAACGACTTGATTGCAACTTGTGGCACGTGTTTATTGAAAATGTTGCAGTGAACATAAAAACAGCATGAGCTTGCCAGGAAACGGTCGTCGCCGTTGCCGATACGTGTCAGGTGATGTGATGAAAAATTTTAGTACAACTGTCATTGTAACTAGCCACAGTTCGTGTTTCTTTACTTGCTTTCAAGTGCCAACATTTCGCCTGTAAGATCTGTCTTACATTTACAGGACTGATGATGCGTTAAAAAAACGCGAAACTAGTTTCCCTGTTAATAAACTGTGATCGATTTACTTGCCGCCATATTTGTGGCTTATAACTATGAAAAATAGATGCGCTTGCAAGTTTTAATCATCGCAGAAAAATAAAAGCAGAAAGCAGGCAGTTTCCTCAGAAGCTTGCAGCCAGGCTAAAGTTTGTGATGTGATGATGTGTCCTTTGTGTGTTACTAAGGATCGCACGATAGGTGAAAAAGGATGAAGCCAGCTATGACTATTTATTGTGATTTTCATGCAAGGCTTTTTTTCATCAGATTTTGAGTGGGGGGGGGCAATATAAACATCAACTAACGGACCAATAATATTTGCTATCCTGCTGTCGAAAGTCATCTCTGACCTTTGGGACTCTTGCCTGGGGTAGGGAGAACGGACTGTGGGGCAATTGCCCACCAAGTATGTATGTTAAAAAGACTTGATTTCCAGACCAACACAGAGGTACTTTAGCACACTGGATTTGACCCAGACTTTTGAGTAAACATTTTATCAATTTGTCCGCTCCGCAGTCACACTTCCTATTTTTTACGCTACCAGTCTAGGGGTTCTAAACACAAAAACTTTAAATGTTTTTAATCAACAACTTGCCGCCTCCCAAAAGGCGCCACCCCAAGCCCTCTCTCCCGTTGCTACGCCGCGATTCAACACACTAAGCATCAGGCATAGATGTAGTTGTGTCTCATTTTGAAACTGTGTGATAAGAGTTCTTGTCATGCTCATTACCCATGTTCAAAACAAACTACATGTATTTGGCAATATCTCTGTTTGCGGTAGCATCTTATTATCATGTATGTTATCCGGAGTAAGGCATATTCGTAAGTAACGTCATCTTTATAGCCAGAAAGTGTGAAATGCTATAAATGAAACGTTCGGGAGACAAAATTACTTCAAATTTGTTGCATTTTTCAGGAAAACTTGGCCTTTACGCTGATTTGCTTTTTGCCTGAGCAACTTGCAGGTCCAAAACACCAGTTCACGACAGACCATTCGGAAACATTAATTGCGACAACAATACGATGAGTTCAAAACTGCCAATAATTTGCGGCTGTGATTGTGATTCATGAGGGCCAAAGTTTGAGAACACCACCGCCTAACTTAGTAAACGCGTAATACATCTGGTGCTTTCCGTGATGCAGAATACGACGTAGAGCAAACTACAGCAGTGCAATAGCTCTGTGAGACTCAATCTATCACAACAGTACAAAATGTAAAGTCGAAAATGACCATACACAACGAAGCAATATTTGAGTTCCTAGATTTGCCACTTGCAAGCAATAGCTGTGCTATAGAACAGTGCTTGTAAAGCCGGTGTGAAGTACATCTCTGGGTGTATCCGGCTTTGCCAGAGGTTTGCCACCGTGATGGGGTCTACCACGTGCTTGGTTCTAAAAATTTTCCACAGCTACACACAATAATATTCTTTGCTCTCGCTAACTTATGTGTAAGCAAACATAGCAATCATATCATTTTCTCGGTTATTGTTTCTTAGCAACGAAAAAGCAACCTAACATACCAAGCAGTCTGCTGCTGGACTTCGTTAGGACAGAAGTGAAAAAAATTTAACCAACTAAAATGATTTTTCAGCATCACCCCTCAACATTTCCGAATAACGAAATATCAGTCAAAAAAGACGATTTCCATTTTTGTTCGAATGCTAACGGTATGCCTTCGCGAACAAAGGTTTTCTACCCTTGTTGAGATTAAAAGGGAAACCCAGATTGGGATGTTGATATCTTAATGGGAAGGGCGCGTGAAACAAGGATGAAAACCTTGTTTTCACAACTGCCTGACGAAATCCAGCAGTAGCCATCGCAGTGAAGGAAGCATATTTCTGTGTTCATTTCTATTGTCAGGGCGACCATACCGTCCTTATTTCTAAGAAATGTCCTTATTTGTGACTTGCGTCCTTATTTTTTCTTATTTTCCGTAGCATAACAATTTTAATAAGAAATATCTGATAGACGCAGAGTCCATTCCTATCTCATTGTAAACGTTTTGTAATCAAAGTTTTGTGACGACATAAAAGTAGTTTAGTCTTGCAGCACAGAGACGTAACGCACTATCAGGCGTTGTTAACACTGTAAGCCCATGGTTCTCAAAGTATGCGTCGTGAAGCCCTGATGCATCGTTTTAATTTTCCAACGGCGTCTCACAAACCTAAACTCGATGCAGTTTTACTCACTGAGCTGATACCAAGGGCAGTTTTATAACTTCACTAAAGAGTAGTTATTGTTCAAGTACAGTCGTGCTGACAGTAGATAGCATACTTCCCATCTCATGATCACATTACTTTAGTTATTCTTTAAAATATTAAACACACTGCACAATTTTAATTTTACATCGTTTCATGGAAATGAAAGCTACAGCAGTGATTCACGTATGGAAATAATCAACTTGCTGATTGCTTCGCTCCAGAACAAACATTTATTCAAATTTTCTTGCTTGTGTGATACCTTCGGTAAATTGAATGAACTATTTCTATGCAAGGGCCGGATGAAAATATGCTTGACGTATCAAACAAAATTGCTGCGTTCCACTGTTGTTGAAGGAAGATATATCATACGTGTTGTGAAGTTCTCAGTGCTTCACTTTCTTGTCTAATTAGCTTGAAAAAATATGTATGATGCTGCTTTTAACTTTACAAAAATATTTTTGCAACATCCAACTAAGCGTGAGTTAAATTTTTATCAGTACTCTCTGGGGCATTCATCAAGCTGTAAATGGATTCGAGATCCTTTTGTCCCAGCGGTCCCCAAAGTCCGGCCCGTGAAGGGTTCCAATCCGGCCCGCGAGCTTTCCTAGGAATATTTAGCATTGTAAAGCTTTCGTGTAAATAAATTAATGTGTGATGTGATTACACAAAACGCAAAAATCCTTTGCTGTAATTGAGAAGTTTATTTCGTTATCGGATTTAGAAACGAAAATAAACTAACCAAATGCTCAACTAAAAACTTCAATCAAATGCTCAACTAAAAATTTTTTGAAGTTTAACCAATTTGCAATGTATGAAATAAAAGTGATTTACTTGGGACCTAGGCCATTCATTTGTAATGTTACACCTTGCGAACAACACAGACAGTTAAACGTAAAAACAGACAACTGTTACGTCGTAGCTGCTTTTTCCGTTGGAAGTTTGTGCGCACTAAAGTTCTGCTCGGGTTAAATATTTTTGCCCGCTCTCGCCCCACACAACATAAACCCGTCCCGCACCCGCAGGAATTTAAGAAATCGAGTAACGCTCCCGCAACCGCAAACTTCTAACCTGTATCCCCTCCGCGCACTGTATCGACCCACACCCATCCCACCCGCCCTGTTTTAGCCCCACACCAGCCACTGTGCGTCTAAAAACTATTAAAAACTCATGCAACGTGTTTCATCGCTAGTGGAAATTGATTAAGTGGTTCATTTCAAAGCCACTAGAAGCTTTAGCACAAAGTAAAATTATGAAGCCTTTTTGTCAACCTTGAGCGTTTCGTTCTTAGCGTTAAAGCACCGTTAAAAAAGACTATGTTGTTCACTGACGAACTCTTCAAAATTTCTTTTCTGCTATTTACGACACTCCCAGTCATACAAAACACTCGTTCACTAGCAGCGCTAGTTTTCAGCGTACAGAACATATTTTTTGCAAAATCACTGAGAGCTGGAAACTAATCTATGGTCTCGCCACCACTGGAGAATGTTGCTGCACCTTCGTACCGCAAGCTCTCTGTAGGTTGTCTTGCTCCTGTAACTTTCACATGCAATGGGTCAACATTCAGGGACCTGCACAAATTCTTATCCCGCATCCGCACCAAGTTCAACCCACACCCGTCCAGCAAATGCGGGTACCCGCAACCCGCACAGGTTAACTCAACCCGTGCAGGTCTTTAGTGCGCACCAGCACACTAAAAAGGGTGCATTTGCTTGTCGCCTAGCAGGCCCGAAACCAGGAGGGGACAACCGAGCAATTGCCCCCAATTTTTTTCCAAAACATGTGTAGTTGTTACATAAACATTTTGCCCCTTCCCCCGAAAATATCAGCTGGTTGAGGCCTTTGCGCCTAGACTGGTGTAGGCTCTACATTAGCTTGCATAAGTGCTGCGGAATCTGTAAGTTGTAGTAGGCATTTGGTGCTTGAAGCGTAAGCGTTATCTGGCAGTTGTAAAAAGAAATTCAGATTCACATTTGCACGGTACTCTACGTATTGCAGCATCAAGCATGGAACCAAATATTACAACTATTATGCAACAAAAGCAGCAGTTTCGTACGTCACATTACAAACATGTTACCGAGTAAGGAAAACAAATAGCTCTACACAAACGTGATGAACATTACGCCTGTTGTTTTTGTTTTTCAATGCACAAAGTAGTCCGGCCCGTGGCCGCTGATAAGATAGCGAATTTGGCCCAATCTCCAAAAAGTTTGGGGACCGCTGTTTTGTCCAACCTACACCATCGTCCTTTACTGAACAAGAAAAACTATGTTGACCTTACCTGACAAAAAGTATTTCCCTAAAGAGATACTTCTGCTCAGGAAATCCGACAAATTTATTTGAATTTCATTGAGTGACGAATGCCCAGTTTTGGCGAAAAAAGCGCAGCGAATAGTTATCCCTTTAGCAACATCGTATTTATAGTAATCAGGATTTTCTGATATGGGTGTGATTAAAGCCAAATATCAACCACGAATAGATCTTGAGAGGAAAAAGGGGGTGGCAGTTTCACAAATTCGTCCGAGATTCGACGAAGTTTGCAAAAATAAGCAAGTCCACACATCACGTTAATGATGCACATTTTTTTGTTGTTTCTTCAATAAATAAAACTTCAATTATTACAAAAGTATCCATTAAATTCATATTGCTGGTGCGTCGCAAGTCAAGCAAAATTTTCCAAAGGCATTGCAACGAAGAAAGTTTGAGAACCACTGTAGTAACCTGTCTCGGCTAGTTAGGATTAGTAGAAAAGTTGGTTTTTGGTTAGGTTTCTATAGAAAGTGAAGATTTATCATTAATGCAAGAAACAAGCAAGCGAAAAAAACGTTTACCATGACGATTACTACAAGGGATTTGAGAATAAGACATTGCTCAAGCAATTGGTTCCTACAGATAAATAGGCAAACACATAATCAGTGCAAACAGAAACAATTGTTTTATTTTAGGTAATAAAATCAAATTTTCCTCAGCCGTCCTTATTTTTGGTCTATTGTGCAATGTCAAAACGTCTTGTGGACATCAGGGTTGCGGCGCCGGAGTCGGATGTTTTTGGGTGGAGTCGGAGTCGGATTTTTTTGTCCAACTCCGACTCCGGATGCCCAGTTGGATCCTTTTTTACATCACCGTCCTAAATTGGGAATTCTGTTGAAATGGTGCAATTTCTTTTGAAACTTTGTTGAATCAGATATTTCTTGCCGTGTACCACGATTTCCACTGATTTTAACGGCCAAACTTCATTCCCTTTTATGTTAAGGAGTCGGAAATTTTTGAAAGGTCGGGTGTCGGATATTCTGGAAAGTCGGAGTCAGGAGTCGGACATTTTACCTCCGACGCCGCAACTCTGGTAGACATTACATCTTAGACACCAACCTACATTTGAAATCGAAACAAACCTGATGAAGGATATCGGCACGCTCATTAAATTTAATACACTACTGGGATTTACAGACTTGCCTCTGCAGGAAACGCACTGCTATAGAAAACAAGACATCGTAATAGTGGTCTTGTTATTCCTGGTGATTTTGGGGTGTTTGGATTTGTTCTAGAGAAACTGAAGAAACATACACTTTTTATTCCGACATATGACTCATGTTTTGGCTTTCAAGAGAAACAGACTATTTTCTTTTCTTTTTTTAACGCATACAATGTGACAGATCTATCAACGACAATTGGCATACTTTTTTTTAGTGCGAACGAGAAGACCCGCTGAGTCTTTTGACTCGCTTTTTTTTCTTAATTTTCTTTGAAAAACTGGTGATATACAAATATACTTTCGAACACAAACAAATTTATTCGTTTTTTTTCAGATGATAATGTAGAATATCTTCTGAGCGTCATAACGGCGATTCATAATCGTGATGGTCATTCTCTCTCTGGTGAAACAATCATTGTCTCATTTCGAGAATGTGAAATGACTTTGCTTGCTGAAGAAGTCGAAAACTATTTGGAAAAGTTACCCAACTCGTGATTGTGAGGAGCGATGTTTTGAATGATATGCCTCGTCCTAGTGCCAAACATTGCACCACTCTTGTTATTTCACTCACCTGTTAAAGTTTGCGCCGTACACCGGACGTGTGGCCTAGTGGTTGGAGCGCTCGCTACCTGTCTGGTAGGTCATTTTTCGTGTGGTTCGAATCTCGGCTGGGACGGGCCAAGACCTTAAAAATTGGAACTTGCTTCAGTCTGGCCAAGCACTCGGCATAATGACTGTAGCAGGGAAATTCTCCAATGCGGATGCAATCTTCGTC
>JGI24158J21664_10006017_pt1 | contig 15932 bp, 8 predicted proteins | sample Ectturendosymbi3_FD_21664 | JGI IMG/M metagenome (IMG submission 21664)
CTCGTTAGAGTGCTTAACAGGGTCGGAGTAGACTGGCCCCGTGCTGTCAGTATTGCTACAGATAGCGCGTCATCAATGATGGGGAAAAACAGGTGTTGCGACAAAATTTAGAGAAAAAGTANAGATTGTAACGTAAGTGGAGGACGTGAATTTTGGACATTTTACTGAATTTCGCGCCAGGAGGCATTGTGTTGCAAATCGTTCAAACTGGATCACGTCATGCAAGTGGTTGTCCGGACAGTTAATTTCATCCGAGCCACAGGTCTTAATCATTGTCAATTCAACAGTCTTCTCCGTGATAAGGCATTTTTTTATTTACGTGGGGAAATTGAAAACTTTATGTGCTAATAATTATTTTCTGGCAAGCTTGAACCAGGGGCGGATCCAGGGGGCGCGATCGCCCCCCCCTAAAACCTACGAAAGCAACTTCTCTCACCATGATTTTGTACAATTCGGAAAACAGCATTCGCGATATAAGGCCAGTTTGCCGTCCATTGTTTTGTCACAGCAGTGTTGTGAAGTATACTTCATCTCCCTTACAGTAGTGAACGCATAATGAGCCTTGACTGCCGAATACTGCTGAAATCGACCCCCTAAATAAATGTGGATCTGCCCCTGGCTTGAACTTTTTGCATTGAAGTTATGAAAACAGTTGGAAGTTGTCAATACTTATAACCAGGGTGTTATATAGTGATTGCATTGGTCCGGCCCGCTTGAGAATAAATTTGCCTGAAGTGGCCCTGGAACTGAAACGCGTTTGACACCCCTGCCTTACACGATGGCATTTATTCAATATGGCTCCCTTACCTCTCTACCAAAACGTTACAAAAGTTCTGCAGCTCAATAAATTGCACGATAAAATGACATGTCATGTAATCCAACACAAAATATTCTGCCAGTAACGTAAAAAGTGAAACGCAAGTATGAAATGCAGGTGGTAGTAAAGTTGTGTTTTCAATACCGTTAGCATGCACACATACAAAGATGGAACAATTGCTGCCAGATCAGGGATGCAAAATTTTCTGTGAATTTTAGTAGCGCGCAGAAATTTTTAGTGGTGCACACATACAAACTTGGCCATAATATTGCACTTAAAATTATAAACTAGGCACTGCTAGTGCTACGTCGCTACAAACACCGTTCGCGCACTCCAAGTTTTGGGTCGCGCGGCGCGAGTGCGCGATCGCATTTTTGCACCACTGCTGTGCTAGATAGAAATATCTAAGATGAGAAACTAACGTTGTTATTTTAGAGCTTCTGTCAATCGCGCTGAAACTGTTTGAATTTTATGTTTGATCACAAGAATCCTTCCCAGAAAAAAATCGTTTTGATTCACTGCATCGAGCAGACATTAACAGCTAAAAAAAACTTGTTTATTGTTTTATACACAAAACGCATTGAAAAATACGAGATATGTTGTATTTCACAGAGGGCCACACCGCTCTCTGGAACATCGTAATACAAGAAATTGTTTTCTGCCTAACTTTGATCTCTGCTATCATAAAGGGAAAGGAAGCGATGGTCAAAACAAAAATTGTTCCGTTAACAGATGACTTTATAGTAAGATCGCCTCGCACATGTTCTAGTCTAGTGATTTGTTGCATTAAAGTTATGACAAGGTCGTGGAAACACTGCAACGCAACTGTTTTATGAAAACGAAAATGCAATGAAATTTTGAGCCGGTTTGAGAAGAGCTTCGCCATACATTTATTGCCCTAATAAATATATTATTTCTTACAGCAACACACAACAGTGTAAAGTTTGCCGTAAATATCTATAACAAGTCGCATTGACATAATTTACAAAATACCGAGAGAAGGTGCTTTTCTGCGTCAAGACAAAGATATGCGTCTAAGAGCCAAACTACTATACAGAGCAAGGAAATCAAGTCTTTTATAAGACACTGCAAGCTACAAGTGAGGCTGGCTGTGGCAAGGTAAGCTCACTTGCCTCAGCTACAAGTGGGAAAAGTGAGGCTATAATTTTCATACAACTAGAACCAGACAATTAGCCTCCAATCTATTCCGCACAACCACTTCAACTCGCGAAATATGCAATGAGCACGGTCATAACAACACATACAGTACGTTTGCGTGCTATGGGCGACTGTACAAGCGCTCGCAAGGTACAAACACCGATGCAAATCACGAACCGGCAAGCACTCGAAATAGATGGTTCACCCATTTTTTGTCATGATTTTCAAATAAAAGCTACAGATTACACAAAGCAGTTTCCCCACGCAGCAAATAAAATCGTACCTGTAACACCTGGTGACCAAAGTCAAATCGACGTTGTAAGAAATAAGGTACGGTTTCCCATTGTCCAGAGTTTCCAGAGACTATAAAAAAACGATATAAATTTCACCACCGCTTCTTGCAACTATACGCTGTTGTAGTATATCAAACATTCGGAAGAATGGACATCGAGGATCTTGGCAACACGGAAACGAAGAGCTGTAGCGTGAAGATTACAAACATGGCGGTTTAACTGTAGAATGACGCATTTCAGCTCCAAAGCGTTAGAGCCACGACACTTCGTCTAAGACAGGGGTTCCCAACCTTTTTCTGACCATGTACCCCTTCAATATTTCGACAGATGAGCAAGTACCCCTAAAATTTCTTACGACAAAATGGTTGAGTAAAATAACAAAAATCCACTGAATTTTTAATAGAACTTTTACAATTCAGAATGTTTGGAAATAAATAATATAATACAGGTACTGTATATAACTAGACTTTTCCCTTCTATTGCTAACTTTAAATGTACTTCAGATAGGCGAATATACCTCTAGGGCAGGGTTTCTTAACCTGGGGTGCTGAAATTAATTTAGGAGGTGCTGGGAAAGGTCACATATGTGGCGGTCAAAGGTAAAAGGAAGATATACTGCACTTGCCTTTACTTTATGCTTATAGTAACCAGGTGTTAGCCAATGATAGGGGGTCCTGGACTGCTTAGGCGTGACCAAAAGGGGTGCTGAGGCAGAAAAAGGTTAAGAAACGCTGCTCTAGAGGTACAGGTACCCCAGGTTGACAGTCCCTGGTCAAAAACATCCAGGGAATATCGTTGGCTTCCTCGAGCAGTGCGAGCTCTTTTCCTATGAGGGAAGTGACATTCCGGTTTCTAATCACCAGCTAGCGAGATTTCCGTTTACGCATGGCTTTCAAGTCTCACAGCGTAGAAGCACAGCAGAATTGTAATCGGTCCGGGCCGGGTTCGGGCTAAGTTTGTCAAAATGTTTCGGACCAATTTCGGGCCTGGATATGAAACCTTTTTCGCTAAGACCGACACTTTTGTCGCTAATTACTGTTGAAGCAATCGAGTTGATTCAATCTTTAATTAAAAATGGTGAATTGTGACTTTATTTAATCATGTTTACTTTGCAACACAACCAAATACCCCGGAGTTGCGCATATCTTGACTTGCTCGGTAACGTGACTTTCGGGCTTCGCAAATATATGCCGGGTTTGGGCTTCAAAATGAGACCCGTCTGCGTGAAGCACAGTGCGCTGCCCATATTAGCTTCCCCATATGCGGAGCGGGCGCAACGTGGGGTCTCCACTTGTGGATAGCTGGTGGGGGAACATGTGGCGAATTTTTCGAATAGGTCCTCCTGCCTAAATCCCGAGCGCGGTCCTTCGTCATCCGCGCGACAATCGATGCACGATGGTTTTGATTCATTTTAAGCACTTCATGGTGTGTAACTGCCATAAATTATGTCGTTGGACAGCCATTTACACAGTAACTTTTGGGATATATCCGAGGATACCACGCGAAGACCAGTGTTGCCAGATGGTTGTCACCTAAACCTACTAAATCGTGTCACGAAAAACTGCTAGATCCTGCTAAAAACCATGTCATTAAATTTTAGCTAAAATCTGCTAAAAATAGTGAAATTCTGCTAAAAAACTGTATTTTTGAGGTGTTTAAAATAGGCTTGTAAAGCTATTTATCAATTTTTGGTCTTGCACTCACTATCAATGGACCAGACATAAGGCCTACGACTGTCTGGCGTAACTGAACCGCCTGGAAAATGATATGTGTTGTGGGATAAAAATATATTCTGCCAATGTAGTCTTTAAACCCAATGCGCTCACTGAGCACAGAAGCAATCATTTAGGCTTCACCAAGCCATCCAGTTGCTTGTTATTTTGATTCAATATTCTTCTTGAAGCGGCATCATAACAGAAACTCCAATGACAATAGCAATGGTATGTTTGTGCATCCAAACGATTAAAGGCAGCTAGTTGTGCCTGGTGGCCTTTGTGTTGCCCAATAAAGCGTCAGAAAAAAGGTAAAGAATTTTTTGATGAAGTGCAAAAGTTTACATCTCTAAAAACTGTTGGAACAAATATTTGGCCAGAAGTTTGTTATCTGCTAAACGGTTTTAAAAATCCTGCTAGAAAATCAGCTAGCTGCTAGCTTGAAGAGTTTCCAGCTAACGACGAGAAAAACTTGCTAGATCAACGCAGCAAAACAGCTGAAATGGCAACACTGGCGAAGACGTTGTTGTGGGCAAATTTGTGTCGGAGAGGGCTTGCATTGAGTCTACTGCAAAGGCGGTCATGCGGAGATCATTACACCTGAAAAGGAAAGACATGTATGTCGCTGTCACTTTTTTAACGGAGCAGGGTGGACGATGTTTTTGGTTCTTTTTCTCGCAACAACAACTCCCCCATTGCAAACATTGACTTTTTTAATGTCATGTAGCCTTTGACTTGTTCAGAACATTTCGACGACATGACTATACAAAAAGCTGACGTTTTGGTGACACGATTATTAGACAATACATTACTTTTTTATTCTGTGGAACTGACGATGCTCATTTGAGCGAAATTAATATTCCTGTTTTTAGAAACTGCGGCCAGATTTTTGTGGAAGACTTCTGTGAGCCTTCATGTGTAACATTTTGATATGGAGCAATTATCGCCACAGCATGTTCGACCGAGCCTTTCTGGTGGTCAGGCAGATTCTGAAAGAACTCAGTTGAATGCTAGAGCAAGTAAACATACATTTCAGAAGCGCTATTTAAGGGTGTAGTTTGGGAAATTGAGAATTCAGCGAGACAACGCCGGGCAGCTGTTAAAAGACTACCTCTCTGTGACTGCTGAATTACCACCTCATCACAATATAATGCTGTCGAAGCATTATGCAACCTTTCAAATGAGTATATGAACTGTAAAGCAAGCTCGTCCCTCCACTCAATGACGTAGATTGGCATGGTAATTAGAGCAACGCGTTGGTTTCAGCGTGAATTGTAGTGATACATTAAGTGATTATTGCGTGAAGTCGCAATCGCCTCTGAGGGTATCTCTAGATTACATCTGGAGTGAGCTTCGCTCGTAGCAGTAGTTATATTTAGGCAACAGGCCTCCAATTTCATTGCCGAAACATAGTCTAACGTTTAACTCTGTTGCACAGGCTTTTTTTTCAAAAATTAAAATCTTTGTTCCATAACTGAAAAAGTCATTTGAGATGAGGGGTGAACTACCCAGAAAAATTTCATTTGAAGAAATATCTAAAACAAACTATGTTTGGTATGTTAACCAACGTTTGCAGTATTCTCATTATTGTTAAAAAGAGCCCAGTGATTTAATTGAGCCAGATGTTAATGAATATGAACAATCTACAACCAACAGCTAAAATTATTTCAGCAAAACATACTTCCAAACGAATGGCAAACCTTGCTTAGCTTGTTGATTTTATTGTAGCTACACATGTGTCTGTTTCCATTTTTACAACACTGGCAAGCTTTGCAAGCGCAACTTTTTATGTAATTATACAAATAAGTTAACTCTTCTCAGTGCAGAACTTGGGTTGTCAGTGAGTACATTCCAGTTAATTACACTACAATACTACAGCTTCTCTGTAGCAAAGTCACGCCAGGTGCTTAAACCGATGACAAAAAACTTAACTAGCTCAAATGCTTCCTAAGTTGGTACGTACAATTACCACCAAGTTGTTCATGTCTCATTGATGTCTTTCTCATCCACAGCAAATTTTTGTGATACAAGAACAAACAACCAGGATTTGCCACCACATGATCGCTTGTCATGAGAGCATTACAAGTAGCTGCTTTTACTCGCAGACACCATGGTAACAACTCTATTACACTGCATTTGCTTTGTACTCTCATTCAAGGTGTTCAAAGTGGTTTATGGGCATTTGTTTTATGCCGTGCAATGCATGCCTCCTTTCTTCTGGCAAATCATTCGTGCAAATTTTCATTGCACCCATTTATCCATGTGAAGCACGAGGATGGACAAGCTTGAAGTACATCCTTTGAATGATCAGGCCAAAGTTGTATCAACTCTACTGACTTCAAACTTCACATTCAGCAGTGCGATTTTTATTCAAATTAGTGGCATTTACAAAAGGTGAGTAAAGCATACTTTTTTTTCACATCAACTGATAGTGAGATATAATGGCAGCAACTGCTTTCTGTTACATAAACCAATATCTTTGTTCCATCATCCACTTACAGCAAGATACTGCCTGTCCCTGTCAATCAAATCAGCAAGCCTGTTGAGAAGTCGTCCACGCTCTGATGCATCCATAGTTCTCCATGGTGATCCTGCTTTAAATGCTTCCCTTGCTGCTTTCACAGCCTTGTCCACATCAGCCTGCAAAAAAGATTTCATCAAATGAAAAGCATAACATATTATATGTAAATATGCAGTTTCTAGATCAAAAATGTGGACAAGAACAGCCCACTGAATGAAACAAATTAAAATTGTCAGAGCATTGTATTAAAAACAATCTTGCAACCTTCTGTTCCAGTATTATTGCTTTTTCTCAAACTTTATAATACTGTCCTTACAAATTTTATTCTTACCAAAAAATGAGGCTAAGAACGTTTCTTTTTAATTTACACACCACAAAACCTGATACTTTATCAAATTTGATGAATGCAAATAATTACATTTTGACAACAACTTCAATGCAGATTGGCAATTAGTACTTAAAATCTACATAACTAGCAAATGTTTAGATTTTGACCTGACAAGAACCCAGCAAATTCATCACAAACTGTTCACCTAAAAGAATTATTGAACAAACCATGTGCAGAAATCCTCTAAAAACCATGGTAAATTAATTGTGAAAAATGACCTACACATATGCTTGGAGACCTTACAAAATGTCTACAACAAGATTGCCCATTGATGAGCCATGTCATCACTGATTCTTGAAAGTATCTAAATTTCTATGTATTTATTATTTCATTTCTAAAAAAATAATATTTTATGTGATAAGAGTAAGCACAAACCTTGTCTCCTTCTTGTACATCACAAATTTTTTCTTCTGTGCAAGGATTAACAGTAGGAAAAGTTTTTCCACTAACCGAATTTACCCATTCGTTATTTATGAAGATCTAAAAAGAATAGTACTTAAATTATATTTTATACCATCCACACAATAAAAATTGCAACTTCATTTGGCACTTTATAGTATGTAAAGTTTAGACCAAAAACTGGATACCAACAACCCTAAACAATAAGTTTCTGCAAATGTGCACACCATATTTTTTGGGTCATGAAGGCGCAGTGTCAATGACTAAATGCCAGCTGTTCTATTTTCATACATAAGGGGCACTAGATTATAAGGCGCATTAAATGAAGCAAAACTCAGATAAGTCAAACTGTGTTCAACTATTTCACAATAACTCTCAAATTCTATTCAGTCTGGCAGATTAAATATTTGAGGGAGTTTAATCTGTTACACATGCCTAATCCGCTAGACACGAATACAATAAACTAAAAGCTGTGCAGTGTGCACCAATGTACTAAGGAGCCTCGCGGAGTAATACGATCTGTGCTTCAACATTAAGGTATATATGTATGTGCTAGCCACTCACGGAACCACATGCGCTGCTCATTGCAATTGATGTTGGTTTGTTACATAACATGATGGTTTGTTTAAAAAAATATCGTTGTGATTTTGAATGCATGCAAAAGCCTCATTTAAGACAGTGGACAAACCTGGCATGTGGCCAACAGTCTTCAAAATCATACGCGTGCAGCGCTCATAGTTAAGCTGTAAGTAGCAATTAAATAAATAGCACCATTTACAACAGGGGTGGGGAACCTACAGCCTGCATGAACATTTGAAATGGCCTGCATCAAAATTTTCATTTTTCAAATTAGAGTATATAGCAACAAGTCAAAACGAAGCTCCATAATAAGCAGGTACTTACAATAACTATCTATAGACAGTAAATCAAGAGAAGTCGCTCTTCCTCATAGTTAGGTAAAGGTAGAATCTTAGGAGGATAGAATTAATGGATTTTGCGGCCCGCCAGCGATAATGCACAATTCATGCTGCTCGTGATAATTAATAGGTTCCCCACCCCTGGCTTACCACATAAAATTGGTTCTAGGTGAGAAAGCACAATCAGATTCATACATTAGACACACCACATTACAAGGCACACTTTTGATTTTTGAGAAAATTAAAGGATTTTAAGTGTGCCTTGTGGTCTGAAAAAATATGGTAATTAATTCAAGAGCAATGACGATCTATCAAAAACAAAGCAACAGAACATACCTGTGTGTATTTTAGTTCTGGATTCTTTGTAGGTTCAGGAGTTGCCATTTTTCGTCAAGCAGTTACGTATCAACTAGTTCTTCCTAAGGCTGTGCAAAACAAGACAATAAATTAGAATTTGCAATTGCTAATCAAAATACAACCAACAGCCGGATTAAACACATTGTAAAATACGTTAAACAAAAAACATCTTTCTACAAATAATTGTAAAATGTTACCAAACTCAGACATATCTTACTTTTAGCATTTACTTATTTGAATGGAATCCTAATACTAATACAATAAAAAAACTGAAGCACACCTAAAATCAAGACTAGCTTTTTAATGTGTTAACATAATGCTCATGCTGACCAAACACAGGAATTTTTAAACCATTAAGATAAACAACCGCATTGTTACACAATGATACATGGTCCATTAGAAAGCCTATGGTACACAAGAGACAATGACATATGAAAAATTAGCACTTTGATTAAAATTAAACTTATTTTAGGCCTAATTGTTTTGTTCAAAGTTAGCATTATTGATAACATGATATTCAAAAAATACTTAAGAGTACTAAATAAAACAGCAGTTTCGTTTTTTCTCCTTTTCATTTATACGATTATAATCTATATTTAAAAAATTTGTAAAAAAAGATTTGTCGTCATGGATCCTTAGCACATCCCAATATAATTTATGGACCCATCAAGAAGAAACATTGCAATAAATATTCAAAATTAGTTTTCATTCATCATAGTAGTAATCGAAATGTCTGCAGTGCTTATTAACACTCAATTGAAATGTCAGAGTAAAGTCCATTAACTCTTTGCATCATATTCACAGACCCCAGGTGAAGAACCCTGGATATATATTATTATCTATGACCTGATCTTAAACTCAATGGTGATGGCACAATCTCCACAACAAAAGCGCACAGAAAATGCACAAGAAATAAAAAGTCACAGGAAAACCTAAGGGCATACAAGATCTATTTGATTCAATGGATCACCTAGCCCTGGTAACAATTGCAAATAGCATTAACTTCCTACCATTAGATATACCTGACAAAAATGCTGCTAGCTTCTATAAAGACCTGGAACAACTGAAGATAGAAATGAAAAAGATCAAAGCACAAGTGAGAATAGAACAACTACTAAAGTTATTACAGCAGAAACACAATGAATCAGAAACTGGTAGAGCATACAGCTATGGCAGCAACTAATGCCACTGAGTGGGATTTGTAAAACCCGAGAGAGAGGGTTTGTGAAACACTGATCACAATGCAGTACTTTCACAACAAAATACTCTAAGACAGTGGTTCTTCAACTGGGTTCAATCAAACCCCTAGGGTTCAACGGAGCCATTTTAGGCATTTGACAAAGGTCATCTGAAACATGTAACCCTTTTTTACTTTCTGTTATATTGGGCAAAAAAAGAACCACTGCTCTAAGACAACCTCCAACCTCACACTATAAATCAGATGAAAACCATGAAAACATGTATAGAGACCATAAATTCTCAACAGCTGGACCAAAACAGAAAATATATGCAGACACAGTTAAATCTTATTTGGTATCTAATGCAAATAAGTATAAACATAAAAATGGAGTGAAGGTATCACAGTGTACATAAATAGATAACCACCCTTAGGATTAGCAAAATGAAAAGCTCACTACTTGACTTAAGGCTAGTTGAAAAGCTGGTGGCTCTGTTTATTGCACATCTGGGGCAAGACACCACCAAACTCAGGTAAAAAATTTGATAAAGTGCTTTTGAGAAATGCTGCAGTCATGTGAACAGCTACAAACAAGATATAACTCATTACATAATTCTTACACCTCCTCTAAAGTCTCTTTTGAGAGAATATTAATGGAGTTTGTGGTTATGGTTTATTCATGTATTTTTGTGACTCAAATCACAAACTAACACAAATGCAACAGGAAGGAAAAAATATAACATCGATGAGCAGAGATTAATTGCATGCTGATGAGGTTACAAAAAAACACCAATAACTTCAGGTTACACAAATTGATGTGAACTAGAACATATTTCACTCATAAAGAGTTGTGATGTTTAGCAAATTAATGTAGACTGTAACAAATTTAAATCAAAAAGGAGGAAGATCTTAATTCAGACAAATGGTATAATGGTAACGAAGTTATTCTAAGACAAGTTTCTCAAGACACTCATCTTTGAAAGGCTTGCTTTTACTGGAAGCACAAAAAGAAGCCTCAGAGTACACTTTTGGTTAGCAATATGAAAAAAGCAAAAAGGGTTCAAGTATTTTCATGCTTGCAGTATGTCCAGTGGATGTGCTACTGACACACTGACATAAAACATTCAATACATGTAAACTAAGATACAAGATATTTGCTTGTGAGAAGTGGAGTTGCAAGTCATCATTTGAATTGATCATCTGTAAAGCCATTCACATGTGGTAATATATGCATACTTTTCACAAAACTGGTATTGTAATACTGACTGAGCTGACTTCAAGCTAGAAACAATGTTTGTATTTCTACACCTCTGTTAAATGGTCTGGTACCTCTTTCCTGCCAAAACATGCATAATGCCTAGATTGTGATCTCTTTACTGATACTGTTGCAACCTCTGTTGGCGTTGCGTTGAATGTGCGATTCATCACGAACGAGATGTGAGTGAAGAACAACATCCATATATACGTGGAGTGAACAAGCAATAATAGAGAGATCATGGCATGTGAACTCCATCGTTGCTTGTTGCTGCTACAGTGTGAAGCTTTGCACACTTGCCGCTCAGACTGTAGATTGCAACACTACTACTTGTTTTGAAGAATATTGTCTTTGACACAAAGTTAATTACACAGTAGTTTTTATAGGATGTGATCTTTTAGCATAAGTAAAAAGTCATTCGGTGACAAAAAATTAGGAATCCTGACAATAGAAGTTGAAAACAAGGTTGCTATAGACTTGACCTAAGCCTGATCACTCAGCTTCTTACCAGCCTGCTAGGCTACTTGTATAGCAATGACCTACTTGTTTTAGGAATGAAGCCATTTGAAATTGATATTTAGGTGAATATTTTACATATATTTTAAGCCAAACCCTAAAACCACATTAGTTTAGCTACCAGTAGTGTTAACATAACCATATCCAATTTACACTTTCAAAGGACTAAAAAATGTATCCGGCATGGAAAACTGTATCTGCTTTTGTGCAATACGGATTTGTGCTACATATAACTGTATTTATTCGAGTATAACGCGCAAAATTTTATACGGAATTTTAATCAAAAATTAAGGGCGCGCGTTATACATCAGTTTTTTCATCAGTACGTTTTATTTTTATTTCTTTTTTTGGACAATGATATAAACGTAACTCAAGAAGAGTTCGAACAACTGATTGGAGAATCTGATGATGAATCCGGTTTTAAATTGTAAATTTCATTTGGGAATTGTGCTTATACTAGCATTTTGCTTTACCAGTGTGCTGTATGTTATCAATAAATGTTTTGTTACAGCCACATGTCTTCAACAACTTTTTCATTCAAAAATTAAGGGTGCATGTTATATACGAGTGTATGTTATATTCGAATAAATACGGTAAGACTGAGTTTAAAATATTCCCAGCTCCATGAACATAATCAAGTGGAAAATAACTATTGCTAGTGTGTGAGGGGTTGTCGGTTCAGATCTCACGTGGTTGTATTAGTTTTAATAGAAAGCACTTTTTTTGTTCCATCATAAGATTCCGTGTTTTCACAATATTTTTGGGAGCATATTTCATGTAGGCGTATTTTCTTAAGAACTTTTGAAATCCAGACACAGGTTTAGATTTAAGGTTTTAGATTAAGGTTAAGCTTTTAGTTTAGTGCTTCTGTATAAGGTTAGGGTTCGTGGTTAGTGTTTAGGGTTGGGGCTTATGATAAGGGTTAGAAAAAAATTAATCACCACTTTAATCCTTCACTCTGAAAAATAACTGACAAGAATTAATCAGATATTTTGCAGAGGTCAGCAATTTTGCTATGCTTGATACAATTTTTAGTTCTTCCAAAAGGAAAAATAGATACATTCATTTAGACACTGTCTTGACACTGTCTTACCTATTAGTATCACAATAAAATAAATCTTACCTCTACTAGTACATGCTTTGTTTATTGCTTGGAAACCTGCATAAAAAAACAATATAACCAAATACATTGCTTGTAACGACTAGGTTTATCATTATGAAATGTTTATTTTGCCTCATGAAGCAAAAGACATGCTGGGGCTATTTTGCCTTACTTTAGTCGATGATTGGTTGAAGTGGTCACATGAGTCATGCCATAGCAAGTACGATATCATGCAAGAAAAACTAGAAGACAGTGGGCTTGGGTTTAGGATTAGAGTTTATTGCACAATTCACACAATGCAGACAAGAAGGCAAAACCAGCTTGCAAGCACTAAAACCATAACACTTGTCCAGTGGACTTAGCCATATAGATGCGGCCATCACAGTCAAATAAGCAGTCATGCATATTTGATATTACCACTTTAATAAACCAATTGTGAAAAAATAGCTCCAACAGCGCTTTTGCCTCATGAGGAGGCACAATACTAGACACTGCTTATCGTCAAATGAGAATAATGCAAAACTGCATGCATTTTAGCTTAGGCTAGCATGTAGCCTGCTCTAAATCTAATATCTAATCCATTAATGAATCAAGGCTATTGGCATTGTTGTATTCTCAATTTAACATAATCATATTGCTCACATGAAGAAAAAGTTAAAGAACAACACAATCGCCTGGAAACCTAACCACTAAGACCTCATCACTGACACGCAGACGACTGAGCAAGACTGCGGTGTGCTTGTCACGAGGATCAGGCTAGTCCCACAAACACGAAAAAATCTCGATGGCAGCAAATCTTGGCATGGCGTTGCCATGGCATGCGCTGCAACCAGAGGTGGTCGATGTCAAGCGAAATTTCTGACTTCACGCCATGTACGCATGCACAAAGTAATATTCTGCCTATCAAATATCCTAAGAAAACTGATGATTTGGGCTTAGGAAATAGGCATTCGTGTTTAGGTAAGTGTGTCGGGTTAGGTTTTGGGTTAGAAAATAAAAATAGAGGTAAAAGACAAAGTCCAAAAATATTAGCGCCCTACTCCGCAGTAGTGCTGTGACAAATGTTACGTGTTAGCTAACAATAGTGTTAAGAATGTCTGTAACCCTATGGTTCTGTCTTCAATGCAGTTGCAAAAAGTGTCTGTAACCCTGTGATTCCGCCGGCTTCAATGCCTTGGACTACGTTCTGTTTTGTCTGTTTTTATCAACCTGCGTTCTGCAGAGTGTTTGTGTTCATACTATGGACTTCGTGTCTGCTCATAAACAAATAATCAAATTAAATTCAATGGTTGAAGTGATTCCCGTACTATAGCTTCTTGTGTGTACCTCACGACTAAGCAAAATGCCTTAAGTTACACATCACACATCAAAAAAGTAATTGCCAAACTTTATTTCTTTATTCTGAGAAGTAAAATTACTGAGAAACAATGAAAGATCATAAATTTCGCAGAGGGCATAAATTTCGCTTGACACCAGAGTAACTTTTTCAGACTCCTACTCCACTTCTGTTCCAAAATTTTGTAATCCGGACCCGGATCCGGGTCCGGCAATGTTCCAAATTTGAGAATCCGCCTCGTGTTCAGACTTCGCAGCAATCATCAATTCAACCGTAATTTACCCATGTTTTTAATTAAGAAATCACCACACAGACTCCTGCTACCGCCGAAACAAAAAAGTGACTCCGGAACCGGTTTTTCCGAAATGGTTGATTCCGGGTCCGGGTCCGAAGAAAAAACGCAGAATCCTACCGGATTAGACTCCGGTTATCCGGGTCCGGTCCCACCTTTGCTGCAAATCTGCAATTATAGGCACCGCAATTTCCACCTTTAATTCCAATGACATCAGAACACATGATTAGAAAGGGTGTTGTGATGTTATTGTTTAATTCTTTTCACAAGGTTGGAAAATAATCTGATGTCACTGAACAGCAGAAGTGGATGGAATCTCATTTTTTTTGACTCCGCATGATGCATCCGCTCCGATTCAAAAAAGCTTCCTCCGCATCTGCCACTCGGCATTTCCTGGAAATATTCAAGTCCCACTCGGCCTTGATTCCGCCAAGTTCTAAATTCTACAGTAACACATATATACTATAGGCAATGTGTTGCTTGATAGCCTTAAATAGCTTAACATCAACCTGCACAACGCTTTTCTGCTAAATGCGCACTATTTGAGTTCTTGAAGCAAATAGCTTCATGTAGACCAGGGTGTAGGCCTATCCATCCGTGGACCATGGCTCACTAATGGGCCACGGAAGAAACTTTAAGGGGCCACGGCCTGACATTATAAAAATTGAGTAGATTTTCAAGTTTAATGTAGGTTTTGTCGCTGGCGTTTTATGAACTAATGAAGAAAACCCAGGGTTACGAATTATAAATGCCAATCACAGGGTAGTACAGAGTGTGGAACTTGAACGCGTAACTCTCGCCTTGCGTAGTTTCGGGATTAAAAACTCCCAACCTCTCCAGGCTTTCCCCTCCGTCCGGTAGATTCCTGGGGAGGTCGCCGTGAGCTCCCCTGAAACTCGGCTTACGACAAAAAGGAGTAAATCCCCTTCAGAGATTTCGTATTCGGGGTGTTCATCAAGATGCTTGCAATAAGCCTCAAATCCGAGCTGTATGTCTGCCGGAAAACTCGGCCCGGCGCGTTTAACTTCTTCTAAGTTCATAAGATCAGCGACAGGATTAAAGTTGACCTCAGTAACCGATTTCTACCCCTCTCCGAACTAATGCGGAAAATCTTACGCCAACTTGAAAACACCGTAAGTGGGATACTGCGTGGTGGACTGGCTTATCTCCTCTGTTTGCGCTTGGCGTGTCTCTGGATTATAGGACCCAACTAATAATAGCTGCGAATCCTCGTGGGGGGGAAACACACATGGGTATGGCGGTTAGATCCACGGGAAACCGTACTATCAAAAAAAACAGAATGTCCTCCGGATTTTATCGTATAATCCGGATGAAACTCGAGGTATTTCGCGTAAGCTACCTGTCCCCAGCAGGCGCTAGGGGAAAGATTCTCTCTTCCGCCGTTCATAAGTTAAGCAACTGAGATGAAACCGACTTTACGAATCAGTGTAAAGCTAGTTCTAAATTCGTCTTTATTCTGAGTAGTATTTTCTGCTTAATGCGAAATCATCGATCGTTGTATGCGAGCAGTTCGTTAAAACACGCAATGACAGGGTTACTGTGATGTACAAAGGCAAGTTTTTCCCGAATTAAAACAAACTTAGCAGCGGCCGAAAATACACACGATTCTGGCAATATTAAAACACTGACACACAATGCGTTAGATTTTACAACCACACCCTGGCAAGCTCA
>JGI24158J21664_10006020_pt1 | contig 15929 bp, 15 predicted proteins | sample Ectturendosymbi3_FD_21664 | JGI IMG/M metagenome (IMG submission 21664)
ATCATTCCCCCCCCCCCGAAAATATCAGTTGGTTGCGGCCCTACTGCAGTGTATTCTGAGAAGCTTTGTACGGGTCGGCTAGGCCTACTGTATATTGTACAGTTTTGTGGTATTAGTAAACCTATTTGCAGCTGCCACAATTTTTGCAGTATTAAGCCATAGGCTATGCGAGTCGTTTTAGTCTAAATTTAGTTGAACACCAAATAAGGAAATAATGATACAGTATTGCAATATAACAATGTTGGTGGACTCATTACGATGCACTGACTATGAACATACTGTATGCACAAAACCCGTCGGAGGTGTATTTATGGAGTTACGCACAATGAAAAATTTTTTTGTTACCAACATGGTGTATACGTATTTGATTATCACGAGGGAATACATAACCGTACAGCTTACAAGTACAGTGCAGAAACAGTAATTCATGCTTCATGTAGACGCATCAACACATTTGGTCATTGCTACATCGAGAACAGTGGTTCTGTTAACTCTTTCTCTAACAAGCCCCTTAAGTAATTGTCCTTTGTGTCAAACCCCTTGACATTAAATAAGTTGTAAAAACAAATGTATTTATTGGTGAATTCATTGATCAAACTTTCCACGTTGTAGAGCATGTCAGAGCTCGTGCCCGCCTGTGAATTTAGTGATGCCCCTTGGTTAAAAATCATTGATCTAAACCAGTGGTTCTTAACTTCCAAGGGTAAATTTACTGAACCATAAATTGCAGTTGATAAATTACCCTAAACTGGTTAATTTCGTATTTTCAATAAATGAGCAGATTTACCACCAATGAGTGTACTGGGGTTCAATCTGGTAACCTTGTTTAAAAAAGGGTAAGATATGTAAAAAAGGTTACGAACCACTGATCTAGACAGTGTAATCTCAGTGTAAATATCGCAGTCGATTGTCAAAAGCAAAAACCTACTGCTAAGCTTGCATTTTCCAGTTTTTGCCATAGCGAATTTGTCTATGATACTATACTGGTGGTGTCTATTTCACATAGATGTTGCTCTTCAGAATCAGGCTGTTCAGCTTGTTTTTTCATTGTACCATCGTAAGTTGAGAATATGGCCCTTCACTTTATGGCCACTACGAGAGTTAGATAAATGCACAAATATTTTGCCACGTTTGTGAAAGACACTGAATACACTATCCAATGGCTAGTGAATAGATGCAAAATCCAGGGCTGCCAATCAGATTTTTTTCAACAACCCTCACATAGACCCCCCACAAAAAACAGGTTTGAACAGAAAATCCCAAGTAGACATAAATTAGGTCAATCTTTCTACTATCTACCATATCTGGGCATCTGTAAGTCACAAAACACGATAGTGAATATGCGTTGTAACTTTGCTAATGAACTTTGTGTCTGTCGGAATTATTATATCCCAGTAACATGGCTCTGCTTGCATTTCTGACGGTGATCTGGCATCATTTTACAATAATTAAATCTTCATTCCCAGTGTCGTTCTATACCTCTCTGAGATCTGGATTTTTCAACCACTCTACCTCAAATGCTGTGTGTACCACCTTATCATTTTCTTTGGGCTTGCTTCATTAGTATCTTTGTCACTTGAAATATTGCACTTAGCTAATATTTATATTTACTGCTTATACGGTATTTACTGCTAATATTTACTGCTTATACGGTGTCAGTTGCTTGTTCATCAGTTATGCTGAGGACTGAGGTACCTTGATAAAGAAAGATGACACAAGAAATGAGAAGTATGATAAATCGTACCCTATCTTCAATGACCGCTATGCAGTTAAATCCTAAAATCCCCAGATTTTAGAAGAAAACCCCAGATTTGGAAACGCTAGCCAAATCATTTCGAAAGTACCAAAAAGGTAACCGAGCCTATAGACCAGGTCAATATCGTATAATTACAATCAAGCAATATCTGGAAATTGCTGCAATTTGGTCTCATATTGCAAATAACTGTAAAATGTTTCAATTTTCAAACGACAGTATTCTGATGTAAAAGCATTCAATTAAAAATCGTCACTTATTGCCTATGGCAAATTTAGCAAAATGTGACTTCTTGGACTGAAAAAATTATATAATATAATTAGGGATGAACATGAAGGGAAGTGAACAAAGCACTTGCCCCCGGCCCAACTTTTTCAAAGATGCCATTAGGGCCCCCTTGTTGAGAGTTTTGCACTTAGTTTCTCTATCAGAGCCACATTTAATAGGCTCTGCAAGTCGTATGTACGGCAAAATACAGCAAAATTTATGTGCAAATGTGCCAAAAGGGACCCCTAAACATCCTGTAGACAAACTACAATTTAAAATCAAATTGATTTCAAACGATTTACAAAGTGAAATGATATTCATTTACAATGTGAAATGATCCTACTTGAATAAGAATAAGAACTAACGACTGACGATACGCAGTGTTACGCGAAGTCGATTTCCTTTTAAAATTTTACGATTGATTTCTTGGTTGTTTCACATGTGGAGCGAAGTTACTTGAATACAGACATGTGCAAGTTTGAATCATCGCAAAAAGAATGAAAGCAGAGCACAGCCGACTGATTCCTCGAAAGCCCACAGAAAACCTAGAGCAGTGGTTCTTAACCGTTTTTACATATCATACCCTTTTATCAAGCAAGGTTACCAGATTTACCTCCAATACACTAAATGGTGCATATTTACTGAAATACGAAATTAATAAATTCTTACAGTTTAGAATAATTTATAAAAATATACATTGTCTGCAATATATGGTTCAATGAATTTACCCCAGGTTAAGAAGCACTGACCTAGAGCTTTCAATTAGGACTTCGGTCAAATGTGCAAAATCGGCATCAATTTCATCATCTACCTGTTTTCATCCCCTACGTGGTCTGACATAAGCAGTGCTGTCCAATCATTTTCCATGTAGTCAGTGGATGTTTTGCAGATGCTTTAATTTGCTTAACCAACTTGTGCTCCACCACCGAAGAGTTAAATAGGAAATGTGATACTGTTGAAGCATGCATATGCTTAAATAACACAGTCGCATATGTCTGTCAAAGTTGCCAGAACATCATCAGTGTCGTCATGTAAGTTTAGTGTTCCTAGCCATAATCATAACACTGTTGGCCCGTGGATAAAAGCTCATGTTATGCAGCTGCTCTAGAATCTGGTGTTCGCGTCTATTATTCTATGTTCACAATTTTTACATTACAGTTCTGGGAAGTAATCAGTGATGAACACGGAATCGATCCTACTGGAACATATCACGGTGACAGTGATCTTCAATTAGAAAGAATTAACGTGTATTACAATGAAGCAACTGGTGGAAAATACGTCCCTAGGGCAATTTTGGTTGACTTGGAGCCTGGAACAATGGACTCAGTTCGATCTGGACCATTTGGACAAATCTTCAGACCAGATAATTTTGTATTTGGTACGTTATGTGAGAATCTTTGTGTAATCAGGAATTGTCTGCCATTATGACAGCAATAATTGACACAACGACTCAGTACTATAATTGAAAAGCTTTTTTCATCTTGTTAGTCAAAGTTGCGACCATAACCAACAAATTCATGTACAATTAATAATAATGACGTTTTACGCAACATCACTCTTGTAGGTTCTTACTCGCAGCACATGAACAGCATATGCTTTATATGCTTAAATAAAAAATTTAAGTTTGTGTGTACTTGCCACGTTTTACATTAAACTATTTGAAAATAACACCTGTGGTATTAGTCTCTGCTACACTTATCCATCACTGCGAGTAATTATTTCTTGTGTTCGAAATTTAGTTGTAGTTGGATGTTTGTCGCCAACCACTATATATTTCTTGCAAGACCAGATCGTAATTAATCATTGTGATGTTGGTATTTAGGACAAAGCGGTGCGGGAAATAACTGGGCAAAAGGTCATTACACAGAAGGTGCTGAGTTAGTCGATTCAGTTCTGGATGTCGTTCGCAAAGAAGCGGAAAGTTGCGACTGTTTGCAAGGTTTTCAACTTACACACTCTCTTGGAGGCGGTACAGGTTCAGGGATGGGAACGTTGCTCATCAGTAAAATCAGAGAGGAATACCCAGACAGGTAACTTGATGTGGTGTACTGGCGAAAACAATTTTGTATGGCAGAAATGTCCGGTGTCTTATCTTTTGGCTATGGCTATGGCTCTGGGGCAATACCGCTTTCACGCGATCTCTGCTTCCTTCTCGGGCGTTTGAAAATATTGCTCACTACGGTACTGAATTCAGTGTTGAAACGAAACTAACTTAGTTCCTCGGTTCACATGACTAGGTGATCAACGGTGATTTTGTGGGGTGTTTTTTCAAGCACCTGAAGTCTTGGTAAATAGTCTACTCTAACCGAAGTGTGTGGTGGTAGAGCAACACCTGGTTTCACACGTGCAAGCAGTGCTTTTTTTACACTCTCTCAAAAGTGTCGTGGTGGAGCTTTAGTGTGTCTACATGATTCTCCCTTCTATGTCGGATACTTTCATATGCTTCCTTGTTTCAATACGACATTCACTTTTGACAAACAAACTGAAGACAATTATATAAATAGAAAGTTTCAATGTCCATCCTCATTCATCCATTTTCGTGCCCGTTTTTCCTTTGGGGAGGATCGCGGGGGCAGCAGCCCTAGGATGGACCTAATATGCCTCACGATCAATAGCAATCTGTTTCCGTGGCTCCACACCAAGACGGGACCAAGCAAGGTTGGAGATGTAGTCACTCCACCTGGTCCTTGGACGACTCTGGGCCGCTTTCCAGTGGGTGTAGCCAGCAGGACTTGTCTCGCCAGGGACATTTGGACACCTGGCCGCCAAACTAGCTGGGATCTTTCGATTCGTAGAAGTGGCTTTTCATTCCGGGTTTTACGGATTTCAGACCTGTGCACTTTGTCACGCCATGAACTCTTCGCAAAAAAAACATTTCTGCCGCTTGTTCTTGGGAAAGCATTATTTCAGTCGTTACCTAAGATTCATGACCACAGGTGAGGATTGGAACAAAGACCGATTTAAAAACTGAAAGCTTTGCGATCTTTGCTTTACCACTCCGTGTATCAAACCCCTTCTGATTCTGACTTCCATCACTCGGCAACACCACCCTAAGGTACTTGAACTTCTCAACTTGCTGCAGTGTATTTCCGCTCACTTGCAGGAAACATAGCCTTGCGCGTTTTGAGAGACAATACATCGGGTATTTTTAGTGCTGATTTCCGTTCATGCTTGGGCGCATGCAGCAGAAAACCGATCAAATGCATTTTGAAGGACCTGTTGAAGTTGCTAGCAGTACCAAATCGTCCGCAAAAACCAAAGGGTTGATTTTGCAGTTGATGACAGTGGCACCCTCATCGGCTCGGCTGAGGCTGTATATCCAATTCATATCGACCAGGGGTCTTCAAATTTTTTGTCAATAGGGCCACTAAAGCTATTGCACAACAATTCAAGGGCCGGACACATTGCATAATGTCATGTGATTGTTTCAGGATATGTTCCATTCTACCAAATAAACACATTTTCTGTAAATACAGTAGAATTCGCCTGTAACGACGCTTTTTCGTCGGTCCCGGCAGAATTCAATCTTTTACGTGCATTCGAGTTCGGCTACAACGACTTCGTCAGCTATGTCGTCACTTAGCCTATAGCGACACTGTGTCAGTCCCCGCAGAATATTTTGTTCGTTTATATAACGATAGTTGCAAGTTATATTTACAGTTTTAGCTATGTGGAGCCACCACACAAACCTTTTATGACCGAATAGGAAAGCAGTTAAGTGGCCAATCGTTGACGGGTGTGACGTGAGAATGGCATTAAGGATTGTAACATCAGCAGCAATGGAGGCAAATCGTTACATGAATTTTACTGCAGTAAAGTCTTGGATTTAGTCAGTTTGATCTATATAGTCTTCGTGGAGAATGCGTAAATTGTCACAATAAGGAAGCAGTATCCCATCAAAAAAGTCTTGACATCGTTGTTTCGCTCAATAGCGAAAATGGTACGAAAGTGGCAAAGCTATAAAGATTTCGATATTGTAACAGAAACGTTTACTACAGTTTCAAAAAAATAAAGACGAAATAATTTTTCTTTTTCTTAGAGTATACGCGAAATCACGATACAGTAAGCGGCAATCCTAATCAAAGAACCCTTGCCAAGCTTTGACATTGAACTAAAAAGCCATTTTAGGAACCATTTAGTTCGGCTATTACAACGCTTTTTCTCCGGTCCGGTGAAGTGACGTTATGCCTATAGGGCAATTGTACTGTATATTATGTTCATTATTGGTAAAACGTTTTTTGCGGCCGGATGAAATGGCTTCGTGGGTCGGATTTGGCCTGCGGGCCGTAGTTAAGACCCCTGATATAGAGAGCACACACCCTGGTCGGAGTCCAACACTCACAGTGAGCAGTTGTGATTTTAACTCCGCCGCCACGGACACAAACAGAGCAAGAATACAACGACTTGACCAGTAATTAGGCAGTCGTCAACACCGTACTCCCGCAATACTCTCCAAAGCTTTTCACGAGGAACCGGCCATGTACTTCCCGAGATTGACAAAACATGTGTATTAGAGTCGTGCGCGGGTTAATTTTGTGTCCGCCCCCGCCCCGCAGACAATCCCAACCTGCGCCTGCTCCGCACTTTTCGGTCTCAACCCGCACCTGTCCGAAAACAACTAAAAACTCATAACGAAGGGAAGTTTTTGTTGCAATAAAATCGTGAGAAATATGCTTTTATTTTTCACAAGTTTCAGTAAAAAGTTGTATTTATGCACAAGCATTTTAAACGAGTGATTTACTCAAGCGATTTATTTACATATAATGCTAAATATTTCCAAACATTATCTGGTGACAAATGGCGATCATTTGCCAGCAGTTTGCGTGGCATGCTAATACTTCGCTCCACAGTGCATGGAGTTGCTTTGCAATTTAACAATTTTGCCTACAGTTTTGGACTGATGTTTGTTTGGCCAAAACTTTCCACAGATCTGATCTTTCGCAGTCAACAGATTTGAGGTGATAAAACACACGTTTCAGTCGAGTTGTGTTAGCCATTTAAAAGTTCTCCTAGACTGAATTATTCCTCACCAAGTACGACGGTAGCATTGGAAAATGTTCACTTTCCCGCCACATGGCAAGAGTCTGAGCTGATGTTTCGTAACAATGGGTTGTTACATCATAATGTAATAATTGCTGCAGGTACTGTCCTAAGCGCAATACAGTACTGGCAAACAACTCTAGCACTGTACATCCACGTGTTTTGCGATTTTTGAGGTGATTAAGTTCATGTGCTTAGGCTCAACACTCAGTTACCCACACAAAGAATTTCTCAACCCGCACCCGCACCAAGTACATCCCGCACCCGCCCCGCTGCAAGTTCAACCCGCCTCGCCCCGCTCGCAAAGCAGTGCGGGTTCCCGCACCGGCCTCGCAAATGCCGGTACCCGCCCCGCGCAGGACTATAATCTGTATACGTCTTTGGCACACTCCCAAGATTTCTTAAATTTGCTGGAGAGTGAACATTTGGTCTGTAGTGCTACGGCTACGACGAAAACCGAACTGGGTATCATCCAGCTTTGGTTCAATTATTTCGCGGCATCTTTTTACAGGGAACTTGGCATACGCTTTTTCTGGGAGGCTAAGGAGAGAGATGCTCAGGCAGTTGGTGCATTCACTCCTGCCTACCTTTTTGTGTATGGGGCAGTGATGTACGCAGTCCAAATTTTGTTACTCCGACTCCACTCCTGCTTTTGCTGAATATACTCGCTCCGACTTCGAAACACTTGCAAGTTTTGCACTCTGACTCCTGCTTAAACTCCAAATTGAACGCTATAAGCTATACAAAAAATTATCATAAAATAACTCCTAGCTCCACTTCTGCTCAGGATTTTCGTTAAAAATCCAATCCTGCTCCACTCCCACTTTCGAAATTCATTAAGACTCCGGCCAGGGTCCACTCCTACACTCCGGCTCCTGTACACCACTGGGATGGGGATGATCAGTTTACCAATCTTACGGTGCCCTTCCAAAACGCCATGCCATTTGTAACACACGAGTGAGCCAAACCATTGGCGTTCTAAGTTCCCCTAATTCACTCTAAAACAGGGGTGTAGTGGGGCGGGAGCGCGTGGGAACGGCGTTCCCACATTCATGTTTTGCTTTGAAACGAGTTTGAAGCTGTTTCCAAATAGCAACTTTTTTGAGTGCGTTCTCACACCTTTCTTGTTAGTTAGCACTACATCCCTGCTCTCAAACCTTTACCAATCACCTTTAAGCTTCGACTTAGCAACGGCATCAGAGAGCTTATTGATGCATAGTTCTACGGAAGTTCTCAAAGTTCAAGCATCACACCTGAAACTTTTCTCAGTTCTGTCAAAAGGAAAGCACCGTGATGAAATTTGTTGTGTTTACAAGTCGCAGTAAAACAATGCACACTGCATTATTTTTAGTTTCTGACAGCTGTTTCAGTGCTGCACAAATCGCCAAAATCTCACTCCTAGCCGTCAAGGTTGTCTCACTCGACAATCACATTGTTTTGCATGCGCGCTGCAACCGCCGACCTTCTGTCTTCATTGTAATTTGATGCATCGCCAGGCAAGCCGATCGCAACGTTGAAACAGTAAAACACTTCCATGATTGCATTAAAATGCTTGTCGTATTTTCATACATCGTACTTTGTGCGGAAGTATAGCAACGGGCCAAAGTGAGGCAGTGCGCATGACAATGTGCAGATACCATAATTACAGTTTCCGCTTCCAACTTCTGCACCAGAGAGTTGTGTCGGTCTATATCATTGCAGCCTGTTGGAATAGCCACGTGCAGGAAAACATGCTTTCCTCAAATCGTTTTACTTCAATACAAGGAAACTCTACCTTGGCTTTCAGAATTTAGGGTGTCATTTTGACACCCAAAACGGCATTTTTCCTCTTACCCAACTTAAACAAATCTGGGTTCGATTCCCAGTTGGGTCATACCAAAGTCTTAAAACATTGCTTGCGGCCTGTCCAGCCTCGTGCCCTTGGTTGATGAATAGGTGCAAGGAAACAATTGACGCGCGGCGCTGCCACTGACTCACCACCAGTGCAGCATCCACTGCTAAAGCAACCGCGTGGCCCACGGCGCAAGTAAGTGGAGATGGGGCCGCAGACCACTCGTGGCACTCCGAAAAGTACTAAACCGAGTTCAAACGAAGCTGAATTGATTTTATTCTTGTACATGTTATTTTGTTGCTTTTCTGACCACTCTCTCTCGTCTTTGTTACAGAATTATGAACACATTCAGTGTTGTCCCGTCCCCCAAAGTATCCGACACTGTTGTCGAACCATACAACGCAACCCTTTCTGTGCATCAGCTTGTTGAAAACACAGATGAAACATACTGCATCGATAATGAGGCTCTGTACGATATTTGTTTTCGGACGCTTAAGCTAACGACGCCAACGTACGGCGATTTAAATCACCTCGTTTCTGCGACGATGAGTGGCGTAACAACTTGTTTGCGGTTTCCTGGTAAGTGAGGCACAAGCAAATGGAGTAACTATATTTTCAAGAAACTTGTACGTAGGAGTTAGCTAGCGATGTTTTATTCTTGCAGGCCAGTTGAACGCCGATCTCCGTAAACTTGCAGTGAACATGGTGCCCTTTCCTCGGCTACACTTTTTCATGCCTGGCTTTGCTCCCCTCACTAGTCGTGGCAGCCAGCAATATCGGGCTTTAACGGTTCCGGAATTGACGCAGCAGATGTTCGACGCCAAGAACATGATGGCTGCGTGTGACCCCCGCCATGGTCGTTACTTAACTGTGGCGACAATGTTCCGTGGTCGCATGTCCATGAAGGAGGTTGATGAGCAAATGCTTAACGTGCAAAACAAGAACAGCTCCTACTTCGTCGAATGGATTCCTAACAACGTGAAAACTGCTGTGTGCGATATCCCTCCACGAGGATTGAAAATGGCGGCTACGTTTGTTGGAAACAGCACTGCAATCCAAGTAAAAATTAGTCTCGTTTTTGCTGCTGTGTGTTAAATTTTTACCGAGTTATGACCACAAGTTTCTTAGTAATGTCACAGACTTCACAAGCTACCTGCCAATTGCGTTTGTCTTGCATTCATTAACCAGGCAAATCCAACAGACTGTAATCTAGGAATCAAAAATCGTAAAATGAGTGCGTCATGCGCAAATGAGGTATTTCGCCCGTAGCGGAAAATAAGCTGCAAGATCCCTCGTAAATTTTAAAGTGTTCTACTGTCCAACCATCCTTTCTGAGAAGCCAGTTAACGAGCTGCTGCCTAAACTCCGAAGCAGTGGTTTTAATCGGGGTACCCTGTTTCCTAGTGATTGTGGTGGAAACAGCTTACACCAGTGATTCTCAACGTAGCTTTAAGCGATTCCCACATGTCCGGCGTGTCGCTCTCCGGGAATCGACAGAGATAGATTCCACTCCACTTAAGTGTCTAGAAGTACCACTTTTAATAAATTGACTTCAGTTTGGTTATTGGCGGTGCTATATTGAAAGTGTTTCATTCCCTTGGAAGCAGGGCTGCGGAGCTTTTGTAAAAATGAAATGGCTCCGGCTCCGGAGCTGTGTTTTTTATAACATGGCTGTGCTTTGTTAATACACTTCAACAATTTCGGTATTCCTAGTGTCCTTGTAGCAAGTGAGCGTGTTATTCCAACATATTTGTAATAGCATTAAACTTCTCAACGGCACGAGTCATATTCGATGCATTGTCTGTTACGATTGCTAGTATTCAGTTTTATTTAACTGAGATTCCTGAAGCACTTCTTCATCAAGACTGACACTCACGCAATCGCGATGACACAGCACCTTATTTCACCAACAGCTAGTCAGCAACCGCTGACCTGTGTAAACAATCTCGGTGCAATTCCGAAGTGCGATCGGCATGCGGGCAATCGTGTCGAATAGCCAATAGTATACATCACTGAGCGCTATAGTTTAGTCATAACATCACTGAGCGCTATTGTTTAGTCATAATTCATAATTGACGATAGTAAGGTGCTGTGAATCAGTTCAGAGAGCTTTGTTTTACAGCGCGCTTAGCAAATAGTGTTGGATGATGCATCTCAGAAAGGGTTCGGAGCCGGAGCTGCTAAATTAACCTCCGGTTCCAGCTCCGGCTCCGCAGCCCTGCTTGTTACATACATAGAAATGACGGGATTCCTCCAACGATATATGTTCGCATTCAGCATAATTTATACTAGCGTTCCAGCAAATGCAGCCGTAAAAATTTCTCTTTCTCCAAGGTTAAGAACCACTGTTACATACTGTAGACGGCAACGTGGTTTATTATCTCTGCCCCACACACCATACAAATGCTGTGCGCAAAGCATCATGTTGTTTCTCGGGCCGTGATATGAAATCTGACATATTTCTCATGGTAGCACTTGTGTGTTTACAAGCAAATGTATGTAAATATATTTGCCGTGAATGCTTGCGCTAGGTATGCATTTGCATTTTCAGGAACTTTTCAAAAGAATATCGGAGCAATTCACCGCTATGTTCAGGCGCAAGGCTTTCTTGCACTGGTATACAGGTGAAGGCATGGATGAAATGGAATTTACAGAGGCTGAAAGCAACATGAATGATCTCGTGAGCGAGTACCAGCAATACCAGGATGCCACTGCCGAAGAAGAAGGAGAATTCGACGAAGAAGAAGGTGAAGACGAAGAGGCATAATGATTGCGCTCTCATCATTATGGGCGCGTTGTCGTACCATTTAATACAAACGAAGCGGCAAGTTGACTGCGTAGTGGGTGTGCCTGGGTCAATTTCAAGTCAAGATATGAATAAAATCACATCAAGATAATCACTCAAATACCGTATTTACTCGATTGTAAGCTGCACGAAATGGTGGTTAAATTAATGTAAGCCGCCCTCGAACAGAGGCTATCTAAGCATCTGAGATGCTTTCGCGTGCTAGCATTTTTCGCTTATATTCGTAATCCTGCTAATGTGCTTACACCACTACAACTGCCTTCTGTTCATCATAATACCTCCTGTGACGGATGTGCGCATGATGCTGAAGAAAATAGAATGCGTAAAGAGTTTGTTCGACGTAGCCGAGGAAGGACTTTCTGAGGGTCATTTATTCCTTTTCGATAAGGGTAAAGAAGTCAGCCGCCCTTGATTATTATTAACCTCATGAAATGATGAAAAAAATCAAAAGCCGCGGAGCCCCGGCTTACAATCGAGTAATTGCGGTACGCAAGGTGCAAATTTGCTCAGTGACAGACCCTGCTTTAAATGTTAAATCGTTCAAGCGTCAGGTGCAACCAGATTAAAACCCTGTAAGTGGGGTCTTGTATAGAGATTGACCGAATAGTTGGGTTTTACCGATATATCGGTATCCGTCAAAACAGCCGATATTATCGGTCGTGTTAGAGTCCTGCGCGGGTTAATTTTGTGTCCGCACCCGCAGGAGTTTGAGAAACTGCCCGCACCCACCCCGCTATTTTTCCGCACCCGTACACTTCTAACCCGCCCGCTCCGCACTTTTTCGGTCTCAAACCCCCACCTGTCCGGAAACTCATAACTAGGGGAAGTTTTTGTTGCAATAAAATCGTGAGAAATATGCTTTTATTTTTAACAAAAGTTTCAGTAAAAAGTTGCATTTATGCACAAGCATTTTACACGACAGTGATTTACTCAAGCGATTTATTTACATATAATGCTAAATATTTCCAAACATTATCTGGTGAAAAATGGCGATCATTTGCCAGCAGTTTGCGTGGCATGCTAATACTTCGCTCCACAGTGCATGGAGTTGCTTGGCAATTTAACAATTTTGCCTACAGTTTTGGACTGATGTTTGTTTGGCCGGGTCATTTATACAATTGCTGTTAGGTCATTATTCAGTTCGAATCGGTTATCAAAGAGAACAGAACTATACTGAAAAAAATAGTTCTCAAGCATGTTTTTTAAATCACACTTTTACATTTTGCGCAATAGGCCTACTTGATAAAAGTTGCAATATAAAATTCCTGCAACCAGCTCATCGTACTACATAAATTCTGAGTATTTCAGAAGCTGTAAAAAAGTTGGAAAATTGCCCTTCTCATTAACGTCTGAAGACAAGTCTAACAAGCAGCAAAATCAAGCTACTCATTCTATTTCATTGACAACCAAAACTTTCCAGAGATCTGATCTTTCGCAGTCAAAAGATTTGAGGTGATAAAACACACGTTTCAGTCGAGTTGTGACTAGCTGTGCGTTAAGCGTCGTTTTAGCCATTTAGAAGTTCTGCTAGACCAGTGGTGCCTAACCAGTCGATCGCGATCTACTGGAAGACCGCGGGCTGTTCCCAAGTCGACCGTGAGGGGTGTTGAAAAAAAAAACATTGTTTGTGCAGTGGCTTTTAATTAATTAATGGTCTATTTGCCTTGCTATGATTTTAAAATTTCGTCTCTGAGGCAATGTAGCCCAGTAACTGGCGTTTGTCGTTTCCATAACCCCTAACAATGGACATAACCTGCAGTCAGGGACGCCGGAGAGCGCGAATATGGCGGGGCATTTCCCCCTTGCGCTTTCAAAAGTGGTCAACGGCAAAAGGGGCAACGGGGCCGGAAGTGTCTTTTTATAACAATATCATATACGTAATTTCGTGGCTTATCAATACCGAATTGAAACAAATTTATTGCATCTGTTCACATTTCTGTTATTATTTTTAAGATCAACATTGTTGCTACACAAAAAAAAGCATAATTGGTAACGATTTTTTGTTTTCTTTTATAAGTTTCCATTGCCCTCAACTCTGTTTTTGCTCCCTGTCCCTCCCCTGCATCGGCGTCCCTGCCGGCAGTTGCCGGCCACGTGTGGTGATGAAAGGTTAAGTAATGATGTACAGCTTCCTTAGACTAAGAAAAGCTGTTACTATAGTATTAGTGCTACGCAACGTGTTAAACCCGTGAGCACTAGGACCATCACATTTTAAAACAGCATGTCTTCGAGCGTAGATTATCAATTTAGATTGGACGGTGGTGCTTGCTTCAGTCAGGAGGTTGTCAGTGCAATCAGTTTAAAATACTTTTTTTACGACCGCTTCGCATGACGTTGATGCGCATGTCTACAGATGCTAAGCCCGTGGAGGTGTGTAGCAGCCCAAGCGTGTTCGGGAAACCAACAATGATTTTTGTCTGCTTTTGCGTGTTTGGCTGTGTTGTTAACTAATGATAAGCTGTATTTTCGTAAGAATTGTTTCTCGATGTTCGTGGATTAGGCGCCATAGTTGGCTACTATTTGCAAAGAACTGAGAGCTTTAGGTATTTAAAAATTGTGCTCTTCCTGAAAAAAATGTTTGCATCCCTGCTAGCAGCTAGCGATCAGGGAGGTTACGCCCTCTTGAAGTTAACATGGCTGACACGAAACGAACCACTACCATTTTAAACAACTACTACCATTTTCACCACGAACTGGAGGAAGATTATTCATGCCAATCTCAGAAGATGCATTCCAAATTTCAGAAGATGCGTCATGAAACCGACAGTTCTTTTAGGATCAACTTATTTGTGCGAGTCTACTTTCTCGCACATGAAAGTCAAACAATGTCTGATAACCACCTTGCAGCCTGCCTACACCTTGCAACCAGCTGCTATAAAATCCTGACTACGAGAAGCCGACTCCTCTCCTAGCGCCAGGTCTCCCACTAAGTTAGGCATTAAATTCCTTTTTTGAAACTCAGAATTTAACCTGTTTTGTATCTCGTTTAGTTTTCTGTTTTCAGGGCTCCGACACATTTTCAAAAAGCATTTTCCATACTTTTTCAATACCTTCTCAATTCAAAATGAAAAAACTTTAACACCATCACTTATCTTCATTTTTCCAAAATTTTATTCGTGGAACGCAAAACAAAAAATATCTGCAAAACTGTCATCAGCAGTAAAGAACAAAATTTTAATAAACAATGTGGCTGAATTTGGCATTTCCATACTTTTTCAGTAGGTTTTAGCAAAATTAAAAATACTCTTTTAGGGTCTTGAAAATTTTGGCAAAATTACATTTTGGAATTTTGTATATATTGGCAAAATTCAATACATTTTAGGTCTTCAAAACCGATTTCACAATCCAATACTTTTTCAATACTTTCTATACCGCGTGCGAGCCCTGTGTTTGGTTCATGTTGAAAATCATTTCTTATCAATCAGTTTGGGAATTGTGTGTACGACTTAGTGCTTTTCAACCAGGATTCCTCGGAATCTCAGGGTTCCACGAGTGGCTCACAGGGGTTCCGCCGAAACAGACCGAATTTGCCTGGGACGAAATTCGTGACCACAGTTCTATGCGGTTGTAGCAGTATAGATACTTGGATCATTGCGTAGGGTTCCATGAGCAACGCAAACATTCGCGGAAAGTTCCGTTGCAGCAAAAAGGTTGAAAAACAGTGGTGTACGTGTTTAAGAGAGGAAGGGTTTGTGATGTCAGTTCTAGTGGTTGTGTGACAGCACGAAAAATTGTTGTAAAGTTAACAGTGTGCAGGCGCGCAGCCAGGTTTTTTCTAAGGGGGGGGCTGAAGTTATGGAAGCAAAAGCCTTAGGGAAAGCACATAATTTGTGGATAAACAATTCGACTGTACTCACCACGAAAACTGGGGGTCCTTCCAATTAAACTGCCATCGTGTTTCTTTGATATTCTTTCCTGACGACCGCAAAACTCGACAACCTTGATTACATGTCTCAGCCGAGTTTTGTCTTGATCTTTGATTTTTTTTTTACTGTCGCAAAGCATATTTCTCACGTCAACGTTTCCTTCATTTTTACAAATTTTAAGAGACGGATCAAACTTCTCTGCGAAAAACTTGTTTTCTTTCGCTTTTTTCCAATTTTTTTAGCTGATTTTACCAACATACCAAGCGCCTTAGCTGACAACATCAGGTGCAAACGCACGCAACACACCATTTGCAAAGCGACCCTTCATGAATTTCACTGTAGGCTAACCACTTAAACTCCTCCAAC
>JGI24158J21664_10006022_pt1 | contig 15925 bp, 9 predicted proteins | sample Ectturendosymbi3_FD_21664 | JGI IMG/M metagenome (IMG submission 21664)
CAGTGATCGTGGGAACTCCAGTAATGATTTATTATTTTTTACTGACCGTACTGTCAGAGCGTCATTTTCGGCTTTTCGCAAATTGATTAACGCTTCCCATTTTTTCCTCGCAACGATGGGAGAGGGGGCCTCAACAAGTGGATTAGACTAGGGCCTCGCATCAGTTAAATCCGGCCCTGGCAACGACCCATCATTCACTGGTAGAGGTGGTGGAGCTGAGCTCCGGCAGCACTCTACATCACTTTTTATAGCTTACGTTATGAGAGACCATGTTGGTAATCAACTCAAAGCGTTTGCAGCCGGTTTTTGAGCAAGTACTTTAACTATCTCACAGCATTAAACATTTGCGTGAAAATTTTACTTAAATCGTCGAGTGAAACATCGTCTGGATAACTTGCCTTGCATGTTTCTTTTATTTCCAGCATGCAATCATACGCTGGTGTGATTGACTCGAACACGTGCGTTTGCGCGAAAGACCAGCCAGACTTTTCGATTATAAGGCAGCCAAGCGAAGGTTGTAATACAACGTGCCCGGGTAACCAAAAAGAAACGTGTGGAGGGAAAAGTAGTTTCAGCATCTACCGAAATCCGACTTATTGTGAAACAGGTATATACGTTGCTCCATTGCTTTCTATTCGAAAACACGGTGTACTTCGTTGATGTTACGAAACAAACAGGAGATAAATCTTGGTAGGTAAATATAGTGCTTGTTCATACCAAGAATATTTTATAGAACCTACAACATGTCTAGAAGATCAATCAATAAAATATGCCACGGCAAGTAGAAAGAAATTGTTTCTAGTTGTCAATTGCAGTGGAATAATGGTTAGAATGCACATTTGAGCCGATTCTGAACGTTTACTGGAAGAAGAATTGGCAAGCTTTATTGATGAGGTTCCTTCCTTGAAACATCTGCGCACACTACATTTTCATGCAAAAACATAAAAATCATGTTTTCAAATCGCTTTTATGCGACTGGTGGATATTGAAGAGTTGAGCATGTAGTTTTTATACAGGTATCCACAACGTCTCTTTACAATAAAAAAAATTGTTACCAAGGCAACTGATGAGATTTGTTAGTCAGGTTTGTTTTATGTATTCCGCATTGTCAAAGTTTTAACTACATCACATTCTGTACTTCAGGCACCCAGTTGATGAAATAGGTGCTGTGGTGTAGATAACCCCTAAAAAATTTCCTGTTTTCAGTAAATCCTTATATAAATTTCCTATTTTATGCACACCACACCCCTATAAAAATTTCCTCTTTAAGTAAACCCAATAAAAATTTCCTGTTTTAAGTCAATAATCCCTATAACAATTCCCTGGCCACCTCGTTCTTTTTGTGGACTTACGTCAACGTGCATCAAACAAAGATACTGGACATCATTGTCCTAAAGTGAAACATCACTAATACCATTGCTACCATTGATGAGGGTGTGCTACAACGAACATGGCAAGAAATCGATCTTTGCTTCGTGTAATTCATAATTTCAGTGTAGATGTCTATTAAATAAAGCAAAACCAAATCCACTGCTCATTTTGTAACGTTCTGCACACATTTGTCTGTTTATTTGCTTTCGCAAAAAAAACTTAAATTGTAAAAAGACTATAAGGACATCCTGTGCGTATATACTATCTAAACACATGAAGTTGCATTGCTTTTTGTTTACCTGTTGTCAGTTCCTTTGTCGGACGAATACCTTGAATCAAGACTCCTTGGATGCTTTTACGTTTCGCGCTGGGAGAACGAATTCACTCAACATTGTGCCTTATCAAGCAAAAACTGTTACATGATTTGCAATGCTTTACGACGGCCACTGGCGATGTATTCCGACCGGGAAGGTTGCTTATGTGGTCAAATGACCAAGAGGTACTTATCTTTCACAACAATTTCAAGGCTTTGAATTGCAACAAACCGTTATTTCCACGACGTTTGGTGGTTGGATATTTAACGGCATTTTACTCTGATTTTCAAACTAAATGCAAACAAACGAAAGCGTTTCCTTGACAGCAACAGGGATATCCCTGGACAGTAGGCAGCAAACAAGACACAGGCAGCTCTATCATACTTCCCCAGCACCAGTGGTATTGCGTCAGAAAGAATTTTTCATGTACTGTTAGATCATTGTTGACACTTGACAAAACAATGGAAGTAATTTAATTTGTCTAACTCTCAGTGGATGGCCGTTTCCGAAGATCAACTGGAATTATTTTGCTTCCCCAACCAATGATATATTCTACTTTTGAAACGTAAATGACAAGGGTGAAAGTGCAATAATTTTCTAATCGCCAGAACGATCTCGGAATTTGTCAATCCCGTCCCGAAATCCCAACCCTGCAGTACGGTGCGAATTAACAGGTACAAGCAACTTTTGTGTTACGTTTTGGAAAGCTTCGTCTAATCACCGGCAGTAAGTTGAAAATTACCGTCACAAAGCAAATGCCGTCACAAAGCAGATTTTTTGTGCTTCAGGACCTGGCAAACTGATCCCGATCGAAGGCATGATGAATTCGGATAAAAATAAGGACATTTTGAATTAATATTTGATGCCCAGGTTGTCAAACAGTAGTTCTGCATGAGGTCTAATTTTTCAACAAGATCTCGCACCTTGCCACTGTTCAAAGAAAATGCAGAATTTTTTAAGCAGTCAGGAATAAATGTGCTAGATTGGCATGAAAATTCTCCAGACGTTAACGCTATTGAGAATATTTGGGGATTGTCAAGCGGAAACTTTCTAAGCACAACTGCTCTAGAAAAACTTTGCTTAGTGAAGCCAGGCGTCATGATGCATGTGGCATCATGATGAAGAACTAAAGAAGATGTGCTCTAACCAGGGTTGCAGAGTTGGTGTCGGAGTCGCAAGGAGTCGGATGTTTTTGGTTGGAGTCGGAGTACTAAGAACACTATGAGTCGGAGTCGGATTTTTTTATCCGACTGCGGAAGTTCAATTGAATTATTTTTTATATCACACTCCTAAGTTAGGTTTCCCTACTCGTGCCTGTTGAAATGGTACGATTTCTTTTGAAGCTTTTATTGAAACAGAGAATTCTTGCTGTGCACCACGATTTCCATTGATTGTTACTTGCTACAAAATTGTTGACAGCCAAACTTCATTCACGTTATGTGAAGGAGTTGGTGTCAGAGTCGGAAATTTTGGAAAGGCCAGAGTCGGAAAATTCGGAAGCTAGAAGTCGGAGTCGGACATTTCACCTCCGACTCTGCAACGCTGGCTCCAACCTCGTTCAATCAACACCCAAAAGGATTTCAATGGTTCTAAAATCAAAAGGAGGGCACATCAGATATCAATTTCGTACTGAGCAGCTTATTATTGCTTACAGCGCTGCTGTTATTGAACTAAAACCAAATCACTGCCTGACTTGAGAATTTTTGGATTTTATTGCAACTGTCCCAATTAATTTGCACCGTACTGTAGTTGTACCAAAGCAATCAAGAGTAAGTCTACTTTTGGCCCACCCTGCATTGTATATTTTCAAAACAACCAAAAGCATAAAAAGAGTAGTGTTCGTAAGCTTCTCATAAAGGTTCATAAAAATCATTATCCTCTTTCGAGTTTTGACGCACCATGCCACTTGTTGAGTGAGCTGCTTCCTTTTCTAAAATCTATGCCATGCTTTTATTCCTATTGGGTCTGAATCCATCTTTCGCTAGTAGGCCTCACAGTCCTAATAAAGAGCAGGCTGGCGGCAGTGTTTGTAGTTAGTGTATTTCTGCTATCGGTAATAATATACTTCTTCTTTCGTGTACACAGCAGGGCATCTGACTAGAAAACCGTATGGTTATTTCAGATGTCCTGGGAACAAAATAAAACGCTGTTCTAATGTGGTTTGTTTTCTGTGGCAAAATTTGATGTTTGTTTACAGTTGTTCCTAAATAAACTGATACTGATACAGCACATGAGCATACGTTGGTCAGAACTTTTATTTAACAAGTTATTTTAAGAGAGCAGGATTGTCCACCTCATAAACGTGACACGGAGGTTTAAATTTGCTGCAGCCATGCAGCATGTGGTGTGCAGACTGCACCTTGCTACACTTCCACAAATCTGAGACACACAAGCCCATAATATTGTTCATTGAGCTGAACCCTCGCTCACAGTAGGCATAACTTTTTGACAGAGTGCCAACTGCCACACACAACTTGTTGAGTTTGCTAGGAATGCTTCTTCCACCACTTGACTGGGATTCAATAAACCCAAAATGAATTTTTTGTTTGTTGAGATTAAGGGTATCACATAAATGTTTCACTTGCTCTTCAACAAATCGAGGATATTCATATGTCCACTTGTCTGGGTTTAATGTAAAGCAACCAGTCGATGAACAAGGTTTCTGGTGCATCTCTTATCGACTGCAACAACGCTGACCTGTTCTGTCTTTGATGCCGTAGTGAAAAGCCTTTGTTTCATGTTGTCAGCTACACACAGCTCGAATGTACTGTGCCTAACTGCCGACGGGGCTTCTACCTTCTCTCAATTTTCGTTCCAGGAACAACATTGCTTGTTCCGCACGTTAGCCAAAATAGAATGCTCTCGCGGAGTAACATTAGGGCTTTCTATTCATTTTCATGTGCCTTTGGACGTGAGGCATTTCGTTTTTTTGGTGTTTCTGATATAAAATTTCTAATTCGTTCAAGACACGCACTATTAGCTCAAAATTTGCAACAAAATTGGTTGTACACAATTTGAAAACTAATCCTTGAAATGTTGTTTTGTCAGTACTTTGTCTATTTTCATCGTTTGGATTGTTGTGAGAATGTTTCTCTGAGGCTGGAAAAGAATGCCAGACTTCTGATACCGTCTGTAAGATGCAGCCACCCAGAGAACAGCAAACAGCTTTCCGTTTCTTTTGAGGGTGACATGGAAATCATGGGCACATTCGCTAAGTTCCAGCATGTTTTTCGGTGACAGACTATGTAAAGAATGTAAACTTGCAATTAATGACTGCAAGCCATTTTTGCCATTGGCAATACCTAGTGTATCACCAACAGCGAGTTCAATTCTATGATTCAGGCAGTGCCACAACGTTATATTAGGAAATTTGTCCTTGAGCAACTTTCCAACCCCTGATTTTGTCCCCAGCACCACCCTGACTTCATCACTTCGAAACCAAATAAATACTTATTGAAGCAACGCAGTGATGAAACCATTCTTTAGCAAACAGTCCATAACCTTGTCTTTAATACCAGAAATGCACAGAGTTTTTAAGTTAAAAGTTTTTTCTTCACTGTGAAGATACATGACCAATTAAATCAAAAACAACAGTTTTACTGTGTATGACACGTCCATGTCTGTGGAATTAATTTGCTAAAGGCCAATCAAACTTTGAAAGTCTGTGAAAGGTTCCTTATTTTTTGCCAAATAATATGTGGTCTGAAAACTCGAGCAGTGGATTGACAGACAATTTGTTCATTTCGGGCATTCAAATTAAGCGATAGGTCTTTCTTCGCCATTTGAACAACAGCTTCTGAATGTGCTTAAGAGTTTTTTGGCTCGTAGATCTTTTCAAGCAATGAAGAGAACTGAACATCTATTGTGCTACCATAATAATTGACATTGACTTTGCCCTCAGAGTAATTGTTTATGCTTTCTTATGCTTTCATCAACTCGGAATATGTCTTATGCTTTCATTAATAGCGTAGCCTATATACAACTGTTTTTGCGTCTAAAGTCCTCACATTGTTGTTCATTATTTGTTAATGGGTAAACAGTCGAACTAGCACCTTGAACTAAAATGGAATGAGGTTGATTTTGACAAGTTGAATGGTGGTCAGGTCAGTGATTGTGTTATTTTGAACAGTTTTGGGTTCTAACATTGCTCACCGCTTTTTTAACTATGTTTGCTATTGCGCTCAATGTTTGTTTGTNATTTCCTTTTCTCCTCCAATACTGATTAATTTTTCTTTGCATTTTATTAATAGTTTCTTAATTCTTATTTATATTCCTAGCGATTATATTTTTAGCACTGCTTCAGTCAAGCCTGAAGATAAAGATAACTCAGGTAGCCTACGCAACACTGTACATGCGGCTAGTAGTGTATTACATAAATTTTCTATAATTATAAACTCCGGCACCATTCTCTATCTCTACTCTAAGACTTGTCTAACCAGTCAGGGTTGCCAACTCCTTGTTTCAAAAAACGCTAAACATGAACGAAAAAGTGCTACAGTAGATACTTCTTTGCACGTTTCAAGACTGTAATGTAATGGGATTCTATTTTAATAAGGACTGAGGATGCGTAATTTTACGTGGAATCGATTTCCCATTAAAAATTAGCTGATAGATTCCTTGCTTACGTCCATTGTGGGGAGTACGTACTTGAATATAGATGTGTGCAAGTTTGAATTATCGCAAAAAGATGAAAGCAGAGCACAGTCGGCTGATTCCTCGAAAGCATACAGAAAACCTAGTGCTTAATTAACTATCATGAGTCGGATCATGGTCACTCACTGTAAATAGCAATTTGCACATGCAGTGCTGCAAAAAGCCTTCCTGACATCGCCTTCAACCCGTTCTAACCACTTTTAGTATTCCCTGTGGTCAGTGGCGTAACTATAAGTTTGAGCCAGTGGAGGTGACACTTAGTTGAAAGCTTCCCAATGGCCACTGTAGTGAACCCATTAGCCAACACTCAGAAAAAAATGTGAGAAATTATGTTGAATCCGGATGTAGATAGCAGATGACCATAAGAAAAACCTACATCATCTGAAAATACTCCGAAAAACGCAAAAAGACAACCTACTGGAAACAAAAGAATACTAGCGCTGAAACAGCACCTTCGCGCTTTTTTCATGAAAGAGCGCTAGGCTTGACGAAAAAGTGCTAAATCAGCGCGTTTCACGCTAATCTGGAAACTCTGTAACCGCTCATAGGCTCATAATAAATGTTTATGTAACTGTAACCTATTTCATGCAACTTCCAACTAGACTAATTTTTCTATGTAGTTTTTTCAATACTTGAAATACCTGGCGTTGAAGCTCTTACTGGTACTCTATACCTGCAATATTTCTTTTACCGGAACGGCGTTCCCGGGCGGTTCCGGCGTACTTTCACCACTGGCAAATGATGTCTTGCTTTAAGGTTCAATCTCATTCATAAGTTGGATCACTGCGGGATTGAAAACTCTCTCAACGTTTTTCGAACTGCAGCGGTCGATTACAGATGCGACATTATCAAAATCTTACCCCCTCGACGTTCCAACAGAACGATGCTGACGTCATTTCCTGGATCCGGCAACACGTGGATTCGCTACTTGCTAGAATCTGCCACTGGATTTTACACGGGAAGTGTTTACGAGGACGCNCTATTGGTTAAAACAGGTAAGTCGTGCTCAGCCCGGGTGCNATGTGGTTTTTACAAATTTCAAGAAAATATAAAAATNCTGCAATCAAAGCAAGTTTACTTTATTAAGAAGCTAGTGGTTCAGTAAAGAATGCCATTTTGGAAATAGAGTTTTTGCACAATCAAGCCAAAAAGTGATTTGAAAACGTTTTATAGCTACCAGTTTTGCACTAAGGCATCAACGTCCATACTAGATTCGGTTTTAGCCGAAATTGTATGAAAAACTATCTTCGTCTTTACTATAATAGCCCTGTCTCTGATCCTTGGACGCTATTCTCAAGTTAACTCCTTGTGATGTTTTCTTATTTTAATATCAGCGTCAAAGGTAATTTCGTATCAACAGAAGCTTACCATGTCGTAACCAGCGGTTTATCTTTAATGTTTTTCGAACAGCTTGATCTGTTAATGATTGTCTCAGAGAGTTAAAACCAGGGCGTGCGGAGGTTTGGTGATGCCCTGGGCAACTATTTGATTTTATGCTCCCCCACCAAATTCTACTAATGAGAAATGTGAGCAATATAGGCGCAGTACCTGCCCAGATCGGATTACGCCACAAAAACTTCGCCTCAAGGGAAGATAAAGAAGAGGAAAAGCTGTCCGAGTCTCGTATCATGTTACGCAGCAATAGTAAGGCTCTTGAACTTTGCAAAACGTACCGAACATACGGAAGGCACAGAGTTTTGTATGGTGATGTCCATTTTTAGCAATAAAAAAGTGAATGAAACGCTGGCGCTCTGCTCTAAAGAACACATCACGTTTTCAAACGTATCGTACTTAGCGCCTAAAGTGTTTTAACAGCTCAGAACGATGTCCTTTCTAACAAATTTACTCTATTGTTTTCATCTTTTTTACAACAGCTGAAAGAGAAAAATCTATCGCAAAATTGTCACACATGCTATCAGTGGCATAGCCAGCCCCACATTTTGGGGTTGAAAATATTTTCACTTCAAGCGAGTAACAGTATTTTGTTTGGGACACCGCCACACAAAAGCACAAAATGAAAAGATNTGGTAGAAGTTTGGAGGGCATGGCCTCCTTGGCTCCCCNTGGCTACGACTATGCATGATACAGTCCAGTGACACAATTCGCGTTGCCACTAAAAGCAAAAACAAGCAGACAAGATACCATCGTAATATGAAGCGTTATTTACTCAGAAATCCAACTTTGAACAAGCAAGTTTAAGAGGTCTCGGTTTTTGTTCTCTGTACTGTCCGCTTTGTTCTGATTGTTGCGTTTGTAGTGAAGTGATAACAAATTTACGAATGATAAAAACGATGCATTTAATACTTTTCAACAATATNTCGCTGCCATACTCACCCCATTTTGCCTGAGTGCGAACCTTTCACGCGCATAGTTTAAGGCTANAGACAATCGAGAGATATTTTGAAGACTACAAATCGCAGATTAAGTGATTAACATCAGGCTAGCGGGAAGTTGCCAGCTTACAAAAGGGAGNAGAGAGGTAGGGTGTGACACCTTGAGATAACGATGATATTGCTTCATCTCTCTCTCGGGTCACTTCACACAAATTTGCATATCCCCCACTGGCGAGATCCGATGAGATCCATGCAGTATGTGTTAGTAGCCTCACAATACGAAGAATCATCTAGTTATAGCATTTTAATGTGATAAAATGTAATTTTTATTTCACTCTTTGGATGCCCCCCTGCCTTGGATCCTGCCTTGGATGCCCGGCGCCCTAGACCCGTTCGCCCAGCACGTCTGCACGCTTTAATTCATTTGCTACGTTAAAACACTACAGATTTTATTCAGTAATTGAATGTAATCAACACACACCTTAGAATTTTTGTTGTTGTTTTTTGCAACTTGTCAGCCAAACAAAACTATTTTTGTTTTATTCACAGGATTTATAGGAGAAAAGTTGGACGTAGAAGATCTTCAAGCAGATATCGTTAAGAATCACTTGATGAAAGAAGTATTACCCGATCTAGAACAAATCATTCTGATCATCCGTAACCCTTACCATGCCCTGGTAGCCGATTTTCATCGATTAAGGTCGGGTTCTCATCAAGGAAGTGTGGATAAAAATGTGTTTGACGCAGGTAAAGAGTCATTCCACAAAAATGCTGCTCCACGTTTTCCGTTGACCTTTTGCGCAGCCAGACGTGAACAGTAAATTAATATTTGGTTGGTTGCATGGGTTTTAGAATGCCATGTTTTCTTGAAGTAGTTAAAAATCGTGTGAATTTTTTAGCAAAGTAAACACATTTTGCAGTTTTCGTCGATCACTAGAACGGAGCCTTTTTTATCGGTGAAGGAAGAAGTAGTTTTATTCCAAAATTGTATCAGAAGCTGAGAGCTACCTTGGTCTAACGCTTACTACTAATATTAGACCCTCACACCAAGCAACGTTTGCCACAAGTATCATATTCCAATAATTAGTTAATGTTAGCATACTTAGAAAGCGGCCAGTGTGGCAAAACCATGTCAAATCGAACAAAAAAAAACGAATAAATGGTACGTCAGTAAACTGAAGAAATACAGAAATAACGTTTATTCTGCGAATTCGCTTCCGCGCTGTTTATTCTGTTTATTCTGCGAATTTCGCTTCTTGTGGTCTTGAAGCTACGCCGCAGGGTTTTCAGTTAAAGTTTTTGCAAGTTAGGCAAGTTTTGCAGTTTCAACAACCGTAAAAGCCGCTGTATGAATGGTGATAAAGCCCTTGAGGACATCGGGCAGTTAGGTTTTTTGAAAGGAGGCTAAAGGCATAGAAGTACAAACTGTTGCAAGCAACGTCAAGCGATTTTATGTTGCTAGACGTCGATAGCCATACCTCATACAGCGACAATGAAAAACTCTATCGCTGCCACAATGCCACATACATGTGGGAGCTATAGGTTCGATTGTTATGTCTGACCAAACCCAGTAGTAAAAGAACAACGAAATCATTTTAATGATTTTGAAGTATCTCGAGCAAATAAATCTTTAGACACACGAAAATGTGCGTAGGCGATTAGAAGCACTCAGAAAGTTTTACATACAAAAAAGCGCTCAGGTTTCTTGACGCACAAAATTGATCTGATAGTTTGCAACTCAAAGTTTTCTCTAAAATTACAGTACGTCAAAACGTTTTGAGCGCATGATAAATACTTAAAGAAAACATGGCAGACTGCGATGATATACCTTTGGTCAAAAACTTGTACAGATGAATGAGAAGTGCATTGCGCATTTGACAAAAAGAATATTTTCATCCCGCATATCAATCACATCGATAAGATTTCACAGCTGCTTTCCGCAAATTTGCTAAGACTTTTATCACCGCCTTTATAAACAATTGATGCCGCCGTTTGGTTAACCAAACTTAGTATTTATTCGATGATTCTTTGCTTGTTTGTCACCTTTGAAATACCCAAACATTTCTACAGTATATCTCTTTCATTTTGATCTGATGCAGATTAACAATTGTTGTCGTATGACCCGGAACATCACTGGGTTTAGCTTAATTTTATTCAATATAGTTTGTGTAATGGAGTTATCGATTACTGTATCAAACCTAATCCTTTAAAAGTAACTCCAAGCTTCCTGCCACAGGTTTTGAAGCTTTTGTCAAAAAACGCACAAACCAATGGCAAGCTGTTGTCATCAAAGTACTAGAAAGCAACATCCCGTTCAAAGTGTTCTACTTCGAAGACGTGGTCGCCTACCCAATTGAAGCAGTTCGACAAATGGTGGAATTCCTTGCAAGCCCAGTCCTACATCCTCACAATCTGGAAGATAGACTCTCATGTCTTAGTCAGCAAATAAACGGGGAAAACAAAAGAAAACGCTCAAAAATCAACTATGATCCTTTCACAACCACAATGAAGAAGAAGGTGAACTCTGTTATTAAAGAAGTACGGAGCGCTCTCAGAAAAACAGGCGTAAAAACGATGCTACCTACCTACGAAGTCAAAGTGGAAATGGATAGTTAAAAGTTGTAAGTAAACGTAAACGATAGAACGGAGATCCTAGTTTATAGTGGTTGAGAAAGCAAAGGCTTTATGATGGTGGTGATCCGTTGGTGATTCGACAGTTCTTGTGAGAGCATTTTTTCAATCGTTAATCTGAGCACTGTAACTTGCTGTATTTCATCTACTTCAACTTGAAACCGCAACCACTGAACAGATTATACTGCGTTTGAATTTACTACGTCTAAGCACTCCCGTCGCCCCGGGGGACAATGGTGGGCTTAGCCCCCTAAACACTGCTCTAAGTCCCCCCAAATTGAAATATGAAACACTATAAATTAGTGGAATTTTTGTCAAATTTAACTGTCAAGTCCCCCCTGCACGAACGCAAAGCCCCCCCNCACAAACGTAAAGCCCCCCTATTGACGGCTGTCTGGTGACGGTTCTGCTTCTAAGATGACAGCAACATCTTCGATTTTACTTTGTGCAAGTGATGCTTATCTTGCAGAGCAGCAAACAAAAATTAGATGTGACCTGAACGTTTTTGCCACTCAACCAGCCCAAGGTTAGTTGAGATTAGTTATTTATTCGGTTGATTTATCGTTTGTCGGGAAGAATCAAAGTACTTCAGCAAATGTCATTTTCCACACAATATTATTTTGCTTGTCGATTAACGAACACACAGTTCTGAACTTTTTCTGGAGTTATTAGTGCCTGAAACAAGACTACAAAAGCATTGCTACAACAGTCTTTGAAGATCGTATTCTATCGTTAAATCTACAGTATTTAAGTGTGGAAAAGTGACAGAAGCTTGAGTAGCTCTTAGCAACTAAATCAGTAGAAAGTAAGTACAACTTGATGTAAACTCTTGCCTGCGTGGACATAGAGTCCTGCGCGGTGCGGGTTAACCCGCGCGGGTTGCGTTTATCCGGATTTGTGGGTGCGGGTACCCGCAGAGCTGTGCGTGCGGATGCGGGGCTGATGCGAGATATAATATTTTTTGTGCGGGTAACTGAATGCTTGACTCAATGCATATGAAAAAGACATGAGCAATAAATTCAATGTTACAGAGAGTTAGTTCTANAAGGGTGTAGCGACATTCTCCAGTGGTGGTGAGAACATAGATTGGGGTTTCCATCTCTCAATGATCTTGCAACAAATATGTTCTGCGGGATGGCAACTGGCGCTGCTAATGAATGAGTACTTAGTATGGATGGTCATGTCGTGAATAGCAGAAGAGCAAATTTAGAGTTCGTCAGTGAACGACGTACTCTTTTTCAACATGCTCTTGAAACTGAGAAAGAAGCGCTGAAGTTGACTAAAAGGTTTCACATTTTTACGTTACAGTGTTTTTAAGAGCTTCTGTTGGCTTTGAAATGAACCACTGAATAAACTGCCACTAGCATTGTTTAATTTCAACAGAACAAACCTATTGGTTTGTTTTCTAACACTGTATACGAATACGCTTTGTATTTCGCATTTCAGTTGAAAACGTAGGAAATTGATAGGTCAAAATAAAGTCAAAATTTGTAAATTATAAAGCCAAAATTTTAAGTTTTTAGGTCAAAAAATTGGTTGCCCTAGTAATAAGTAATTATACACTATATCCTTATATCTCAAATTTCTTGCCTATGCGCAAGAAGAGCTTGTGTCTTTTCTTGCCTATCTATAGAATCGTGGCAAAGGGCAACTCAACCTCACTTCCATATACTTTAGAGAATATCTTCTTGTGTAGAATTATATTATATCCTTACAGTCTGCGACGAAGGCATTTTAATACATTTAGTTATTTTTCTATCAGTGCAAATGTGCGACAAAGATTGTTTTCTTGAAGCAAAATCACACTTGCTCATGCCGATTAACGGATACTATTGCGTGATAAAAGTTAAAAGGTTTTTCTGTCTTTCTCGGCGGAAATCGTTATTTGCAATCTAAGAATACAGGTTCATTAGTCGTGAAAAAGTCCAAAGCATATCGTTAAGTGACGGAAAAAATTTGAGGCCTGGCACCACGGCCCTTCCACCAATAACAATCTTGGTCTTTTTTGTATGAGATATGGAAAACTTTTTTACCCAACTTGCAGTGGCCACGCGCAAGCAAAATCACACAAAAATGAAGTCGTTGTGACAGTAAAAATCATTATCTCCATAGAAATTAACAAATGAGAAAATGGTGATTTGCCTATGAAAGAAGTGTATTTGTCAAAAGCGTCAGCCATCAATTTCTTTGTTATTAATGAAGATGTGTCACACAACAATAAAGTTTTACTGCAAAGTCCCATATATAGAATATTGTAATCAAGATCAGCCTCACGAATGCTATTAATATATTTCAACACATCTTAACGGCTTTTCTCAAAGTGGTTTCATTAAACCTTCCGTTAACGTTCTTACATTTTTTTAATGTGAAAACCTTCCGTTAACGTTCTTACATTTTGTTTTAACCATGTTAATGAAAGTGCTTTGTACCTGGTCTACTTCTGCAAAGCGCATGAGACAAAGAAGAAAACGTAAGGAATAGATTATTATGGAACCTTTTTACAATATTATAAAATGGGCAAACATACGAAGGACCTTTGGTCCTGGTCCAAACGCCCTTTATGCAAAGTGGTCCAAAGGTCCTTCATCCGGCCATTTTTATGCTGCTGCTACTGAAGCATTGTTACTTACTTAATTTAAAAAAACTCTGCTGTCATTCCAGACAAAAATATGTCGTTTCTATTGGCAAACCAAACAACTGACAGAAATCTGCTTTCTATCATAGGATATCACAAAAAGTTCAGACCATTCAAAATTTCCTTTTACTCCATAAAATTGCATTTCGACTATAACTGCTTAATGACTGAACCAAGGTCCTCTGCATTGCACATGACAAGTTGACGTCTGCCAAGCATTTTTACGCATGATTTACGAAGCGTTGCCAATGTCATTTATGAGAAAACCACCATGGTCCAAAGGTCCCTAATCTCCCCTATGTTCTTGTTCATTCATGTATTGCATATGTGTGTTTCCTTTAGCGCCGTGTGTGTGTGAATAGTACTTCGTTGTGTATGGGTGTGAAGACATTAAACATCACGCGTGTAGCTAATGATGAAAGCGAACTGTTGGTTGCAAATAAAAGTTACGCATCCAATGAATTAACTAGAAAAGGTCCGCCCCACAGACGCTCCATCTCGTACAAGTCTATTACTGAGGACAATATTGTTCAAAATGTTGGGGTGATCTGGCACAAATAGGAATCGCGCCACTGTGACATGGACATTCCATAGGGTAGCATCAGCAGTGACAGCAGAGAACCGTGACGTAATTCACGTAGCAAAGCTAAAAAGCAGCAATTGACGCACGGGAAGTGTACATACTACTGTACAAATACAATCAAAACAATAAATCAAAGCGTGGTCTGAAAAACAACTATCAGCTTCTGCAAAACTGTTGTAAATGCGAGTACGATTCAAGCCAACCTGTGTTCTGCTATAAATTAGCAAAAACGAACAACATTTAACCTATGCATATAATCTGTCTAAGGCGAACAAAATTTAGCAGTTCTCGGTAAAGTTATTTTTAGATTCTAATTTTTGCACAAGCTTTTTCCAACCATTCATTTTCGCGTATATCCAGCGCTGCAATTTGCAGTTTTTCAACAAATATGCAGTATCTTTGAAACAATGGGAAGTTACAGATTTTTAGTTGATATCATGTTTGAAACGCATAAGGTTGCAACAGTCCCGCACCGACATTGCTATCTGAGTGTCATGTCAGTTCATCACACACCTGCTGTGCAGACCAATAAGCAGAAAATTTATTTCAGGTTTAACCAACATGCTGTAATGTCCATTTGTTTCACCACAAAACAAAACACGCAACGGAGTAAATAGGGTATTTACTGTAAACGAAGTTTATTTTTTGTAAAAGAGCGTTGATTTAATTTTGAGATTGCAACATACGCAATCTTTTGTTCTTTTGGCATGCGCAATTCTCTGGTAGTTGGTTTACCCAGTTCCGACAGAAGCAGTTCCTACACATGTTATAGAACTGAGCTTGAATTCACGTTCTTGTACACAGTGGTGGTCTTAGCAACTTGGGGGCCCCTGTCATCACGGAAGTTTGCTAGGGCGTTTCGGTGACGTCACCATGTTCACCCACCCGTGGTACGACCTTTTTTGCAAAATTGGCAAAATGCTGTACAGTATATAAATGACCCCTGACTATGCCCATGGTACCATCTCATGTACTAATGAGCCTTGCAATGATCTTTTATCACTGCAAGCTGAAGGATAGGCGAAGCAGTAGCAATATCTAGGCATGTAGGCCCCTGGAAACATTTACTACCTGCAAGACAAGCATAAATCTAGCATCTGCAGGCAGTTTGTTCCAAATCACTACCGAGAGTCTTGTCAACCATCTAGTGGGGCAAAGGAGCAAATTATTTCCAGAGAGTCAGGGTGGTGGGTTTCACCATCTGCGATGTGAACATTTTAAACTTGTCAGATTGTAGGCCTATGTACAGTCTATGAAGCTCATGCATATATGCACCACATTCCACTACCCAAATAACACAATGGCATATACAGCAAAATATAACCACCCCACTGCTGCTTAATTTAAAAAGGCAAAAAATTCAGCACTTCAGCATATCCACCTCCATTTGTTCGTCTAGCACAGT
>JGI24158J21664_10006023_pt1 | contig 15924 bp, 11 predicted proteins | sample Ectturendosymbi3_FD_21664 | JGI IMG/M metagenome (IMG submission 21664)
GTATTGTCTGTTTTTATCAACCTGCGTTCTGCAGAGTGTGTGTGTTCGTACTATGGACTTCGTGTCTGCTCACAAACAAATAAATTAAATTAAATTAAATTTCCATGTTAGTTTTTATGCATTGCATATTTTTCCCAGGGTCGCTTGGTCTAAACACCATGATTCACCACCACTACAAAAGGGAATATATTGAGCCTGGGATGAGCTCGCCTGCAGAGATTCATTCAATGCTCTGCACTCTGACCTTGGGACTACTGTGGACTACTCACTGCACATGAAAGTCACACTGCTGCCTGGACAGCCTTCCCAATTGCAAATGTTGAAAATCTGCTCAGCCCTGATGAGCTCCGAATTGCAATTGCTCTCCAAGCTGGTGCTAAAATTATGAAAACACAAAATGCCACTAAGATAAAATTGTTGATAAACTAGGACTCTGTGGTCTCTCCTGTAGAAAAAAATCCAGGCAGCCTCCTCAGACATTCAGCCATCAACTCCATTGTGAAAATGTCATTAACCCACATAATTTCTCCTCTACCTTGGAGCCTATTAGCTTGAGGGGATGGAAGGAGGCATGATGGGTTGACTTTGCACCTTGGTACAAAGGTCTAAGCCTAGTATCAGGCCCAACAATTGTGGACACGTTTGCGTGGTGCCACTATAAAAACAGCACCGGACAGGCTGGCATTGCAGCAACAAAGGCTGAGGCTGCACAATGCCACAAATACAATGACTTCCATAGCAATTCATTTACCACTTTCAACCACAGTAGTGACATACGCAAATGAATACATCGCAATTTATTTTGCAGGAAATTAGTTTCGTGTATTTAATACATATTCTGTCCTGAAAGCAGTAAGAAAACTTACTAGCAAAATGTTGACACTGAACAAGAGTTGAAAAAAGGGACACACGAACTGCTGTTGGGAACATGAAGCAAGAGCAGAAAATTCAGATTTATTGACTTACTTTGCTCATTGGTTAACTATCTTGTCAATTCCACAGCCTTTTTTCTTTTGAGTAATAATAATCATATCATTGAAACAAGCCACAGATATATCAATATTGGACAAACCAAAAGGATCATAAAAAAACAAATACATGGAACCTTTGAACCAAATGTTGTGTAAGAAGCAGGCTCAAAGTTAACACAAAAACAGGCAGAGTATGCAGGAAAAACAAGGCGACAGAAAATATTTACAGAAATAATACATAAAGGGCAGATAATCATACAAATTAAAAAAAGTATAAAACAATTGTTTTCTAGTATAGACACAATATAGATCAACATAACACAGATGATGATGATGGGCAAGCAATTGGTGAAGCGTTAAGGCACGTACAGATGGGCAGTTGAAGCAAGAACATAGGTAAAGGAAACGAACAAAAATAGGGGTCACGAGACATAGACCAATGCAATTAAAAATATAACATTTTCATTACAAAAACAAGAAGCAGGGGTGGAAAACAATGTTTGCACGTATAAATCATGAAGAAATTACAATTTACCCACAGACCATAATGGGCTAAGTTCCATGGATGAGTTATGCCCAACCAGATGCATGGTGTCACCAAATGATGTTGAAGAAACAAGGGCATGAACAGATTACAGTAATATAAGCAGCAAATATTAATCCAATAAAGGTTGGGCACATGAAAAACAAAATATGTTTAGTAAAAGAGAAGTATTTCCTTTTAAATAAAAGGTGTAGTTTCACAAAATGTCACGATTTATGCTAACTAGCCATGTATTTCACAGATATAACTGGTGTCATGTCATTGACACCACACCTCAGCTTTACGTGATTATGAGACTAGGAATTAAACTGAAGTCAATGTCTGTGAGGTTCTGGAGGTGGACACTAGACATCCCTTCATTTGCGTCGGAATCCTTGTACTGTAGTCCTTATGCATGTCATAACAGAGGCATATGGCTCCTTGCGTTTTTCAGCTATCTTTTCTGCCAGTCTTTTCTTGACTATGGTGCATTCTGGTTCCATCCCTCCACTTGTTGTAAACACAAGGAATGTGTTTATTTCAATGATTTTCAATTAATTTATTTTCAATGAATTCTATTTGAATAAGTTTCAGAGATATCCCAGGCTTGAATATATAATGTAGACTAACTAAAGTTACTTGTATGAAATTCTGAAAGGCTGCTGGAGCCACTAGGGCATCCAGGATGAGTAAATCTAAATGTGGAGTTTGTCAGGAAATTGTCCTTAAGAAGGATGAGGCCCTACTGTGTGATGGAGAGTGCACCAAATGGTACCACTGCATACGTTTCGGAATGTCGAGTGAACAATTATCAGGTATTTCGCCAAGACTACGACAGAGATATCACTTGTAATGGTTATGTGATAGCTGCAAGGAAAGGACCAAGATAAGGAAATCACCCACAGTGAAATGCTATTACATGGGGCAAGAGGAAAGACATAAAAGAAAATCAGAAAAAATCTTGATTCAGCATATAAAAAATTGTAGGATGGAAAAAAACTATATGTAAATCCCAAGAGGAAAAGCTGGAAAAACACTAATCGCAGAAGTGTCTCATCTTCTAGGATTCTTTAATGGCAGTAAAAGGTGGGAGCCAGTAGCAATCCACATGCTTCAAGTATTTCTGCCACTACTATTGCAGAAGCCATCACTCAAATTAAAAAAAACAGAGAACATGTCACATACTTCAGGTATTTCCTGAACAAAAGAATGGAATGGTGGAAACACAAAAACTAGAAGAACAGATCTAAGACTGTGAAGCCATTCAAAAAAGACTTAAAAAATCAGTCAAAATAAAAAAACAATTAGACCGGAAAGCCTTCTGTAGATTAAAATGCTGCAAGGATAGGTGAAAAAGGCGTTTAGATTTGTGGATAATGCCAATGCCATTGACGGAAAACATGAAATCACTACACACATCAAAAAGAAGCTGAAAGAAATGCACTGAAAAGCAGCGGAGCTAAAACAATCTGCTATAACTGATAAGCCTGAAACCAAAACAGAGAGGGTCACCTTTGAAAACATAACTCAAGATGAAATCACATCCAATACTAAAAAGTTATCCGGGTCTAGAGACCAATACAGATTGACATGGAATCTCGGAAAGAAATGATTTGTTCGAAATCATATGGAACCCATTCACAAATGCTAGCTGACAAAATGCCATTCTGGCCAGGTGTCTCATGATGGACACCATTCTACACGATTACATATCAACTCTCCTGACATGCAGACTTGTTTCAGTAAAGAAAAAAGACAACGGCATTAGGCCAGTAGGTGCTGACGAATGCCTATGACGAATCATTAGCAAAACCTCAAAAACAATCAAAACACAAAACAATGTGATTAGCAAAACAATCACAGGACTGCTAAAGGAAGACATCATCCATGCAGTGGGAACACTGCAGACATGTGCGGGACTGGAATCAGGAAACAGCAACACATGCTGTAAGGAAAATTTAAGAAAAGGAAAACAGTGAATGCTTGCTGTTAGCGGATGCAGACAATGCATTCAACAAACTCAGCAGAAAAGTCAGTCTAGAAAACATCAAAAGAGTATATCCCCCATGTACACATACCTACACAACAGCTACAACACAGCAATGGCAATGTATACCAATACAGCAATGGCAGTGTACACCTTATCCACATGACAACTGATACAAGCACTGAGCAATGAAACTGCAAATGATGAAGTGAAACAGGTATGGTATGTGGACGATAGCCCTGCAGTCGGATCATTGGCAGGCATAAAAAATGGTGAGAATATCTATAGGCCAAGGGACCAGACTTTGGCTATTACGCAAAACCTGCAAAGACCATCCTCATAATAAAAGACAGTAGTCTAATACAATCTGCAAAAAAAATACTTCAAAAACAAGGGAATCAAAAGCACTGACCAAGGTGAACGCTACCTTGGATTGTAATTGGGACAAAATCATTCAGGGAACAATACATTAAAAACAAGGTTGAAGGTTGGATAAAAGACCTTCAGATGCTCTCAAATTACGCACAAGATGATCCTCAAGCAGCATACTCAGCATTCACCAAAGGAATATGGTCCAGATAGACCCATTTAAAAAAAGCAGTACTGGACATGAGTGGATTATTTGAACCACTGGAAAATACCATCAGTGATCAATTGATTCCTGCTCTCATAAGACAAGAGGTAAGTGATGCAGAAAGATAAATTCTAGCTCTTCCTGTCACGCATGTTGGGCTAGGTCTGACAAATCCTCAAACCGCCACGACAGAATATGACCATTCCACTCAGATCACTGCTAAACTAACAAACAAAATCTATACTCAAACACTTTGATCTTGATCACAACTCCTTAGACCAACAACATAGCAGACACATGCAAAACAGAATATGACAAAAGAAGAATGCAAAATGCCAAAATAGCCATGATGAACTATTAGAGGAAATGACCCCTGAATGACAACAACCCATAAAAAGACTAATGGAAAAAGGGGCATCTTCTTGAGTGTCAGCCTTGCCAATCAAAGCGACTGGATATGCAATAAACAAACAAGAATTCACAGATGCCGTCTGCATGAGATACAGATGGAAGGTGAAATGCATACCCACCCACTATGCTTGTGGAGAAATAAACTCTGTGGATCACAGCCTCATATGCAAGCTGGGTGGATACACTTCAATGAGGCACAACTCATATAGAGACTCTAAGGCACAGATAAGAGAGGTCTGTAGAGGTGTTTCGACCAAACACACTCTGAGGCACAGATAATGAAAGAGGTCTGTAAAAGTGTTCTGCCAATCATCGAAACCACTTTTGCCAATCATCGAAAATGATTTTGAGAGAAAAGTCAACACTGTTGACAATGCAGGCTTGTATAATATATCTGCGAGATGACTGTGAAATACTATAGCTGTGCGAAAACTTCCTTTGACATAAGCATCACACATCTTCCCTCACAATCACATTCTGCAAAGTCCCTAGCAGAGATCTACTGTTGCAACCTCTATGCTGGTGTTGCGCTGAATGCGTGATTCACCATAAGCAGAATGCGCACAGAAAAGAACAACACCCATATATATGTGGCACAAACAAGCAATAACAGAGTGATTGTGGCGTGTGATCTCTATTGTTGATTGCCACCACAGTGTGAAGCTTTGCACACATGCTGCTCAGGCTTTTGGATCACAACAAAATGGTGCTGTGACCAGGATTTGGAGGTCATGCCGGGTGCAGCCTTCACACAAAAGAACGTGCGATTGATGGATGTGGTTTTTTGTTAAAAAAAGTAAGGGATTTTGTTGCAACCTCTCCGCTGGCGTTGCTCTGAATGCATGATTCACCACAAATGGAATGAGCACGAAGAACAACACCCATATAATATATATGTGGCGCGAACAAGCAATAACAGAGTGATCGTGGCGTGTGATCTCTATTGTTGCTTGTTGCCACAGTGTGTAGCTTCGTGCACATGCCACTCAGGCTTTCTGATCGCAACACTACCAACAACATGAAAAAGAGAAGGATAACTACAACCAAAGAATGATTGACATTGAGAAGTTACGTCTTTATTTAATGATTAAAAGGGGATTAAATTAATCCCCTTCATACGACATCATGATTTTTATTTGTTGTTTAAAGAAAAAAATCCTACGCTATGATTGAAATGCTTTATTTTACCCATATAAGTTTCTATTGTGACGTTTAGCCTAAGACACTTACATGCTGAGGCTTTTCTACAGGTTACCTTAAAGTTGGTTAACAGAATACGCCCACACCAAATGTTTCCTTTGCTGGCTAGCAATGGCCGCACCACCGACCACAATCTCCCTACTAAAAGAGTACAGTTTTCCTGGAGGGGATTTCCCGATGGTAAAAGCAAAAGTTATAGTTGAACGCTTTGCCTTTCAGTTCTTGTCCGCAGCACTGCAGCTTGCAGGGAGATTAGAGCGGCTGAGACAAAAAGGTTGCATGCAGACGTAAACACCATTTTAAGCAAGTGCTTCTGGACATAATTAAAAAGTTATCATTGCACAGAAAACAATAAGCGAATTTGAAAAGAAAATAGTGCACAAAAATAATGCAGTTGCAAGTGAACAGTGTACAAAAATGCAAAAGAATGGTGCGCAAAAATATTTCAAAAAGTAATATTGCAATTAACTGTTCAGCATATGCAGCAACAAAAAATTTAAGCTAGTACAAGAATTAAAACAATAAACACGCACGTTAATAAATCAAGTACAATGTTTCTGATTTCATTTGCTTTTTGTACACTCTGTATTCAGTGCCGGATTAAGGTAGAACGGGGCCTGTAGCATTTCAAAAGCACGGGGCCCCCAAGTTAAAAAAAAGACCTCAACACCTGCTAAATCATAAAATGTATGGGCAAGGCATCCGTGTTACTAGCTTTACTCTCTTCATGCTCTCTCCTGTTCGCATCGTGACATAACAGTCTGAGTGTATCGTGCTGACCGCCAGTGTTGCCAGATGGTTGTGAACTAAATCTGCTAAATGGTGTCACAAAAAACTGTTAGATTCTGCTAAAAGTCTTGTCACAAATTTTCAGCTAAAATCTGCTTAAAGCAATGAAATGCTGTGAAAAATCTGTCAGTTTTAAGATGATTAAATGAAACCTATAAAGTTATACAATATATTAAATTTTCGTTTTGCACTCGCTTTCAATGAGCATGGGCTGAAATGCCAGTCTTGGCCAACACACGTTTCGGCCCACAATTTTATTTCAGTCAACATTTTGAGCAACGTAACTGCAGCTTACTTCGTTTTTTGTATGACACAGTTCATGATGATCTCTTTCATATGGTTGCATGTTTTTATACAGCAGGGGGCCGCATCCGGCCGGCAGACACTCTATAAATTGTAGTAACTTTATGGCCCGCCAAGTGGTATTATACTTTATGAATCTGCCTTCCTTGCAACTTCTTGTATTGCATACATATGCGGAACTACTTATGAGAAACTGCACAGTGCATGTACTGAATGTCGTATTTTCCATTTTCTTTATGAACTGTGAAAATCAGGAATAAATCTGATTATAAATCCATAAATTCCCAAGTTGTAACAACATCACAAACAGCAAAGGGAACGGAATTGTTGGTGGAAAATTAGTGCGGCCCACCATATCTTGCAGAGTGTGTATTTGGCCCGCGACTAGGGAAAGGCTGCCGACCCTGGAGTAGAACAACGCTCAGCGATAAACAATTGAGCATAGCTTCGCCTTCAGTCCTATATCTTTGCCAAATCTGACCCTTCAGCCCTATAGCTTCGTTAAGTCTGAGCATAACTTCGCCTTCAACCTGATCATAGGTTCGCCTTCAGCCTTACAACCTTCCAAGTCTGGTCTTTGCAACTTAAAACTTTGTGTTGCATTAGGGAGAAGCAAAAAGTTCTTTAGTCTTGTTTCAGTGCTTTTGCTCCAAGCAATGCCTTTTAAGCTCACAATGTTTCGCTATGAAGGCTTTTCGTGAATCAGCAGGATAGGCAGTAGGCACTGAGCCAACTTTTAAGTTCTGAATCTTGCAACCATATATATCGAAACGTTTGGCAGCTTTGGTTTACTAGGAAGTTTTTACCGAACATTACTACTTATTAGCATTGGCATAACTGAACCATTTGAAAATATCGTGCCGTGCGATAAAAACATATTCTACCAACGCGCTCACTAAGCTCGTAAGCAAATCATTTAGGCATCACCAAGCCATCTAATAATTGCTATTATGATACAATTATCTGCTTGAAGTAGCTTCGTTGCATCATAATAAAAATTCCAAATAATTGCAGGCAGCTGGTTGTGCTTGCCCTGGTGTTGCCCAATTAAAACCGTCGTAAAGAAGAGAAGTACAGTGCATTTTTTGATGAAAGTGTAAACGTTTTCATCTTGAAAAACTGTTAAAACAGGTCTTTGGTCAGGAATTTGTCACTTGTTAAAGCCTGCCAAATGATTGGTAAAATCCTGCTAGAAATCGACAAACTGCAAGATTGAAAATTTTACAGCTAACAGTGAGAAAATCCTGCTAGATTTAGCAGCAAATCAGCTAAAATCGCGAAAATGCTGACCGCAATCTTATACGTTTTTTTTACGTAACTGTACAAAATGAATCAAACAATAATTTCTGGACACAGACAGCGTTCAATTGAAAACCTCGCTTACTACTTCTGGCAAACTTAGGAAAATACTGGCTTGTTAGACTGAAAATAATCTTGTATGTAATGCAATAAAGAAGATTTGTTACAGAAGACCGCGGGGCCCCCAAAAGCGTGGGGCCCGTAGCAATTGCTACATTTGCTACTATTGTTAATCCGGCACTGTCTACATTACGTTGCGAAGGTCCTCGATGTTGAACATCGACCTACTTTTGAAAGTATGTGGTGTTTGTAGATCAGAAGCAGATTTTCTCAGTACCTATTTACCATATTTCACTAATATTGTATGCCTGAACTGGACTTCAGGTGCTGCAGAGCACCAATTTTAAGGGTTTATGAAATCTAAAAGAAGATTCAATGAGTGTGAACAACTTTGTGCAAAAGTTATGATTGCTAGATGTGTTTTGTACAATAAATATACCAGCCATTTTGTCAACAGTTCCATGCCAGTTCTAGGCTGTGTCGTAATTCGTAGGAGGATCTTTAATGGCACAGGATTCTCGCATAACATTTTTTGAAAGGACGCTTTTTTGACAATGCATTTATTTTGTGTGTTATTTTCTTTTCAATTTCATGAAGCTCCCACATTGCTTGATTAAAAAATTTTTCAAACTGTGCATAAACATATGTGTGCCGGCCAGAAGATGGTGCCACATGTAAATAAATGATCAGCGCTAGATGGTGCCCATGAGTAACAAGTCACTGTGATAGTCATAACAAGCGAATTATCGTAGTTCACTTACCCTATATAATGATAGTGCAGCCTAGTAGTAGTAGAGTGAACTCATCGAGGAGCTCTACTGCTGCAGGTTGCTTTCCTGTTAGTTAATGACCCGAATGGCCATCATCCGCTTGTGCTTGCCTCAGTAGTTCAAGGCGATGCAGTCAACTGCAACATAGGCTTTTTGAGCATAGGCTATAGACTATAGCCTTATGCTAAGCATTAGCAAACCACTGTAACTCACATAAAAACGGAACTACAGTGTTTAATGAATAGAGGTGTTTTTTAGGATATCTATTTTCTCAAATGCTGTTCCGTCAAGTAAACACAGTTTGCTTGTATGGGTAATCACACGTGGATGAATTAAGCGGTAGCTGAATGTATCAACCGGAGTTTTACAATGGGAAATGACTTTGCAAGACTTCGTTCCAAGCGATTTGAATGTAATTGACGGTTGGTGGCAGTGGCGTACGCAGAAAATTTTCATGGTGGGTGTTTTCATTCAGTGGCATACGGTGGTCATTTGTGTTTGGTGTACGCTGTTTGTGACGTCACAATTTGACGTCATATCCATATTTCCAAACCAACCTTTTTGCGAAGTTTGTTGACATAATATGCATATTTCTCTACATCCACTCCCCTTATTTTGTGTGTCATTGCACTGAATATAAACTATTAGCGCTCCAAGTTTAGATATCGGAAGAAAATACACTTAACGCTAGGAAACAGCAGTTCATTACTGCAAAAATATCAGGAGTAAAATACTCACCAATGCGTCAGCGCAATTTACAACTACAAAATTGAGACTGCGCTCTAATGTCTTGTCAAATACGAGCAGTCGAGCATAGAAAAAGTGCGGCTGGGTGGCTGACGCACAACCCCGTTTGAAAGATCGAATCTTGCCAAACTGCACAAGAATTGAGAATGCGCATAAAGTACGCAAGAAAACTTTCGATTTTTTGTTATTTATAGAAGTCCAGCAAGCGTGTAGTTTTCCTTTTTCTCTGCTGAAACATTATCAAATGCCTGAATGCTTCTATGTTAACTACTGCTGTTTTTGAGCTCGTGCAACAGTTCTATCATGCTACAGAAATTAGTAATGTAGCCAATGGGATCAGCGCTTGCTCTGATTAGCCTTAGAAGACAAAATAAATGCAATGGTTTCGGATAAAGGGCACTATCGTGGAACACAATCTTAAACATGCGCAGTGGACGAAAGGTCTACAAAAAGCGGTGAGATGGTTTCTAGATGCAGACGATAACCCAGATTCCCACCAAAACCTAATTGTGATTTTTTGGCCCATTTACAATATTCCTTGAAATTTGCATGCAAATTCATTTCGTGGTATTTGCAGTAAGTCAACAAATTAACAAGCAAAAAGTATGCGAAAACAATTAATCAATCTCCTTTACGCGGGTAATAAAGTTTTTGTAAAATATCAAGCTCAAGGGGGGGATTATCCCCAAACCCCCTTGCGTACGCCATTGATTGTTTCGGATAAAGTGAACTTTTGCGGAACACAATCTTGAACATGCTTAATGGACGAAAGGTCTACAAAAAGTGGTGAGATGGTTTCTGGATGCAGACGATAACCAACATTCTAACCAAAACCTAATTATTACTTTTTGGACATGTACAATGTCCCTTGATATTTGCATGCAAATTCATTTCGCGGTATTTGCGTCAAGTCAACAAATTGACAAGCAAAATATGGGAAAACAATAATCTCTTTTGCGCAGGTAATAAAGTTTTTGTAAAATATCAAGCTCGATGGGGGGTTAACCCCAAACCGCCTTGCGTACGCCCTTGGTTGGTTGTATAACCGAGGTTGTGTTAACCGGCGGATACCGTACGACTAAACAGGGAATACAGAGAGACGTTCTGCGCTAGTTGGTTTTGCAGCTGCGGCAAATTATTTGTTTTCGAAATACCGGCTCCAGGGGGCACTGTTTTATAAAATACCGGCTTCTGATAAATTTGACGTAAAATACCGGCCAGGCCAGTGAAATACAGCCCATCTGGCAACTGTAACAAAAGTCTAATGTTTGCGGTTTGCATTTCCAAAAAGTCCATTTGTAGTATACGATTTTCTTTACTTTGCACATGAAACAATTTTCGAATTTAGTGAAAAAATGTTGCTAATAGCATGGCCGTAGTCAGGGTGAAATTTTTACCGAGGCGAATATGTTATTTACATCCTCGGTTAGGCATGCTGTTAAATGTGTTTTATGTAGACCTAACGTCCTGCCCACGACCTCGTAAAGATATCTTAAACAGGTCATGTTCTTCCCTTAGGTTGGTGGCATCTCTTGTGCAACACAGTGTAGCTGCAGTGCTGCTCTTTTTAAAGCAGCCATACAATAAAATGTAATTTGATTCAGCGTTTCATAAATGTTTGTTGGCAGCAATTCAGATCGTTCACCGAGGCAAGTGCCTCATTTGCGTCAATGCAGCTACGGCCTAGAAGAGTTAGCCTACCTTGAAAGTTTTTATCGTTTGTTGAAAATAGTAATGGATGGAATTAGCTCCGTATTTGTTTTGTTGTAATTGCCAACTTCACAAAATTTTTGCACTGACACTCTTTCAAAAGCTCAAACACAAAGCTGAATAGTAATTTACCATTTTGCTTTTTTCGCAAAAAAATTTGTGCCAACAAATAATGTTTCCGGTATTTAAAAACTTGTTCTTACGAGTTTGTAAATCTAAAAAACCTGCCTGTTTACTGCGATGAACCTACATCGCGAGCAGCGAGGAACTTAGGACAGGAAAATTTGAACTATACCAAGTTAAACACAACTAAAAGAAGTATTTAGGTAATTTCTACTTTCTACAAAATTTAATTCGTTGAAAAATTTTGTTCCTAGTGTAGTCTTTACATTAACAGTCCATTCGGAAAAAAAAATTTGCGTTTCTGGAGAGCATTGGTGGCACAATGAGCATTGGTAATATGGCTAAAGTCTCAGCCTCACGCATGAGGTACAGTAGTGTTGCAGTTGACTGCATCGCCTTGAACTACTCAGGCAAGCACAAGCGAAAGATGGCTATTCGGGGCATTAAACTAACAGGAAAGCAACCAGCAGCAATAGAGCTCCATCGACGAGTTCACTCTTTGCTTCCCACCACATTCAACTATCAATCGCAACTACAGTATCAGTAGGTCACCCATCGAGTTCACTCTTACCACGTTGCGCTATCATTATATAGGGATAAGTGAATTACGATAATTTGCTTGTGGTGATTATCACAGTGGCTTGTTATTTATGGGCACCCTCTAGCAGTGACCATTTATTTACATGTGGCGCCGTCTCCAGGCCGTCACAATAGTCTGACTGCTAAGGTTCGTTCATATAAATATTGAAATAGCATATCCGGCGTAATGATCAGTTCTTGGAAGCAGAAAAATTGGATTCAGAAACATGGGAATCACAACTCCAGCAGATTCTTTAATTATTGGTGCGTTATGTACAATATGTGATTATGCAGCTTGTTCCAATTTTTGTGGTATTTTTCCTGACCGGTCACAAAAGATACCGCCTGCCCAGTGCTACTCCAAGAATTTTTTAATGTATTGCAATGTGTACCACCGGTCTACTGCCAGCACTTGCGACATTCATCTCGAGTTTGAAACAAATATATAATTAAAATTTAAAAAAATGAAAATAAAACATATATATATCACCACTGGACAATAGACTTCCATGATAGGCTACTCCACCTATTGTATAAAAAGATGTTTCGAAATCATAATCTTTGCTTTTGAAAAAGTCGATAAACTTTCTGTGTTTGAACAGCAGCAGACAGTTTTACATAATCTCACTGACTGGTCAGTTTTTCACAACAGATTGACTAACCTGCGCATGAACAAAACATAATCAGGAAGGCAAGGCCAGAGAACTGTAGCAGCAGTGTATTGGGTTACTTGTGACGAAATAATGGTTCTAGGGTCAGTAGATCATACAGCATTGCATAGAACATTGATGGGCAAACTGCGGCTCGCTGAGAAGTTTGTGTGGCTCTTCTAGCTCAATAATGTGTCGGCCTGGAGATGGTGCCACATGTGAATAAATGGTTACCGGTAAATGGCGCCCATAAGTAACAAGTCAGTGTGATAGTCACCGCAAGCGAATGATCGAAATTCACTTATCCTTATATAAAACTAGTGCAACCTATCATCAGCAGAGTGATCCCGATGGAGTGATCTTGATTTTCTAGGGGGCAAAAGTGGCAAAATTGTTTTTTCCCACTCGAAACTAAAACAACCTTTTTTGCTAAGATTTTCAAAATCCAGGGGAGGCCTTGTCCCCTGCCCCCCTTCCGACGACCATGGTGACCCCTAGCAATACTTGTGAACGTAATGGACAGTTGATTGCATTTGCTAATGGTAATGACGAGAGTGATTTCTTTGTGTGATCTCTATTGTTGCTGGTTGCTTTCCTGTTAGTTTAATGCCCTGAATTATTATCTTTCTCTTGTTCTTGCCTCAGTAGTTCAAGGCGATGTAGAGACCTGCAACAAATGGCACCCGATAAGGGACCTTGGGAGAAAAGCCATAAACCCATCCAGCGTCGGATTTAGGGGGGACACAAGGAGCCCAGTTCCCCCCACCAACAAGGCCCCCCCGACCATGGTAATGTGTTTAGCCATATGTACAACATGTGCGTGCCTCTTAGTCATTTTCATTAGCGAGGAAATTTGTTTGCAGACGCTATTAAAATTATCGGTCGTCCAGACGGCAGTATTTCGCTTGTACATCATTTGATATTGTGACGAAACAAATATTACACTCATTGTTTTCCCGAAAGTCGGTCAGGTATCTGAATGTGGTGAATGCAAGGCCAAGTCACGTAGAACACATTAGCTTACGTCTCTACTCGTTACTGGTAGATTTTGCATCTGAGTATTGCTCAGGTCGCATATGAGTGGCGTTGTTAAGTAGGGCTACCATACGTCCTCTCTTTGGAGTACATGTCCACTTTTTTCATGAGAAATGAAATAATATCCGAGGACATTCAAAAATGTCAAAATATCCTCTTTTTTGCATTTCTTATTTTGCACAAATATAATCAGCGGCGTAACAAAAGGTTTGAGCCAGGGCGGTAAACTTAGATAAAAGGGGCCCACTGGCCACTGTACGGGGTCCACTAGCCAACACTCAGAAAAAAACTGAGATATCATGGTGAGTCCGGTGTGGATGGCTAAACTAAAACCTTGAATCACCGGAAAATAATCCGAAAAACTCACAAGAACAACAACCTACTGAAAACCAAAGGAATGCTAAAACCTAAACATAAGTTACTTGGGAGACCGATTTTTACATTTAGCTTGCCAGGGGAGCAATTCGCCCCTCTGCCCTCAGCAGTTACGCCACTGGCTGTGATATATCGTAATTACATACAGATACAGGAAGCTGTCCCTACTCCACTGCAACAAGATACGAGCTGGTGGCGTAGCTTCTTTTATGGGAGGGCAACTTTAACTAGATTCCTCCGTTTGCAAACAACTGAATGGGAAAATGTTGAACCGTGTGAGAGGTAGCCTGTCTGCTTGAGAGAAACGTTTCTGTTGATGAAGCTAAGCTGTTTGACCGGTACCAAAACTTGTTTGAGTTCGGGAAAAAAGAGCATCAACCAAATGCAAATTATTGAAAAATGACGGAACATGAAAGAAGGCAAAATATTTTTCAACTTGCAATACCATTGAATGCTTCAGCGAACTGATAAAGATTGCACAGTTTTAGTTCAGCGTTATAGCGCATTACACTAATGTGGAATGATTTTTCCTGGGTGCAGCCACAAACCTAAAAGAAAGAGAAACTTTTCCAATTGAACCAGTTTCTACACCAATGCTTTTCAACCTTTTTGCTGCAGTGGAACCTGCCGCAAAAGTTTGCATTGCTCGTGGAACCCTATGCCATTATCCAAGTGTCTATATTTCTTCAATCACATAGAATTGTGATTGCGAATTTTGTCCCAGGCACTTTCGGTCTGTTTCGACGGAACCCCTGGCAGCCACTCGCGGAACCCTGAGGTTCCGCGGAACCTCGGTTGAAAAATATTGTTCTACACCAGTGTTTCTCAAAGTGGGCGGAAGAGCGATTTTGATGGTGAAGGGGGCGAAAAAAACAAAAGGGGCGACATGGGGGCGAAAAAACATCAGGGGGGCGAAAATGCTCAATTACTAATCGATCATTGAGTTAACTTCAGTATCCAACTATTATGACTTGTTAGATTCCTTCAAATTTTGATTTATAACATCGTTGGAGGTTGTTGCTAAAGCAATTCATCTGTTGAATTTTTACTCTGGATCGTCTATGTGCCCCGCTACAGTGTGGATTATTTCAGGGCTGCGGAGCCGTCGTAAAAATGTCACAGCTCCAAATCCGGAGCTCTTCTTTTCACGAACATTGCTTCAGCTCCGGAGCTCTTGGTTTTCATGAGTGTGGCTCCGGAGTTCTCTTTTTTCATGGCTCAGGCCCAGCTCCGTCTTCTGTTCGTTTTCACACATTAATATTTTAATTGGCTTGGTGTGCATCAAGTTGGATGAAAAACGAATTAAATCATGAACACAAAACTAAGAGAATATACTAAACGTTTTTGAGTAATTTAATCAAGTATTTTCTACAAGCAGCGCTATTACCATGAGGAAATCAGCAAAAAATAACATTCACAGGTTCAGACGATTCAGAGAACAGTTACTGCATTAGCAGAAACGTACCTCAAGACAACGGTAATACAAACAATTCCTGCAAAGGCCGTCGCTGGTTTTGCCGTCAATGCCTGGGGATCATTTGTTATTTCTTACAACCAGAATCAAGAAAATGGCTGTTTGGAAAACGACATTTGTGTCCGAGCATTTAAACACAGATCAGTCTCAATTGACCAAGTGTTTTGCACTCGTTGTATGCTTTGCTTGTTGCAGTCTTGGCGATTGCAGGTAACAGCGCTGCCCGGGCAAACCATAAAAAGAGCGGAAAACACATAGTCGATTCTCATGTGTTCTTTCAAACACGCACACATTGGCATTAACACAAATGCGAAGATGTGTTTAAAAGCCCTTTGTTCAAAGAA
>JGI24158J21664_10006024_pt1 | contig 15924 bp, 14 predicted proteins | sample Ectturendosymbi3_FD_21664 | JGI IMG/M metagenome (IMG submission 21664)
CTGAAAATTACCAGTTTGACAAGTTTAGGACTGCTGGAGTGACTGGAAACGCCATTATAAACAGCCAGGGGCAGGGCGACAATCCTGTATGTTCAACCAGATATGAAATTTCGCAGCCCTCCCGGCCATTTTCACCACTAGCCGCCACTGGTTCTATCATTACTCTAAACATATGAAAGCCATGTGTGAGTTTTTAAACTTGGTACAGTAAACTTATTTTGTTGATGTTTGCATGCCTATCCCCCAGGCCACCCCCAGTTATCCATAGTTAAACATTTTCTTAACTACAAATTGTATTGTAGTAAAATAGCAGGCCAGGTGTAATTCGTAACAAATCAAAAGTGTATAGCCTAGGCTACTTAAGTAAAATACGTATTAATGGAATCACAGATATCTATGATGTTATTGGTTAGCTTTTTTAAACAATAAAATGGTGTGTCGATGTTCATGAGATAAAGAGAAAAATACGCGTTGCATATTTTCTGTTAGGTTATAAATGTGCTTTTCAATGCTTATGACTGTGGTAATATAGTCTATGGAGAAATACTTAGTAAAGGTCAGAATAAAACACAATAACAATGCTTACGTCTAATTTAATTTGAAGTTTTCATATTATTGGCTTTCATACAAGTTTATAAAAGAACCTTTTCCACATCACTCTAGTACATAGGAACAAAGTGAAATAAGACATTTTGATTAAGCAGAATGACAACTCAGTCAAATATTTCTGCGTTGTATGGAGAGTTAAACAAGTTCATCCATGTTTCTGACTACAAACAAGCCCTCAAAGCTGCAAATAAAAGTGAGTGATATTTAAACACCTTTGTTGGCCAATGAATTTACATGATTTTTTTTATTTGCAGGGTTGCAAACAGGATTGTGGAGCTGGAACTCAAAATTTCGTGCTCCAGTTCCAGGCATCCAAATTTTTTTGCTTCAGCAGCTCCAGCCTCTAAAAGTGTTTGGCTACAAATCCAGAACGATTTGATCTAATAAAGACTAAAAACTATTGTTATATTTGTATAACTCGCTTGCCCAACAAAATATGTGTGTTGATTGAGAACTCAAATTTTTGGTTCTGGCTCCAGTGCTCCACCATCTGAAATTTTTCGACTCCGACTCCAGCCATCCAAAATTGTTTGGACTCCAGCTCTGGTTCCACATCCCTGGTTCGAAGTGACCTAAAGTCATGTTGTTGAGAAAATATCGTTTCCAATGATAGACATTTTCTGTTGGTAGCTCACTAAAATCACCTAAGGTATCTTTGAACAAACACAATATTTTATTGTATTTATTGTGACACTGATTTTGGAAAAATTTGCTAAAATCATCCAAAACCACTACAACATCCTTTCCTTTCTACAACAAACCGCACCGATCATAGTTTGTTTTTCTGATGGTTGCATCCAGCATTTGCTCTTCACATCATGGTCACAGCACTATATTGTTGCGATCAGAAAGCATGAGCGGCAAGCAGGGCCAAGTGTCATACTGTGGCAGCAAGCAACAATAAAGATGACATGCCATGCTCACTTTTTGCTTCTGCTAGTCTTTGTAATTCAACTGTTCACTGTTAATATCAATATCACAACATTCTCTTGTGAGTACACATGGTCATTTTGCTGATAAAGCCAGTCTTGTCTTTCATGCAGTGTTCTAAAAGTGGCACATGGATGAATATGATTTTTTGAGAACATGTAGCTAAACCTTGTTCGTCATACATCGGTACTTGTCAAAAGGCCTTCATTTCCAGTAAAGCTTTTTGCAGCTTTGAAGGATATGACTAGCTGTTGTCAATTTTCATTGTGCTTATTTCTAAATGAATTGTCCTGAGTGACTTTGAATTTTGCTTAAAAACAGTTCCAAAAGTTTTTTTTGTTATACTGTTTTGTAACTTTGTAGTTTCCACCTGTAGTTTTATTGGACCTGGTCAAAGCATTTGCTTTCCAGTGTTGATCTGCATGAACTTCTATGCACAACACACTTGCATGTTAGTGATTTACCTTAATGATCAACTGTTCAGTTAAATTTTAGTATGGATATTGCTGCAAGTTGTGCACATAAAAATTTTTCAAATTGCTTCAGGTTTGAAAGTGTTTCCAATATCATGATTTCAACTTCTTCTGGATATGAAAAACTCTAGATATGTAAACATTAACGTCTGCAAATGCAAGCAATGTGATAAAGCTCACAATCCTGTTTAGCTCTTAAGAAGCTTTTATCTATTCCAAATTAGTGTTTTGCTAAAAGAGTAGTAAAACAGGAACGAGCTAAAAAATTGACATAAAAATATTCACTTGTCTTAAAATTTACCACAGACCAAAATTTTTTGTGCATTTTTTCTGGAAAACTAAAAATGCAAAGCATGCATAAATATGCTAGTATTCTATTTAATCTTTTTTTCATTTTTCATTTTGTTTTTCTGTGATATTGCCAAACTGAGGTGTTTATGTAATCCAGTGACTTACTGTGGTTTTAGATAACTAGAAAGAAATATGAGTAATTTAAAATTTTTGAGGAATTCCAAATCAAGAAAATTTTGAATTGACCCAACACTTTCCCTTGTATTTATTATTATCATTTTATTCGAAAAAACTTTCGATATAGTTTAGGGCAGCTTATCTAACCACTAGTCCTTTGACTGTTGCCGAAGGGTATTAATTTGTTTTGCTGGTCTGCAAAAAATATTGAACCACAGGTACATAGGTATGCCACTTTCATCAAATGTTTATTTTAGCTAATTTGAAGGACTCCTTTACCATAAAGTTCTTGTTTATCACTTTGAGAACCAGTGTACAATATATTCCTACCTAGATTTCGGCCTAAAACCAGCAGTTTTCGGTTGCCTTACCAACGCCATAGCTCCTCTGCCGATTGCGCTAGAGAGCTGTTCAAGGGCTCAAATGGATTGGCCTGTCTTCTAGTCTGCACTCGAAAAAATTTTTTGGTTGGGGGTTGCAGATTTTTTGTGAGTGACGTCATAAGTTATGCCAAATAATGCCAAAAATATTCCAAGTTATGCCAAAAATATTCCAAATATGACAGGAAACTCCCAGGGGATTAGCAGGGATTAGTGCGGATTTCCCCAATTAATATTCTACGATTTTTGCCATAACTTATCAACTAGAAACGCTAGAATGTCCATCAAACCCTCTAAAAGCTCGTACTATAGCCTAGAATGCATTTAAATCTCACGCGGTTTCGCGCCAGTGATTCGGCTTGATTTTTGAACTCCCACAGGACGTTGGCATCATGGATTGTTTTGACAGAGCGGTCAAAACATCCTGTGGTTTTGTAAACATGGCCAGAAAGGCCGAAATCGCACAATGAAAATTTTTTTTTTTTTAGTCTAAACTGCAAGTCTTTCCCGATTCAAAGCGGATTTGAAAAGCTCTCTAGATCGATCCGCTGTCGAGTGTTGTCCATATAGAGAAGGGATGTGTTCCAATCCAAATTGGAGTTTGTGGGTGCAGAAATTTTCACCAATTTTTATTTTTTATCCATAATTTTGGCTACTGATATGCTAGAAAGCCATTCAAGGGCTCTAAAGACGTGGATTTTTGCCTAGTTTCCGAAAAAAACTTGAGACAAAAGAATGGGTCAATTGGTTGGGGACCAGGGCCAGGTAAAGGTGGCCAAAAAAATGCAAAAACACCCCCACTTGTGACGTTCCCCCAGCAAACGCCAAACCAAAAACAAAAAAAATTTTTTTCAATGTTAACTAGAAGACTTGTTGAATCCGTAGAGAGTTTGAACAGCTCTCTAGCTCTAGCGGCTGGCGATTTATGGCCAAAAAAGGGCGGTTGTTAAAGGGTTAAGCTGATGTCTCCCTAAGCTTGCATTAAACTTAATAATTTTTAAGTTGGTTAATAGTTTCACATTCATAATTTCTTACATGAAGCAGGTTTTTTTTTAAGGCGTTTAATCGGGTCCTTAAAATCTGAGAAAATCGGGTCCCTAGAATCAACGAAATCGGGTCCTTGCAGATCCATTCTGGGTACCTAACATTTCCCTTAAAAAAACCCTGCGTGAAGGATTATTAAAAGGGTGACCTTAATTGCATCGTGAACCAGGACAGGTGCGCTTGAGATTGTGAAGCTTTAAAATAGCGCGGATCTTAAATTGAATGTCTCACATTAGGAGATATTGTTTAATTCTTTGTCTTGTGAAAACTGTGCTTAAAGAAGTGTAGAGCAAACCAGGAGGTGACCCCTTAACAAATGGGACTGTCCTGGTCCAAACTTAGATATATGGTTACCCTGATTATACATAGTCTTTTTAAACAAGATGACTTTGCAACAATAGGTCTGCTCCTCACATTTTATGGAAGTGGCCCATAAAGCATTTCTTTAATAGTTATTGGTCTGCAAGCATATAAATTTTAAGAATCGCTGGCTTAGGGCTGACAAAGAGGAAAGAACTATGGCATAAGCACAAAGCAGTTAACAGTTGCAGCTCTGGAATGCCAGAGAGTTATGGTGCTCATCCTTCGCAGTATGTGACCGACAACAGTCGATTTATTAAAACACATGTTAATGCAATGGAACATCCATCTTTTCACAAACAAGTTTACTAAACCATTTCACCATAGCCGTATGAGACAGGGGCAGGGAGGGCAGTTACCCCCCAGGTTAAGGAGATTTGGAAAAATGCTCCACATTTTGCGCAAGGAACACAATAGTAAATATTTACCAGTTTAAAGTTTGCTGTGAAGTTGAGTATTTTTAGGCCAATGCAAGCAATCTGGTTTTCACAATATCTATACATGGTATCCTGAATCGGTTCTCTAGATACTCTGCTATACAGCGTTACTGTTACCAGAAATGCTGTGTTTTTACTACAAGATTCATTATGGATAGAAGATAAATAGTTTTGAAATCTGGGGATATTAGTGTGCCGATACCAATATTTGGGCAAATTTTGACCCCCAAATTGTTTGGGGGCTCATATGGTATGGCTTGGAATTTCAGCGTCATTTTTTGTACCAGTTTCAAGTTTTAAACGTGGCTTTTATGTTTGTGTTGTATATTACAGTAATCCACACTAAGGAAGGCAATGCTGATGTGGAAGCTATGCACTGCAAAGTTGTTTGCCTTATTCATATGACTCAGTTTACTGAAGCTTTAAAGTTCATTGAATCAACTGAAGAAATAAAAGAGTAAGCTCTGATCAGAAACACTAGTATGAAAAAACTGTTTGTTTTGAAGTCCATTTTTTTATTTTTAAAGTTTTCAGATGTTTTGTCATTTAAAGTGTGTGAGTTACGATTTTGCTGCTAGATGATTTAGCTGATCAGGCACTTTTGTCTTGAAGTACTTCAAAAGCCATCGTTATAACTGCTTTTTGTCCAGAAGTTGTTCAAAAACCTTTGCTATCAATGGAAAGAGAGTGCATATTATTCAGCTGATTAAATGTTTTTAACTACACATTTTTAAAATAATGTTGTTTTCACTATTTTATTTTCTTCATTGTACATAGCTATTTGCTATTGTTTGGATGTTTAAAGGTATTGGGTTGGTAAAGTCGCTTTATGACAATTCAGTTGTGATCCAATACCCTTGTTCTATAAATTGACACTTGTCAGCAAAGAGGTGATATCTGCTGCTGACACATGCTTTCAAGTGAATGAGTTCATTGTAAATAGAGCACGACTGATAGCTTTCCTTTGGCCTAATATTTTTAGTTTTCCTGAGCACTGGTGGTAAATGATGCCAATATCAATTTTTTTACATGACTCAAACCATAGTTAAAGAAATGACAATGCGTATTTGACCAAATTACAAGAAAAATGAAATAACTCGTAACTGAAGGATTTCATGGAAATCTTTGCATTTTTCCAAAATAATGATTTAATAGTGAATTGATATTTAACAATTTTAAGTTGCAGTTTGGGAAACACAGTTTAAGCATTGTCTCATTGCAGTGAACATCTCTTGTCATTGTAAACAAAACCAGCAGTGCTGAAAACGTGTTCACTGGATACTTAGGTTGGAGATGCTAATATTGCTGATATATATCAGCAGAATTTTGCCAATACAATACATTGGAATCAACCAGAGCTCGACTGATGCATTGGCATGCCGATATGTCAGCCGGAACCCGGCCCGAACCCGAAATCACAAGAATGAACCCGACCCAAGTCTGACATTTATTTGTGAAGCTTGATTTAGGCCCAAAAGCCAAATTTATTGAATGAGACAAGATATGCGTAGGTGCAGGGTATCAAAAAATGAAGTGTCCTGGTATAACTACAGGTACACGGTTTTATCACACCCAAAATAGTAACCACTTTGGCCAAAAGATTGGCTTAGAAAAGCACAAGCTTAACTTGTTATGTTAGTCAACGATAATACTGCGGAATGTAATGTTTCTCAAGAAAAGAATCACGAAATGCAATGGCGCTATAGGCATAAAAGAAACTATCTAGCATAGTGCTATAGGCATGAAAAGCCTGTTTGTAGGCCATCGTTTCTTAAAACAAGCCAAGAATTGCATTAAGTGATTGATCTTGTCGAAGCAACGCCACTGTGTGCTAATTTCCTAGCCGCTGTCGCCTAAAACGAGTGTGGTTTGAGTAATGCAAAAATATCTGCAACGGTTATCGGCAGTAAAAAATGAAAAACAGCGGTCTCAGCCAAAAAGCCCTATCCGTTTGAGGTTCAGCATCAACGTCATACCAGTCGATACATATCAGCATGGTGATGCATTGATCAAGCTTTAATTGTAAATGCATTGTTGCATATACAGTTGTGTACAGTGCTGATGTGTTCATGTAATGTGTTTGTTATCAAAACTTATGTGATGATCAAGCGTATGGCCTTGTCTTCAGCTGTGATTCTCTTACATACAGCATTCTGACTTTTGAAAAGGCCTACTGTCAATATCGACTTCTTCAATCTAAAGAAGCACTTGATACTATTATGGAAGTGAAGAAACCAGACTTACGGCTTTTAGAACTGAAAGCTCAAGTGGTAAGATTTACTTTTTGTCAAAAGTATTTTTAGAGCACAAGGTGCAAGTTAGTGATAATTCAGTTTCATGCAAGTTTGTAGCTCTCGTTTGTGATTCTGCTGGCCATTGATCAGACGCTCTGCTGGAGTATAGTTAATTACAATTTTATGTGCTGATGTTTTAGTGAGTAAAATGCATTTAGACCACTGAAAGCTTACCGTCCATGCTAGATCACATCTTTTTACGTAGGTCGTCACATGAGGATCAAAAATATTGAATGCAGTGCATCAAGTTCGTTGTCTTTGACCTTGAAAACTAGTTCCAAGTCTGGTTTATCAATGTGCTTAGTTGCTAGAAGGGTTGTGGAGGTAACAGCGAAAAGCAAAAAGACTGACTTTATGCTTGCATGAGAGGGCAAGATCTTAATCCACAAGTAGTGTTGTTAGTATTAAAGACGAATGTATTCAGAGACAGCAGTTTTTCTAGTGGAGCATTCACGATGCATAATTCGTAATTAAGCTTCTTACCTGTTGTCTAGAACAGTGATTCTCAACGTGGGCCACCTGGAATTTCTAGTAGTCTGCAGAGAGATCCATAAATCCTCGATGAAACGTTCGCTGTCCTATGTGCAATACAGTTTCGACTAGTTTTCCATGAGATGTCAGCATAGCGAAGTGGTCCATTGGATAATTTTATAAAATAATGGTCCATGGGCTAAAAAAGGTTGAGAACCACCGGTCTGGAACAAACTAATAAATTCAACTTTCAGCATAAGCATTCAAAAGCAGTAGCTTTATTGTTGTGAAGTGGTTAAATGAAGTTTTTTTGCATCAGGTGTTGTGCGTTAATCACATGAGCTTTCTTATTGTCATTGTGTTGCTCTGCTTTTCCAACATTTATATTTCAAAACCAACAAATTTCTGCTTAATCATCTGTTATTAGAATTTTATCGTCACCACTGGGAGAGCAGTGGAAGAGCTTTGCAATATTTTAAAAACTGCAGACAGTACCAGGGTTTCTCTTCACAAGTTACTTAGAACAAAGTCTGCCAAAAAAGTTTCAGTAAATCATGGTTTTCAACGGGTCAAAAGATTTGCTCACAAAAAAGCTGCACTGTCCATGTACAGTGTTAAAAAGTAGTGCTTATTGCCTTACGTTAATTGGACAAGTAGTTTCTGGCAAAGTCTACGTATTGACCAGCTGCTTCAAAACAAAAAATATATATGGCATTTTAAAAATTGTAACTTACACGATGGTATGTCTTGAGATATCGTTCATTACGTTCAGGCAACTGTTTCAGCTCATTAATCTCATCACAACCGCTTGCTATATTAGCTTTTGCAAGGGAGGTTCTACGGAGCATATTTTGAATTGTACATTTATGGCAGGGATGGGGTACCTGTTTACTGTCACGGGCCGCATGAATTGTTGAACATCGCTCGCGGGCCGAAAAAATTAATTATTTTATCTTCCAGAAGAAGTTAAGAAGAGAAAACTACGTCAAGGAGCGAGAGATACTTCTATTGGCGTACTGCCTACGTGTGTGCTTGTCATGAGTTTCGTTTTGACGCGATGTTATGTTCTAACTTGGGTAACGAAAATTCTGATCAGGCCATATTAAATGGTCACGCGGGCCGCAGGTTCCCGCCCCCTGGTCTATGAAATTGGTTAGTATTTGTCGATCTTTTGCATAGGAAAAGTTTTCCTCATGCTGCCAAAAGATACTCGGTGATTCTCATGTGATCAGGCTACATCCTTGGTTGAAAACTTTGTCACCCAGTCTGTGAAATGAGCATTTGACAGTTGTACTGATTGATAGATCGCCTCATTGCATTCTTGCTATAACTATGTCCAGAATTTTTTCACGGTGCTGAGGCTGCTTGTGCTCTGTTGCGGTAGCATTCCACTGTCTTCGTCCCGTGCTCCACGTGTGGCAGGTTTAATTGTCAGAACCTTGTTATACCCTATGCTGCGTGTCAGACCTCAGGCGTCAGTGACTTCCTTCCGATTTTGTTAATAACAATATGTTTGTTTTCTTCAGTTGTACAAGTTAAGCCGCTATCAGGAATCATTGCCTATATACAAGGGCTTGATAAAGGAGTGTTCGGATGATTACGAAGACGAACGAGTCACGAACTTGTCCGCTGTTCATGCTGCTTTGTCTTCTTTCGACGGCATAGAGGTGAGAGCAGTAGCATGTCTTTATAAATGTCTCGCTTGGTCCCAATGATTTCGATGCAGTGTCATAATTCCTTCGTCCATGCTGTTCAGGGAGTTTTTTTTGTGTGTTGATGAGCATCAGTAGTCAGTACGCTGCAGAAGTCTTTTACAAATCGCTTTGATTATACGTAAACGCTATCGGTGCTACACAAGCACCAAAATAACCGTTCTCACAAAAATTACTGTTGTTTCAAATTTGTTTGCTTTATGTTTGTTTAACACAGCGGTTTCACTTTTATCGTGTCTATTTATTCTCTTTTTCAAACCAATTGCCTTCTGAGTTTTCGCGAGTCCTGACGTCCATCTCCTGCTCGTGATATACGCAGATCAGTGTAATGAAGACGAAGAGAATGCTACACATTGACTTACAGTGGCTCGATATACACTGTAGCTGGCAACTTGCTTCTTATACGCTAAGTTGTTGTGAAATTTTAGTGGGAGCAATCTCCGCAGTTCATTGCCACGAAACACCATTTCAGCCTTAGCCGGATCACTCCAGACTGCATTTGATTCTGTTCTTTTTGCTACCCATGTTGTTGCGTAGCATTTGCCACCAGGTTTAAAATCAAGCAGATAAATTCGCTCTTCTGGCGATTATTTTATTTCCTCCTAATTCAGCATTTATTTTTTCCTCCTTCCACCTTACTTCAAAGCGGGGAAATGCATGTCTAACTACAAGTGTCATTTAACTTTTCTTCATCGTTGCTTGGAAAGAAAGATTCTTAAAAAACTCGGCAAAAAAATAATAAAATAATCGCCAGAAGAACGAATTTATCTGCTACGTTTGATTCTTTGATACCCACAGGTGCTTGGGTATGTTTGTTTTGTTCAACGTTGTACTTGCGTTTAGACGGAACTTGGATTTGAAGTTGAGTCGTACGAGCAGCTGTACAACAAAGGCTGCTGGCTCTTGGGCAGAAGTCGATTTAGCGAAGCCCAGCAGACGCTGGAAGCGTCGGAGACCGCCTGCCGTGAATTGTTAGCTGACGATCCTGATATGACTGAAGATGATATTGAAGCCGAGGTTTCCGTCATAAAGTAAGCCAGGGAATCCACCGTCATCATCCTGAAATAAATCTTTTTTTACAGGTGTTGTTAATACTATTTGGTGCTTGGACGTACAATACATCAGTTTCACCGATGAAGTTTTCGCGTGGATAGAGCTAAAATTTTTCAGTTATTTTTATCGTGGAAGAGAAGGTGGAACTACGCCATGCTCGCTAACATCAGTTTATCCAGTTATACGTATGTGTTACGATCGTTTTGGAACGGCTTAAACTTTTAACCTTCGATGATAAGGGACCTGTCTGTGCAGGCGTGCAGCGCTTACTGGATTTCAGATGGATCACTGCAAAGAAACAGGCTCAACAAAGTTTGTGTGGTGCTTTGTAACAGATGATTGTGTTGTGATTCAGGGTCCAGCTCGGCTACGTTCTGCAACTCTTGGGCAAATCAGACGAGGCACTTGCAATTTATAACCAGGTTATAAGATCGAGACCGACTGATATTGGTTTGGTTGCCGTTGCCTCAAACAACATCATCAGCATCAACAAGGTCAGTCCACTTTTGAATTGCATTTATTGTTGTTACTTTACTTTTTTTTTTCTACACCTTTCGGAATGTCACGAGTGGTCTGCGCCGCCCATTTCCGCTCGCATGCATCGTGGGCCCTCGGTTGCTTTTGCAGGGAACGCTGCTCAGTGTCGGCTGTCTTTGTTTGCGGCACAACTCATATGATTCCTAGAAAAGGTTAGCAATTAAAAATTCGAGGCTTGCTGCAAGTTTTCAAGGAGCCAGCCGACTGGGCTCCACTTCCATAACTCTGCGATGATTCGCAAATCTTGCACACATCTATATTAAAGTTATTTGTCTCCGCAAAAGCGACGCAGTTGAACCAATCGACAATTTCTTTAACAGGAAATCGATCTTAAGTAAGTGTAGCCATCCTCAGTCCTGAAACCTACAAACAAAATCTTGCGACTGAGATTGGGCACACTTGCGTAAATTCAGTTCTTAGTGGGCGGCCTTGTGTAAAATAGTTTTAACCTTCTGCTGGTAGTGTGTCTGGTCATAGTTTGGTTATCTGCTGCGAATTGCATTTAGAGAAAGATGTTTTTTTGTTTTTCAGGAGCAAAACGTGTTTGATTCGCGGAAAAAAATGAAGGCGACAGTCGCGAGCGGCGTCGAGAACAAACTGGCGCCAGCGCAGCGAAAAATCATTGACTTCAACCGCGCGCTGCTCTTCATGTATTCGAATCAGGTGAGTCTCCAGTGCTGCCGTTTCCCAACGTCCTGTGTTGGTCCGTTACTATGCGATGAGGTCCACTTGCATGGCTTCATGGCGCGTTGTGTATGTTTTTCTGCATTAATGACCGGAACGTTGCTCCCATCTGGTTGCAACAAGGTGAGGCTAATAACTTATTTACTCGACTGTCAGCCGTCCTTGATTGCAAGCTGCACGAAATGATGCTTAAAAAATTAATGTAAGCCGTACTTGAACATATGCTACCTAAAGCCTCTGAGATGCTTTCGCGTACTAGCGCGTTTCACGTTTATTCCTAACCCTAGCCAAGGAAAGACTGAGCTTTATTCATACCTTTCGATTAGGTAAAGAAATAAAATATATAAGCCGCACGAGATAATGAAACAAAAACTTTGTAAGTTGCGGCTTACAATCGAAGAAATGCGGTTATGTAATTCAATCGGTTCTTTGCCAAAGCTTCGTGTTTTGTTCGAGCACAGTTGCTGGGCAGCTTTCATTCATCAAGTCTCGCGAAAGTTCCGCTGTCTCTTCGTTTCGAAACCTGAAATAACTAAATTTTGTACTGTGCGTTTGTTAATGTCACCGTGTGTTAGTGGCTGTTAATGTAAAGCACACTGCTGTCAATGTTTCAGTGGGAGGCGTGTCGAAAGCTGCTCAAAGCCATGCAGCGCGAATATCGTGACAGTGACGTGCCCTGTTTGATTCAAGCCGCCATGTTGTGCCGGGAGAAGAATGCGAGCAAAGCGGTTGAATATTTGAAGGTTGGATTTTGTGCAATGCATTGTTTTGTCAGTTTTTTTTAAAAGGAAATGGGCAGGTACCCCGTATGGACCTGTAGGCACCCGATTTCTCTGATTCTAAGGACCCGATTTTCTCTGATTCTAGGAACCCGGTTTGAAATTCTAGGGACCCGAATCGGGTCCCTGAAACACCTTAAAAAACCCTGCTTATATTCAAAATCTTTTGTGTTGAATTCAATTACGCAAATGCTGCTCGGCAGTGCAGCTAACGAGCTTATGAAATGTAGTGAATGAGTAGTCTGCATTGAACTTCAGAAAGACATTGACAGGCGTCAAGGCGAATGTTGCTCACCTGCTTTCGTTTGATTTTGAAAATAAAGTTCAGGGTTCACGCGGTAGTGAAAGTATTGAAAAAGTCTTGAATCGTGAAATCGGTTTTCAAGACCATAAAAAAGTATTGACTTTGGCCAAAAGGTACATCAATTATTGAAGAAGTATGGAAATTCGAAATTCAGGAATTTTTTATTCAAATTTTGTCCTTTGTCGCTGATGACAGTTCTGCAGATGTTTTTGCAAAAATGAAGATAAAGTCATAGTAGTAATGTGTATTTTTAAATTCAGTATTGAGAAAATATGGCAAATGGTTTTTGAAAATGTGTGGCAACACTGATACTTTCTCCCGTTAACTGACCAATTAAGAAAGCAGAAGCTTAAAGAGGGTTTAAGATAGCCCTTTTCCAAATACGGCTTAAGATAGTCCTTTATTTTCCAAATGTGGTTCAAGATAATGCTTTCTTTTCCAAATGTAGTTCAAAAATAATGCTTTCTTCTTGCATTTGGAGTGAAACAACATCTTACGACTGTAAATGTGGTTTGTGAGCAATCGGTGTCGTGCAACACGGTTACAATTCAGCGCTTTCTGATTGACCGGCTTGTTCCACACATTTACGCTTTATGATTACCTTTGACCTACAGGCCCGGGTGTGCTTCGAGCATGCTGTCTTGATTGCATTGCTGAGAATGTTTTACTGCGTTGTGTTTTTAAAAAACGATGGAAACTGTTGTGTCTTGTTGTGCGCCATGATGAAAGCTGGTCGTTGACTGACCAAAACGTTGGTGTATTTTTGTTTTGTTTTTAATTCCGTTGCGAACGTTTACCTGTTGAGCCTTATTAAATAAATACAATAACGCATTTCTTTCTTGTGAATAGTGAAATCTGAAAAGAAATGCCATAATCCTTTGCCTCCAAACGCATGACGCGCTTGTTTTGCAGACTTACATTGAACAGCATTCTGACCCGGACCTCTCGCCTACCATCGACCTGACCACGATCAAGCTGGCCCTGGTCCAGTTGCTGCTCAGTCTCGGGGAGGTGAGCATTCGCTAGTCCTATCCTAACTAACATATGAAATAACACTTGCTGCGTGTGTCGTTTTTGTCCGTTACCTTCAGAGTTCTCTTCCCATGTGCGCTGCACAAGGATGGGTTAGCGGTGTGGGGCGATATTCAGGGGTGGATATTAGGAATTTTGGGGCCCGAGGCAAACTCTCAGAAAGGGGCCCCGAAACATCGCCACTGCGAAATGTGGACGCGAAACTCTCAAATGGGGGTCCGTGTCGACCGCCTCGTTTGCTCTCCCTAATATCCACCCCAGGTAATATTCCCCTGACGAGCCGGAAGGTTCTGGAACCCCCTTTAAAAAAGAATCCGAGGCAGCGAATAATCGCATCAGTAGCTGCAAACTTACGTAGCGTCTGGTATTGGTCCTCGCGGCATGTTCTTTGTTTTGGATGCTCATGCAACCTCCATGATGGAAGCGAAGGCAACGGTTTTGGTTGTTGCTTGAAGACGGAAGATACTTTTCTTGAGTGTCGAAATGTAGACAACGCTTTATCATTTTTTTCTTTTGCTGTCTGTCCTGCATTAATTTCACAAGTATTCCGAGTTATCGTGACGTAATTGAATCGATCTGCAAAGTGTTTTTTCATGCTTCATTGTTGAAACCAGCCTTTTCGGCGGTTGTCCAGCTTCTCTAACTTGTGCTTAGTAAGGCATCGTAGTTCTTGATGTACAGTAAACCTCGGTCAATCCGGATCTTCGGCAAAACCGGATAAAACTGGTGGTACGAATAATTTCTTTCGTTTTTCTTCATAAAAATCTTCGGTTTTTTAATCCGAACTTCGCCAACACCGGATAAAATCTGCTCCATTCACATCTCGTAGTCCGGATTTTTCAGTGAAGTAAGTGCACTGACTGGTCTCCAGGAAAGATTCGGCAGCTTTCAGACGCAACACATGCGTGATCACCAGGGGCGGGTTAAGGTTGTGTGGGGCCCCTGGCTGAAACTTAATAAGGGGCCCTTTCTACATATACAAAACTGTCGTTAATAGGGAAAAAAATAAATGAACAAACTGAAATATTTATATTATTGAAACAAACAAAAAACTTGAACAAAACAAAACGAATCGTCCACTAATATGGACGTCACAATATGAAAGAAAGTCATTGATTTAAAGTCTTTATTTCATGCTGGAGACTTGAAAGCATATCAATAAATGTTCAAAAAACACCGGTGGAATGTTTTGAATATACAGTGGCACCCCGTCGACGACCACCCCGCTATCACGAACACTTTACCGCGGTCTTCCCTATGCTAATGCATTACCTTTTGTTTCACTAACGCAGGGGTCTCCAAACTTTTTTGCCAGAGGGTCAGATAAGCTGTTTCGTAACAGTTCGAGGGCCAGATATCTTACGTAATGTGATTGTTTCGAGATAGGTTGCATTCTACCAAACCAACAAGTTTTTCGTAAATACATTATTTTTTCATTGTTGGCAAAATATCTTTGCGCCGGGTGAAAATGGCCTCGCCGGCCGGATTCGGCCCGTGGGTCGTAGTTTGGACACCCCTGCATTAACGCGACCACCCCGATGTCCAGACCGCGGCCACAGTCCGGCTGTTACAAAACTGGTGATCGAATACCCTGTAACACGACCACATCTTCCATCGGTATCCTCACGCTGGAAAAGTGGCAACCTGTTTGCAGCAATTTGCTCAGCAGCATCACGTTGTTCTGAAGCGTCGTGGATACAGGCACGGGCGTCGGAGGGGGGCACGGTGGACCTTGGCCCCCCTGGATTTTGAAATTTTCAGCAAAAAAGTTTATTGTCTTAGTTTCGAGTGGGAAAAATCAAATTTCACCACTTTCGGCCCACCATGGACAAATTTAGGAAAAAGCTCCTAGTAGCCCGCCCTGGAATACAGGTATGCAGGCGTGAGTGCAAGCGCAGTAAGTGCCAATGTGACGTAACAAAGTCACACTGTAAATGTCACTGACCTTTTTGGAACTGAGAGCTAATTTTTGGTACAGATTCATGCGAAGGGCTACCAGTCTGATACACACACTTCTGGATAAAATTTGTTCAATTTGTCCCAATGATGTTGTCATTAATGCAAATAAAATATATTCACCAATGTGAAAACACTGATCATGTTTATGCTATTGTCAGAACAAGCCCGCTGGCGACCCACATGGTCCGTGCGGGCACCGTGTTGGTGACCCCTACTGTAAACTCTTCTGGAATTTGTACCGCCGACATGGACTTTTTCTGTTGTGTGATTTTATAGTGAAGTAACGATAGGCTATGGCAGCACGTAAGACAAAGCTAAATAACTTTCAATCAAGGAAAGAATTGTAGAAATGAAGTGATCGCGATAATACATGAAACCTTTAGGATTGCAAGTGTGAC
>JGI24158J21664_10006026_pt1 | contig 15922 bp, 8 predicted proteins | sample Ectturendosymbi3_FD_21664 | JGI IMG/M metagenome (IMG submission 21664)
ACAAAACAGCCACAATAATCGAAAACATTATTTTATTCGACGTTTCGGCTTATGCGTAAGCCATCATCAGGAATAAGTGGAAACAGTTAGAAAAAAATAAGGAAGCAATTTTAAGGCATTCGTACTCTATTACGTCATATACCCCATTATGTGTTAAAAAGCAGGAAGGGGATAGATGAACCATCGACGTTGAGATCTGGCTGGTGTTGCTGTATCAGAAGTGACTTGAGTAGGTAAAGTTTCTTCTGACCGGCGATGCTTCCCAATATTTCCGGTTGCTTGAAGTTGAAACGGTGCTTGGGATTGGCCAACAAATGTTTGCAAATTTCAGAACGTTGATCAAATTTGTGTTCGTTGATTCGGGTTATTGAATTTCGGCGAGTCTGTCCAATGTAGTTTGACCCACACGTAATGGTGTATATGATGTAATAGAGTATGCATAATAGAAACACATGATGTCATATGTGACGTAGTAGAGTACGAATACCTTAAAATTACATTCTTATTTTTTCTTTCTAACTGTTTCCACCTATTCCTAATGATGGCTTCTGCATAAGCCGAAACATCAAATAAAATAATCTTTTCGATTATTGTGGCTGTTTTGTTTGCAATTAGAATATAGAGCAACTCCGTGCATTGTTTACCGAGCATTTTTGTTTTTGCAATATGTTTGAATAGCCGCAAAATTTACTGATGGATACATCCTGTTCAATTTTTAATAAAAATATGTTTACTTCATCTGTTTTATCGTTTACGCATACGTTTGACATGCGTTCCTGATTGCTTGTGTGGTTTGTAGCGTGGTGCTTGCCATTTCGCGTAATTACAATTGAACTGTAGTAGCGCCTTTTAACAAATTCTCGGTTAATACAACCAACCACTTATTACATCCAAATCAGTTAGAACAGAATCTTCTGTAATCATTTACCATTTAAGAAACTCCAATTTATACATCCAGACACTGCTTAATCCATCCAATTCTGATTCCCCATACAAGCAAACCATCTGTGACTTGACGGAATAGCATTTGAGAAGATGGACATACTTAATGCTCTCAAGGCAGAAGTAGATGGCCATCTCAGAAAAAAGTTTCCACTTAAGCAAACCACTTTGCGGAGATTTGTCAGTGCTGACTTAATACAGTACAAAACGTAAATTGCGCGTGTTTATCTCTTTGGTTGTTTAGTTACAGGTTTAGGAAAATCGGCTATTGCAACCACCGTTTATTACATCCAAAATCGGCATGTCCCGATGTGGATGTATTAACCGGAGTCAACCTCATTGCTATATGGTCCTCATCTCAGGTCCGATTCACTGGTGTGTATTTGTTTTTACTTTCATATGATATAACTACAGTGTTACCGAGTGGTTTCATTGTGCTGGGGCACTGCGACTCGATAACCGCAAGGTTTTTCCATGCCCAGGTTGCAAAGTTTCCCTTGGTTCTTTCGTTTTTGTTTATCCGAAATAAATAACAAGGTATGGTTCGTTAAATTGCTTATTGGCAAGTTCCTCCCACGTCCGTCCGCCAGCAGTGTCGTCGCGTGTGTTTTGGGATTGTCTGCTTGCCTTGAGTGTGTTTAAATTTCCCACATGATTATATTTTGTTATCTTTGGGTGCTAGTCTATATCATATGGACTTGCGTCTCAAATACAAAATACATTACGAAATGCATTGCAAATATCGCAGATTTTAAGTTTAGAAATGGTTGCGCAGACAACTTGTAACACACGTTTACCGCATTCGATGGCGATTGATTCGTGTGCATCATCCTATATTGTTGTGTGGATGAATACCTTTTTTAGGATGAGAGTTGTAAAAGGGCCTCATTTTGAAGCCTGAAAATGGTCGAGCCCGACCACGGCCAGAGCCCGACATTCATTTTCAAAGCTCGATTTAGGCCCGAAAGCTGAATTTACTGAGTGAGCCAAGATATGCGCAACTGCAGGTATCAAAAAACGTAGTTTACGGGTATAGCTGCAGGTACACGGTTTTATCACACCCGAAATAGCAACCACCTTGACCAAAACATTGGCCTAAACAAGCACAAACTTAGCTTGTTAGCCAGCAAAAATATTGCAAAATGCAATGCCTCAAGAAAAAATGAAACTATCACGAAACCATCCACGATGGCGCTATACACAAAAAAGATGCTATCTAGGATAGCGCTATAGGCATAAAAAGCTGATTTGTGGGCCATCGTTTACAAGCCAAGAATCGCGTGATTGATCTTTTCGCTGCAACGCCATCGCGTGCTAACTTCGTCATGGCTGTTGCCTTCTCATAATGAGTCTTGAGGCTAATCCGAGCAAAGAACAAAAGAACGCAGCTGTGTTTGCAAAAAGAATTAGCTGAAGAAAAATCGCAATCACTCCACTCACAGTAGTTACCGCGAGGAGCACAACAAATGCACGTCACAAAAGAAAAGAATCGTTACTCTGAATGTTACACAAAAGTTTTGTGTGCAGGGCCAAAATCGACCCGAAAGATTTTGACAAACTTAAGCCTGACCTACAACTCTGTTTCGAATTTTGTCCATGTTAATGGATTTTGGCGTTTTTCGGCTTTGAATTTGTATTTTCCGAGCAAACTGGTTTGTTTGTTTCATCCGGTATTTCGTCATGCATCCCGCTACTTGTAGGTCTGAATCAATCTCAATCTTAATTCATGACATGTTTGTGTGCATACGTTCCTATCTAGGCCGCGATGACTTTGCGTTCGCACAGTTGAGAGTTTGTACTGGTTAAATTGCAGGCCGCTTGTTTTGTGTTTCCGCGCAACTGGCCATCTTTGTTCGAGCAAAACATAGTATAAAAAATTTATGTTGCAGGGATTGGAAATCTGCAAAAGAACTTAAAGTGGTGAGAGCCCTAAAGAAGCTTTGCTTAGGCTTGGCAACCTAAAATGTCGAATTGATAAGTCTGGAGACAAGATTAGTGCTCACACAACGAATAGGAATACATCGCTCTTCATAGCTTTTGATGATAAAGATACGTCATTTCTACTCTAAGCTAATCCTGAACATAATATATTAACCCTACAACAACTTTCCCCACAAAAGTGTTAGCCCATACAGGTTCCGAAAGTGGCTACAGGTGTACGAAAATATAGACAAATAGGACCACGAAACTTGTTCCTTCTGCAATTTTTTCCTTAGGTGATTTGAAGGTATTTGAAGTCAAGGTATTTGAAGTGTCAAGGTATTTGAAGCGAATCATTACCGACAAGATCACTTATTGCTCTTTGTTTCAGAGCTGAATCAAAGTTTGTCATTGGCAGTGACAGAAATAAAAGCTGCTTTCACATTGGGCAATCCTGCGAAGTGTTTGGGTAAACATGGAATTCACGTGTTGGCATCTGGGGAAAGGATTTATTGCCACAACAGTTGGAGAGTACGTATTGCAGCAGCTGTCACGTTTAACGCTTTTAAACCAAAAACGAACGGATTTAGATCTTGTAAACGGTGCACATTTGAATCTGAAGCTTTATGCGTTATGGAATCACGACAATCATGTCAGTGTTATTGAAGTTCCATCAGCGAAGAAATTACTGACCGTTCTTGGTAATCATTAAAATCTTTTGACTGATAAGACCTGTGGTGTTGCTTCAACTTGNTTGCAAATTTGGCTAAGNCTTGAATGGAGGTTGCAGTTTGTAGATGCAATCCCTGCAGTTGAACAAGCTCGTACAACACTCCCATCATGGTAAAATATTTTATAGCTAAATCGGTTTGGAGAAAAAAACAATGTGGGTAGTCCGCAATGTGCAATGAAACAAATAAACTTAATAGGTTGATGACAAGGAAGACGCCTCTTTTATAATTGGAAACTGAGATAACGTGCTTATTCACAAAAAATGATTACTGCTGAAGTGCAATTTCTTTTATGAAATAGTTTTCACAACAAGACATTTTCCAGCGAGTTTTCATAACATTTTTTTCCTCAGCAAATATGACCCATATCTTTTTATAACTTGATTCGTGGCATCAAAGTTTGAATAGAGTTTGTTAGATTCACTTAAAGTAAAACCTACGTTTATCCTCGATCCAACTGGGACCTTGCAGCGATTTTTGTCAATGCCAAGAGATTAGTTACATCAAGCGCCTATCTTCTTATGTGGACTTTGCCAAGCTTTACTGTCGCGTCAGAATTCTAGTTGTTGTTAGATCTGCTACCCAAAGGACAAGATGTTTTGAAAAGGTGAAGAAAACAATTTATTGTAAAGTAACTAATGCTGGAAAACCTAACTACTAAATCTTTTACAGTATATCACGCAATTGCGAATACCTATATGCTTTTATTTGCAACTACAAACAATTTTTTTAACCTGTTTCGAAATCACCACTCTAACTGTTCTAACAACAATAAACAAAAAAGTGCGAAAATTGAGCAGATGGCAATTTTGATGTTGATCAATCTATCTCGTTGTTATAAAAGCTACTTTTCTAAAAAAAAACTTTTTCGTAATTTTCCAACCTTGTTTTCCTACGAAAGATTCAAACCAGTGTTGTCTAACAGCAGTTATGAATAGCTTTAGATATTTGATGTTGAAAGCTGCTTCGTACTTTTCCCTGCGATAAAAAACTTTCGAAACATTGCTTATATCGGTTTTTATTTTGTACATACTGTACATGCCGTACGTATCAATTTCATTGCCTTTGTGAGTTGCGTGCNAAGCATTCGTGACGCAGTTAGTGTGCGTATGCACGACATTGTAAATAGCCAAACAAAAAGATGGAAATAACTGGAAATCAGGTTTATAAAAACAATGTTTGAATAGGTACACTAATCTTAAAGAAGTAAGCTATTTATTTCATGCAAACGCATCTTCTCCTTTCTATGGCAAAATGATTGATTTTTTTTAATTATCAGATAAAATCCCAAGCGGACGTGTAAATACAAAATACTATTCCAATGACAAGGTTACTGCGTGAGGTTCAGAGATACACCAACAAGAATGGTTTCNTGAATTGTGAAAAAGCATAAAACGCAGGATAAACCTGGAATACACCAGTGAAGTAAAAGAAAACAGGAAAAACGTTATGCGGCCCCACATTTGATACAGTCCAAAACTGAGATGCAATTTAGAGTTTTCGCAACACAAAAGAGAAAGGAAATTGTTTTACGCCGCAACGAAAATCTGCGAAGTTGATATTTTTATGTTACTGAAAAAACCACTCGCCACATGGCAGAAAAAGTCTCAAATATCAAAAAATTCAGTTGATGATGCACATGTCCGCCTGTAGTTCAAGCGTGTGGGCTGCATTTAGTGAATAATAAGTAGAACCAGTGGCGTGGCAAGCCCTAGTGATGCCCGGGGCGACTGCTTGATTGTATCCCCTCCTACCAAATTCTAGTATTGAACAGTTGTGTATGCTGGTCATTGTTACCGGATATACTCTGTTTGTGACGTCACAATATCACGTCATTTTCACGTTTCTAAGCCAAGGTTTTGGCGAAGTGTGTTGACACAACATGCATATTATTCTACACGCACTCTCTTTAATCGTTGTACAATGTGCCACTGTCGTGAACATATCAGCGCTCCAAATTAGGAGACCAGAACAAAATACAGCACTCAACGCTAAGACAGAGCAGTTCGTAACTGCAAAAATATCCGGCAACGCGTGAAAACTGGGCAGAAGAACACACTAAGTGCCATGTCAACGCAGTTCACAACTGCAAAATCAGTGCCGCAGGCAGAATCAGGCCGAAGAGGCTATGGCACCCCCGAAACAAACTTTCCAAGGTTTTAACTGACACATTTTGTGAACGTTCAACTCTTAGAAAGACGTCAGTGATTGAAGATGTGATTAACTGGTCCCTCCCGAACAAAATTATAGGCTGCACTACTGGCAAATGTATAGGGCAGCGCATTAAAATAGTGGAGTAAAACAAACTTAACGCTACCACAGGGCAGTTCGCAACTGCTAAAACATCAGGTTGCGCCAATTTCTCGTCGAATAGCAGTCAAGCAGAGAAGGTATGCGGCTGGGATGGCGGACACCCAGGGTTAACAGTTGAAACTTGCTAAACTACACAAGAATTTAGAATGCGCATAAAGTACGCAAAACAACTTTCCTTTTTTATTATGTATCTGTGATATGTACAACTGCTGTGGGAACAGAACAGATACGGGCTTGTATCAGCCGTTGTGATCAAACCACCTGAACTGCCAATCAGGGACACCGTAACAACGGTGCATGACGGGGGAACTGCCCCTCTGTCTTTTGAATGGGTTGCAACGGGTCATAGGTGCCCTTACGCAGCAGAATCATAAGTAATTTCATGATATATCAAGATCGACTTTAAACAAATTTATCGCAGCTATTCGCGCACAAATAAATTTCGGAATGATTTTCTATAATTTCTGTTATTATTTTTAAGGTCAACATTGTTGCTGAACATGAAATGTGAAGACAATGACTATTATAGTGCGCTTTTACACTGAATTCAAACAAACAATTTTGAACGCATGGTGCGTCAAAACCATTGGCGGCCGCAGGGGTGCACAAGCATTTGCCCCCTGGCAATTGGGAGTAAAAATCAAAATTTTATAGAAAACCTGAATCAACAGCTCGATTCCAATTAATTGATTTAAATCTTGCATTGATAATTTGTTTGCGGGTATGACACTCCCACTGCACTTGAGCCAGGTTCGCTGTTCTGGTGTCATGCAGTGGTGAGATTGTAGTTCGCTTATTTGCCTGCAGAGGTAGGTTGCTTGCGAAAGTTGCGAGCGGATTGTTTTACTGTTGGCCTTTATTGTATAAGAATAACATGACAACAAATCTTCTAATGTTCACTTTATGTTACGATAGCAAATGTTTTACCGCATGTAACATGACTGTTGAGCGCAAACATCTTGGCAGGTAATGCAGCAAGATAGTGACTGCTGATAGCGGTAAGCAGTTATGAATTTCCCCTTAACCTTCATAAGTGAGGCAATGGGGCGAAGTTGTCTTTTTCACAACAGAATCATAGATAATTTCATGGTGTATCATGTTTGAAATGAAACAAATTTTCTGTAGTTTATTTTATTAATTTTAAGTCAACATTCTTGTTTAACAGAAGCAAGGATAATTGGTAAAGATTGCTTTGTTTTTATTTAAGTTTCCATTGCCCCCAAACGTTTCACTGCGTCCCATCCCCTGCAGCTCTTCGGGCGTCCCTGCTGCCATTTAATGACGACGCTCGACATGATGCACAGTTTGCTTGGGAGTTGCTCTTGCTCACGATTTACTGCTCTCGATGTGCAAGCACACACTTGCGGCTGTAGTAGCGCACGCCCAGATTGCCACATCAAGAAAGGAAACGCGAAACTATTGATGCATCAAAAAAGTCAGCTAAGTCAAGGAAGTTGAAATAGGAAAGTTTTGAAATTTCGATCAGAAAATCGATTAAATGTCCATAATTATCTTTCAATATCTTTTTGTGATTTTAGCTTGATAGGACTATCTGGAAAAGGTCACCTCACTATCAATTTGATTAGGTGTGCGCCGCACAACTAGAGTATAGTTCCCTGGCATTGACGAATTTGAGAACTACCGGCATTTGAATGCGTAAAAGCTAGTACTGACAAAAACATGTTACGAAAAATTAAATCTATGCGTCATGTGTTGCTAGCCTTACAATAAGAAAAATTATTTACAGAATTTTAATTTGCAATCTCTTTGCATGCCCCTCTGCCTGGGATGCCCGGGGCCGTCACACCATTCACCCCTCCCCCTCTGCACTCTACTGAGTAGAACAAAAAACATTGTTTCTGGTCCCACTTAAAATCCGAACAACGTTACCACGAGCTTTCCCTACATTTATGCTTTAAATGCAGAACACAATTAAAAGCTGTAGGTTTGCTGTAAACTTTCGTGGAATCAGCCGACTGGACTCTGCTTTTTTCTTATTGCGATAAGTCAAACTTGCACGTATTTGTTTTCAACTACCTAGTCTCCACAAAGGCGATTTTGAATCTATCTGCTATTTCTTTCAAAATCAAAACTCGATTTCACGTAACGCTACGCACCCTCAGTTCTAAATGCTGCATGAAATGTTTACAATAGTTGGCTCAATGGCTTGTTGAAGCAACATTTCCAATGACAACACCAGGCTAAAAATGGCCACCGCCTAAGACTCATGGAAATAAACGGATTCCGCTGATTTGCTACGTTCTCTCTACAACGATTTATACACGCCGAGGATCAATTTGGTTTACTGAAAGGTTGCTTCAAAGAAATTGCATTTTCCTGGAATTTAAACATCAACTTTTTACCATCATATACAAATGGGAAAAATTTACTTAAAAACATTCGGCATCTGTTTCAGGTTGTTCAACGTCGATTCAACGGTCAGGTCATGTTTGATCGTCGGACATGGAATGAATACAAAGCTGGGTTTGGAACTCTAGAAACAGAGTTTTGGATTGGTAAGTGCACTCCATTGTATGTTACCTTTTTGAAGTTAAGTGTATTGATAGTAGAACATTCACGCTATTTCAAATCCGAATCACTAATTAAGAAATATAATTTATTTTTAGAATTTTCGAACACTACAAAGTCCAGGTTGGGTTAGGTTCAGTATACTAACAACTCAACCACATGACGATTGAGTAAGTGAAGTATTTTCCAAATCAATTCGGATTCACATGAATTCATTTGCAAGCATGATCATATGTTTTTGATGGCCATAATCAGGAAGCAGTAAGAGGAAGACGAATTTCTTCTTGTTTTTGACACTCATTTTCAAAATCGTTTTTTTCATTTTGCACGGTTCAACTTCAAAAACAAAACACGTGATTTATTCCACGATTTCTAAACACAGAGCAGGTGATGATGGCGTAAAACGTTCTGATGTCAACCTGAAAACAGGCGCGTTTTGCCTTTGATTTGGTGAAAGCAGTGTGTCGCGTAAGTACGTTTCTTAACATTCCTTGTAATAACTAAAATATGTCAAGACCAGTGGGACACTTGGCCTTAGCAAACACTTTATCTTGAGGTAGTTAGGAACCGTTCACGAGGATTTTGAGGATAAAAACACCGTGCATTCGTCATGCCTGCACAAATTCAGCTGTTTCAAAAGCATGGCGTAGTAACAGCAATGGAGATGACAGTGTCCAGTTAGACGACCATCATCAAATCACGGAGTAGAAAAATGCGTTTATACGAAACGCTGCATCTCAAGGGATTCCAAGAGCAATTTCAAGAGATTTTGTGAGTCGGTATAGTGCATGGAAGNATCACATGCGCAAAATTATCCTGTGCCTTTATGTGAAAAATACCAGAAAGAAAACGTAGTGCAGAGACACCACGTTTGATATGCCGAAATTGGAAGCTTTCGTTTAAGTTTCTATAGGCTCGAGTATTCTAAAGAATACGCTATCAAGTTGCTTATACCTGGAGCTAGGATTTCACAACTTGAATTTTGGAGAAACCATGGCGCAAGACGTTTTTTGGTTCGTCTGATTTTACAGCAATATATATGAAAACAAGTTAATTGTTCAAATGTGCAAATCGTTAACTGCAACTTAGTTCACACCTGTTCTGCAATTAATGCTGAAGGTGTTGGGCACCACAAAACTCAAAATTCTAATTAGGCATAAGTCAAGATTTAAGCTTACCTGTAGGCGGATGTGAAAGTATATTCATTTAATTTAACAAGCAAAAACTTAGCTTGTTGGTCAACGATAACACTGAGAAATGTAATGTTTCTCAAAATTAAAAAAAAGCCATCTAGAAACCATTCACGGGTTATAGACGTAAAAGAAACTATCTAGTATAGCGTTGCAAGTATGAAAAGCCGGTTTGCAGGCTCGCTTTTCTTAAAAATAGCCAATAAGCGAGTAACAGATTGATATATTTGAAGCAACTTCATCGCGTCTCACCACTGTCGCCTTTCCAAAAAGAGTATGAGAGTGAGTCTAATCCGAGCAGAGAACAAAAGAACGCAGCTGTGTTTGCAAATAGAATTAGCTGAACAAAAATCACAATCATTTCACTGACAGAAGTTACGGTGAACACAAAAAATGTATGTCACTCTGAGTGCTACAAAATATTGGTATTCAGGCCCGAAGTCGGCCCAAAAATTTTTGACAAACTTAAGCCTGAACCCGGTTCTACACGAAAAGCACGGCTCGACTAACAACTTGGGATGATGTCAGTGACAGGTTTGAAATTTTGTGCGCAAAACTGCTGTTAATTTGCAAATCCAGCATTAACATAGTAGACTCAGAGGATTATTCCCCAGATTTAATACAGTACAACTCACAACAATTCGTTTTTTATTTATTTCAATTATTTGTTTGTCTTGTATTACGGCTAGGAAGTGTTGCAGTTGACTGCATCGTCTTGAAGTACTGAATCAAGCACAAGGGAAAGACGGCAATTCGGGGCATTAATTAACGAGAAAGCAACCATTAGCAATAGAGATCCATCACTGACTTCACTCTACTACTACTAGGTTGCACTATCATTATATAAGAAAAAGTGAACTACAATGATTCGCTTGTGGTGACTACCACAGTGATTTGTTTCTCAAGGGCACCATCTAGCGGTGAACATTTATTTACATGTGGCGCCATCTGCCTGCCGCCACACAATACACAGTGCACTGCTCGTCAATGCAGTAATAATGAATTAGTGCTTTTGCTCAAATCAGGCAATTTTCAACAAAAATGTTAATGCAAAACAAATGAAAGTATACTTTTCTGGGACTAGAAAAATCAAAACTAAAAAAATTCATTCAATTCTGCAAAATGAAACACATTGGCACATACAATTAACAAAACGTATTTTGCTTACAAATTGGTTAATGCGGAAGCAACAAACAAAAATGTAGGCAATTAACTTTCATGTTTGTATAAGCAATTAATGGTTACAATTGCAGAGGAAGATTTTCGTCCTTAAACTTTCAGGTTTAGATGAACTTCACCGCTTGACAGGCGACAACAGATGCAGATTGCGTGTGGATTTGGGAGTGTGGGATGGAACATCAGCTTACTCACAATATAGGTAGGTGCGGTGAGGCTTGGATCACTGCATGCGTGTAAACTTCAAGCTAGATTTTTCATACTTCAGTCTTATGTTCGAGCAATGATCACCCGAAGTGAATCAACATTGTCATATCTTCTAGATCAAAGGTTCTCTATCTGGGGTAATGCACCCGCAGGGGTACATTTGCCTTTCCCAAGGGGTACATTTACGATTAGCAATAGAAAAGACAAATTTATTTACATAACATGTATTTCGAAATATTTTTATTTTTAAATATACAGTATCTATAAATAATCATGACAAAACATTTTGTCATACGAGATTTCAGGGGTAAATGCTCAGCTGTTGGAATTCTGAACGGGAACATAGCAAACACAAAGTTGGGAACCCCTGCTATAAATGGTCTAAACTTTGTGAAGCAAAGGAAACAATCTACAGTAGATGACAATTTTCGTAAGGTTTGCGGAAAGACAGGTGCTAAATTGCATTAGCTTATAACGAGAATACTTATCATCCCATCAATTTAAGATCCTTAAAGTTTTACTTAAAAAAATCTTATAACAAAGAAAGTTGCTCTAGTTGTAAACATTTGTGATTAGAAAATTAACGAGCAGAACCGTAAGATTCACAACAAAACACAGAAAGCGTTACCTGCCGCTTATGACCAACGTATAATATATTTTGGTTGAAATTCGACATAATCGCTCCAAACTTCACAAAAGGTTTCACCTTAGCAGGTTGGGAACCTCGTGCATAAATTGTAACTTCAGAAGATGCTTACTGGAAATCAAAGTTTATCAAATACTTTCAATCGCGTTTTTTGCGCATCCTTAAGTAACATGACTTCCAGTCCTGAGTTTGCCGAAGTGCAACAATTTGGACCGGGTGGCGTTTGAAACATTTATGGTGAAGTCTGTTATTTTTTGCAAATACCTCTGGTCAATCAGATCCTCTTAAATCAGTCATAAATATATGATATGCCAGCATCACAAATTCTTTGTTCCAAAATTAAGCCACTTTTTGTGGCCACTTTTCTTTTTTTACAAGAAAATCGACCGAGTGTTAAGATGGTTTTGGAGTAAGCATTGCTGACGTCGTCTTGTGATATAGTCTTTGTTTTGTCATACATGACATATCTGATTTACGTGTTTTACACCAGAGCAACTAAATCATTTTTTCAGAGAATTTAGCGTTGCCAGCGAAGCTGATGCTTATAGAGTTCGGTTTTCTGGATACGAAGGCACAGCTGGAGACGCTATGGGTCATGGCAATTATAACACCAACCAACAATTCACCACTATAGATCGTCAAAACGACGGGTGAGTGCCACGTGATGTGACTGACATAAACCATGGAATTTGGCAAATTTGTTTCGTCTATGAAAGCTATATTAATGAAACGTTATCCTATTTATAATATTTCCGAAGACGTAAATGACAGAATATGTCATGTTTGATCGTAACTGCAAACAAGTTTCTGTTAGTGGATGCACAGATCTGAGACAAAAGGCATTTTATAATGTTAATTGTCGCAGCTTTTGTTGTGATTTAATAACTTCACGTTATTTTGCAGTACGTTCTGAAGCTCCAGTGAATGCAATTCTTTGAGTAAGACGTAATTTCGACTTTTAAATGTCGCAGTCAGTGTTGTGTGATTTATTAACTTCAATCTTGAAACTGTTGGCTTGCTCCTCCTGTGTTTTAGCTATTCAATGTTCCACCTGTTAGTATTGCTTGCAGATGTAAGGACTAACGATGCGTAGTGTTACGTGATATCGAATTCCTATTAAAATTTTCGATAGGTTCCTTGCTTGTTTCACCTATGTTGAGTGAAGTTACCTTAAATTCCTTTTACGCACACATCTACATAGCTTTATAAAGTTTTCAGAAATGTAGAAAATGTATATGTTAAATCGTTGATAGTCTTCTACTACTAGAAAATGGATTTCGCATCAAGCACGCATCTTCAATCATGTAATTGTAAGCAAAAAGGTATGGCTGAAATGATGAAAGCTAAAGCTAAACTCCTGCAGTTCAAACACATGCTAAGGCGTTGGAATTAGAGAAAACACTCTGCCTTTGGAGCATGATCAATGACTATTACACTGTCATTACCGAAATAAAAATCTAAGCTATCGTCAATTGCAGAGAAAACATGGTAACTTCAGTGCAAAATGCACGCTGTTGTTGTCACTGTATCTAAGAGAATAAGCTGCGCCGATGGCCTACAAAAGCAATGATTCACGCTCCTCTCACCATGCACCCCTTCAGCTTTTAGACAGATGAGCATGTACCCCTAAAATTTCCTATAACAAAACGGCAGAGGAAAATAAAACAATTTCACATTATTTTTAAAAGACTTTCATATTTTTAGAACTAACAGATAATATTCACTGATATATGTGAAAATGTTTGAAGATAAATATAATATAAATATATCTTTTCCTTCTGTTGCTGACCTTAAATGTTCCCTTCAGATCGAAAAGTGTTTCCGAAGGGGCACATGTACACCAGGTTGGGAATTCTTGCCTTTGCTTGCGTTTGAAACTGTAGAAGTCTTGCCTAAGTTTTCATCATTTTATCTGCAAATTTTTGCTTACAATCACACGATTGAAAATTCGTACTTGACGCGAAATCGATTTCCCGCATTTTTTCAGACAGGCGCCAAAACGACGGGCGCAATTTCTTGCCAGGTTTAGTTGAACGCAAGCTTCCAGAGCGAGGTGTTGCGCTGGTGTTGTAGTTGAGACGCCGTGGAAGTATTGTTCGTGAACATTGAAGTAACATTCGGTTCTTGGATTGTTGGATGAAGGACTGTATCATCCTTATTATCAGGAAATGTCCTTAGTCGGCGACTGGAGACGAGTCGCTCAGGGGAAGGGCGGATATGTGCAATGTCATGTGCAGGAGATGGTCAAGGTTAACAGCTCTGATGTATAATCTCCTGCAGGCTGCTGTGCGCTTAAACCTTGAATATCATATACCCAGGCGCGTAGCCGGAAATTTTGATAAGGGGGTTGCACACAACAACCAAGTCTCAACATCTGAATATTAAATGCCCCTTTTTTTTAAAACATCATCAAGTAAAGGTGCAATTTTCTGGTTCTTTTTTGTGAGTAATTGTGTTCAGTTTTACGCAAACAGAAAGTCTATCTTCATTGAATTCACAAGTTTTGAAAGTTTGTTTTCAGTAAAGTTCCGAGGTTCTGCTTGGGATCAAAGTCACCACTTGTTCGTAAACGTTTCTTGCAAAAGCGCTTGTGAAAATCTCGATGCTACAAGTGCAAGATCTGCAGCATGCCTTTAGCAGCCAACACTGCAGTTGAGCAAGAAGTCAACGTGGCCGCCAACATGATTGCATTTTTTATATTTTACACATTTTTTGCTGATTTTATATTTTACACATTTTTTTTCGTTTTTTATATTTTGCTGATGTATACCGACACACGTTTAATCGAAGCCAAGTAGCGATTTTGCTTAAGACAACGACTCCCGAAGTTGGTCTTTGCAAATCCTGGGCGCATATAAGTGGACCTTACGAACACTTGAGCGACTGGTTAATGTATGCAACTGATAAGGTAAACGATAGAGACTTTCAACGCCTTTGAAAAATGTATGGATTTTATGTCATTAAACGCTACGAAATGCGAAAGTTACACGTGTCCTCTAACAAAGCTGCATACGTCTGACTTAACTCACCCAGCCTACATCAAGTGTGAAAATGGTTGCGGGTTTGTGAAAACTAAGGCACAATCGGTTATCACCAAAGCTCTGCAGTATAGTCAAGAAATACTTGTCGCCGCAGCTTAGCACAACGATTAGCTAGTTGATGTGTCCAGGTGGTTATCAACGTATGGGTCGAAGTCCGAACACTAGTGGCGAAGGATCGTAAAATGGATCGCGCCGAGGTGATTTAAACCGGGGTTGTCTGTTTTCAACGTTACCACTGCTTAGGCACTCCAGAAAAGGGTAGATTGCTGGCATTATGAACAAACTTAGCAACTTACTGCCGAAGTCACCCACACAATCATTTTTTCCATACGTTGTTTGAGACTTGCGTTGTTGTTTGAGGCGTGTTCACCAAACTCATATTTGGGTCGTGCTCGGAAAAGCTTGGGAACCGCTGATTTAACCATTCTAGCGTAAGACATTGAAATCTATTTTGTAAATCTATGAGAGTTTCAAATAAGAAAATCCGATCGACTGGGAAAAAATTCAAGGTTTTTCATTTCAGTCACATGCGCTTTATCGCTGAGACAGATTGCAAGCTATCTGTAAGTAATGGCAGTTTCAAGCAGGGGCATAACGAGGGGGCAAGGGGGCACAAATATCCGGGCGCCTTCTTATTCGTCTTTTAAGAGAGTTGTTTAAACCACTGATTGGCCGCACTAGATCTTGGGGCAGGTGTTCGGCAGCCATTCGATTGTTTCGTCGTCCAGAACCTTCAAACCATGCAGTCCATAGGGAGGTCGATGGATTGGACATTGGTGAACAACATGGCCAACGGTTTGTTCTTCTGCGCCACACTGACAGGCCACAGAGGAGGCCATACCCGATTTCTACAGACAGGAGTGGAAATGTCCAACACCGGTGCGGAGGCGGTTAAGGCGGACCAGGCTGTTCTTGGGAAGCTCATTCCGGCAGGGTGCCGGTATCGGGGATGAAAATGCGGAGTCTTGTGGGGTTGTCCGTCCACTCCACGGTCCATTGGCGATCCGTCCAACGCGCCGCACGCATGGCGTTGTTGTCAGATGAACTGATGAGATGTTGTGCGGCAGATACAAATGGGTGTCTCGATCTGAGGTGCCGTGCAACTGCACTTGATGGACGGGTGAGCGCTGAGTAGAGCAGATGTCCAGTCTCCATGACACGGCGTGCTAGGTACAGTGTGGCTCCACTGCGATGGAGCTCAGCAGGTTGGTGTCTGCGAGAATTGGA
>JGI24158J21664_10006027_pt1 | contig 15921 bp, 7 predicted proteins | sample Ectturendosymbi3_FD_21664 | JGI IMG/M metagenome (IMG submission 21664)
ATAGCAAAAATGAAAGTCTTACTGTGTCTGCGACGATCTATCCAATCTCCACAAGAAATCCATGTCAGATGCGTAGAAATCGAACGTCAGAAACTTTACAGAACGAACCTAAGAAGTAATCCGGTAAAGCTGTACTTGAGAAGCAACGTTGGTGTTCCGTAGACACGTCGAACAGATTCACGAAGTAATCCGAGAAATGCGCACTTTGCAGATAGAACGCACGGAAAACTGGAGAGCTTGCTTGAAACTTTAACCAGAGACCAGAGAAAGGTCTGGGAACCAATGTAGGGTCTGGGGATGTAGGTTATTGTAGAGGTCCCTACTAGTTGAGGGGTCAACCTAGTTGTTGCAGGAGCACAGGTTGGTCTCCCAACTAAGTATCCTGACGTCTTGAAGTTGCCAAACCAAAGCAAGGCAAATTAAAAGGCTCTCACCACTTTGTTCGCTAATAACTCTCCAGTACTACTCTAAGTTGACTGCCTCTTTCGATTATATTCAGATATACAACAAAAACTCCAATACACTTGAGCGTGAAGTCAGAAAACACGTAACGTAACGGTTCGATGTAGAGTCGGAATTAGAATGGCGACGAACAAAAGCGTTAGGCGTTCGAACGCGCCACAGGAAACAGCGACCAACTGCGGTTATGTAGGTTTGCAGGCTACCATGTCGGCGGTCGGACTATTCGCAAACAAGTACATCGCGTTTAATCACCGATGGAATATTACTGGGAATTACGCAGTAAGAATGCACAAAACATTAAAGCACTAATGTGTCCACTATGCTCCTGACAACATTCTCCTACAGGCTTTGATATTCTTGGCTTGATTTTGGACAAAGCTAGTCGATCATCCATTATGTTTCGATATTTCGGTTTGATTTTTACCAAACTTGAAAAACCAACCTCACGCTGATACAGAACCGTTATCATAAAATCTTCAATATGGGGGGCTTTACGTTTGTGCAGGGGGACTTGACATTCTAAAAATTGACAAAAACTTTTCATATTTCAATTTGAGGCCTTGTTTGCGGGAGATCAGCCCAACGAAAACCCACTTGGTTATGGGAATGCATTGGTGCGTAGTGGTGAAAGTAAGGACTTCTCTTTCGATGGGTTGCCTGTAAAAGGCGGAGCTCAGTGAAAAAAGAAGCTTGGTTGCGGAGGTTTGATGACGTAAACAGAGTGGAAAAAAGTTGCGTTGCAAAAGGAATAAACAGAAAAAAAGCAAAGGAAAATATTTTATTATTGAAAATAAACATGCGCTTCCCCCAAGCATCTAACACATGGATGTTTGCGATTTTTAAAAATTTTATACATTCACAATGTTGAAACCTATTTTTTGTCCCCGAACCGTTGTGAAACTCAGATAAGCAAAAACTATTAAACTTCAGAATAGACTACTTTTACCGTAGTGTAATATCACCGTTTGCAATATAATTATTTTTAATACCGTTTACTTCATAGTGCTCAACGCAAAATATCAGTTTAAGCGACTCCGGATACGTCATCAAAACTCCGCAACCTTGCTCCGCTGTTCACGGAGCTCCGCCTTTTACAGGGTACCTTATCAAAGTGTGAAAAATGAGTACAATGTTTCGAGTTCAATTCTGTTTGTTTTTCTAAAGTACAATAGTTTTTGTTGTTTTACATGCTATAATTAGTGCCTTGCTCACGAGCACCATTGCGTTTTAGCCAAATTACTAATCTGGTAATATCAAAACCAACAGCATTTAGCCTGTTTCAGCTTGGCATTTTTTGAAGGATTTGGCATTTTTTGTTCACTTGGACCTGGCAACCCTGATGTGCGCATGCACAGAGTAATATTCTACATCAGGGTTTTTTAAGGCGTTCGGGTCCCTAGAATCAGAGAAAATTATCATCGGGTTCCTAGAATCAGAGAAATCGGGTCCCCAGAATCAGAGAAATCGGGTCCTTGCAGATCCATACCGGGTACGTAACACTTTCCTTAAAAAAAAACCTGTTCTACATATCCAATACGCTAAGAAAATTGATGATTAGGGCTTAGAGTTTGGTGTTAAGTGTGAGGGCTTAGAGTTGGGGTAAAGGTTAGAAAAGGAATGAGGTCTATGACTAAGTCCAGTATTTTTCAGTGGTCATAGTATACTTATTTCCATACTGCAGCTTGTGGGTATCTGACATCAAACCAAAAAGTTTTAATTTACACAACACACATCAAAAAAGTAATTGCCAAACTTCATTCCTTTATTCTGAGAATCAAAATAACTGACAAACGACAATAGGTCAGAATTTTCGCTTGGTTTATTATGACCCCTTAATTGTTATATTACAGTGTTTTATATTTGTGTAGCATAGCGTGCTATTGATTCATTTGTGCTGTAGTGTATACTGTACATGGATGGTAATCTGTTTGTCTGATTTGATATCTCTTACACTTTTCATAACTGAGCTTCTCATTCAATTGTATTTGATGCTAATATAGTACCATGCATCTCATTCAATTGTATTAATAGTATTGAGCTTCTCATTCAATTGTATTTGATGCAAATAATGCCATTCAAGTGCTTACCTTGAAGTCTTTAAACTTTAACGTGTTCATTATTGTAGTATGGAGTTGTGAACCAAAGATAGAGAGCATATGATAAAACCATAAGTTAACTTGATTTTGTTTCCAAGGTATTTTTTGATACTGTATGATAGTGGCTATTTTGCTTCATGGAGCAAAAACTGTGCTGGGGCTATTTTGTCTTTAGCAAAATATGACTGATAAGATTTTGGATTTAAACAGGATTTGGATTTAAAAACCGTCAGTTTAAACATTACGTTTTTGGTGGATGATCATATTGAATTGCAATGACAAAATATCTTTTTCATTGTATTCTTATCTTAATTTGTGACGCTACTTCTTCCACTCCGGGTATGTCATCGCACATCTGCTAACGATATCCACACTGACATATACATGCTTTACATTATAACACATATATATTAGATTTTAATGTTTAAATTTGAATTAGTTTTTGTACTGTCAAACTATTACTATGGTTCTGAATCCTTGCTATCGCTGCACTTGTCTGAAAATCATCATTGTTATACAATGTGGCATACTTATAATGCGAGGGTAAATTTAAAACCTGCTTAAGGTGAACTACTAGCGTAGATGCCATACTTTCAGCATATGTTTGTGTGCCTGTCAGTACAAAAAATGAATGGCATGTTTTCTGCTAAGATTGTGTGAATATTTCTAAACAAACTGTAACTTTGAATTACTCAACAGATACTATAATGCATCTTCCTGAGCAGGAGGAAAAATGTCAATTTAAAAGATTTTAAGCATGAAGCTATTAAATTGCCAATTAGATGAAACAAATCAGGTCAAAGAAACTATGTCTTAAGGCCATACTGCTTTATTTAGATTTTTTGATTGAAAAGTTTTTGTTTCGTATTATATGAAACAACTGGATTATCATATCTTGTCAGACCTAGATATTTTATCATGGTTATTATGTTTTTCATAGGCTTACGTCACTTAATAGGGTTGTAATACTGAAGGTCTTCTGGAATCTTTTGTCACATCTGCAGATAACATTGCTTTTAGAAAGTATGTATTGCTATTTCAGCAACAATTTAGAACTGCTCAATGTGAATAATATTTCATATCCTCAGCCAAGCAATTTATGAACAGATATAAAAGCAAAATACATTTTTGCAGATACATTGAGAAGCAAGTTTTGTGTGTTTAATTCCTGCTATGCTTGTCACAGCCCATTTCAGATATCTTAAATAGGCTGTGTGCTCATATTGACCTGTGCCTGTTTATGTTTTCATTTTTATTATCTTTGTGGAAGAAAGTAAACATGGGTTGAAATATGATGATTTATATATATATATATATATATATAATTATATATACATATAGGTTGACTATACAAAGCTACCACGAATCATAAATGATTTGGAAGGATTTCTCTTTCAATGTGAACAATTTAATGGTAGAGTATAAGTAGTATTTTGTAAACTGGAGTCTGCAGTTACCAACTGATTTGAAATTAAAGTTTTTGAGAACTGGGAAGCAATAATGTGCTAATGCTAGGCTGTTTTACAGTTGTGTTATACTCTAGCTTTTTCAGTGGCTTGGCATTTGCATAAGTTTTGTTTTTTGAGATGAAGTGATGCTGGAGTCATCTCATGCAAATTTTAAGGAATCTTTGGCCTGTGTGCAAGTCTGATCTGATTTTAGCTATCCCCAGTGTATTAACCAGTATTACTGCCTACCACTTGCCTTAGTTTAATAACTAATACACTATTTTTATAAAGATATCAAGTCTGAGATAAAAAAATCAATTAAAGCAGATATTGAAACTGCCAGAAATATGGAGGCATTGTTGGATAAAAACAAATGAAAAATTAGAGACAGCCAACATTGCTTTGCTGTATTTTGTTTTTTTGCGGCAGTGTCTAAATGACCATGTCTGGGTTTCACTCGGGAAGTACCAAAAAAATGTATCAATCGAAATTGCTGACTTCTGTGAAATATCGAACTAATTTTTGTATGTAAGTTGCTTCTCAGAGTAAAGGATTAAACTGGCAATTAATTTTTTCTAACACTAAACCCTAACCGTAAACAGTAATGCAAAATCCTATTCCAAAACCCTAAATGTAAACCCGTGTCTGGTTTTCAAAAATTTTAAGAAAGTACACCAAAAGCACTCCCAAATAATATTGTGAAAACATATAGCCTAAACAGATTTTATACAATAAAAAGGGTCATCTTTGTCAGCAAAGCCAAAATAGCTATGCTGAGAGCCAAATTGACAACCCTTCGCACAGCAGGAATGGACACTTCCCACTTGACCAGGTCTGCTGTACTGCCAATGCTATTAAGTGTTATATGTGGCACAAAACCAGGTACAGTTTTCAAAGCCAGATACGTTTTTTTAGTCCTTTGAAAGCAAAATCCAAAAACGGTTGTTCAAACACTACATTTTTTGTAGCTATTTTAAACATTTGATATATACAGCACACCTATTTAAGAAGTATAATATGGTTTGCAGAGTACCATGTAGGTTGAGACCATTACTGCATGAGAAATAGCGTCAAATTAAATTGAACTGTGTTAGAAAATTCATCAGTGGCATCCAGTACAAAACAACAAAAACAGCTATTTCATACATGATAAAAAAGATTTTTAGATGTGGTTTTTCAGTTGTTTCTGAACTGTGTCTGTATTTGGTTGTAAAAGTATCTTAATTTTTGGTGAGGAAAGAGGTTTTGGAATTTTGTGTTTTTTACGAGCTTTGAAGGTTTTGACACAATGTGTTGTTTTTGGTTGTATATTCGTAGGTGAGTGAGGGTAGATGCAAAACACTGAATTGTCAAAGGCCAGTCGAGTTGCAAGATGTCATCCAGCCGGTCTTCTCGAGCAGAAACTCGAAGTAGAGCAAAAGATGACATAAAGCGAGCAATGACTGTTTTGGAAAAAGTAAGAAAATGGTGGGTAATTTAGATTTTAGCCAAAATGTGTCATGTAGTAAAATTTTTTTGTATTGCTATGCACATGGTAAACTTTTCCTGTGAATACATGTGAAACTTCAGTATCCACAGCTTGACCATTTTGCAATGATGGATGGCTAACATATACACTACATATTGTACTCGACAATGAAAAGTGAATACAAGTATATACTTTATGCAACTGCTTAATGCAGGCAGCTGATCTTACATTTACACTACACTTCCATTAAATATTATTATGTTCTTGCTGCTTGCATTATTATCATGCTGTTGTGCTTGGTATGAGTCTTGTCACCTTAACACTTGACACAAAGTCTATATATAATAGTGAGCAACTTCTGCTTTGTTGATTATGTAGAAATGGTATTCAATCCCTGTTAAGAGCTTCAGTAAGAAAATGAAACAGTTTTTATGGTTGTGTTGAGATAGCTTTTGCACATAAGTTTTTTAGACAATTCTGACAATGTACAGCATTTTTATTGACTTTCATTTCATGGCTAGTTTTGGAAAGCCAAATGTATGAATAAAGAAAGAATACAACAAAACTCTTTTGTATCATAGCAAGGAATCTGTGTGATAAGTAATCACATAGTCAATATATTCTGATGAGGTTCTGCTAAATTTAGGTACAACAGATAAATTAGCAGTGTATTTTTTAATAAATAAGAATTTGCTTTATGTGATATGAGTTAGATATGGACAGGATTACAAAGAGAGTGATTTTTTGGAATTGAAGCTTCTCATGCTTGTAGACTTGTCAAGAATAACCAGCACTCTGCAATCTAGGGTGTCATGCTGCTTTTGTTGTCGTTTTTAGCTTTTGAATGAAATGGGTTGATTCTAGTTTGTACACACTGTTATAGCTTTTGTCCAAAGACTCCAATTAAGACTTGTCAAACATTCTGATTTTATTCATGTTAAAGAAATCAATTTTCTCTCTTTTTATCATCTGTGTATTTTGTGCAGGGAAAAGAAGTGGGTATCATTGGCAGATTCCTCTCTTCGAATTTACAAGTGGGTACCTGTTGTCGATGTGTCTTCCAAAGACATATCTGAAAAGTCAGCAGTGCTTGATGAAAAGCCTTCCACAGGTGAAACTTGTGATTGAAATAGTTACATCCTGTGATCATTTTATGGAACAAGTTGATTTGATGTGCAAGGGGCATTTGGATTGAATTGAGTTTCTTAGCCATTTGTCGGGTTTAGTTTTTTTGCATGCATATTACCAAATGGTATTTCTGTCTGCAGCTAGGTTCATTTTGAGTGAGCTGTGTCGTTTGTGTTAGAAAATTAAAGCTTTATGTCCTTCCAGGTCTTTTGTTATGCCACTCTCAAATATGCAACGCAGTGTATCTGGCTGACACCAAGTATGCACCAATCATAGTTAAATTTTACATAACCAATTGTTGCCTGGCATCAAGCACCTTATGATCTTTTGTCCACTCTGTTTCAGATGCTGATTGGCTGAAAAGTGATAAACCACCCATTACATCAGGAATGACTACGAATGGTTCCAACGAAAATTCAATAGATCCATCAAGCAAGTTTCTATATTGTTTATTGTAACACAGAACACCAGCAAAAACGTTTTTACTACTTAGGTTAAGCATATCGCTTATCCATGTCTCTCCTTTTTCAACGTTTTCATAATATTAATTAGCAATTTGTGATGTCAAAACAAAACAGAGTCCCACAAGAGAGAAATAATTTGGATACAGAGTGTAGCTAAATTATTTTGCTTGAAAAGAGTATTTATGAGATTGTAGTTGGTTTTCTTTGTTGTTGTTAATCAGCCTGTTGAAAGCAGCATGGAATTCACTTCCAAGCAGGTGAAATAAACTTCAGGCCATTTCACGTGCATGAAACTCATGTTATTATACTTCGAGTGCTTGAACTGAGGTTTAGTTCCGGTATTTTTCTTCCTGCAATCTGGTGCAGTTGACGTCCACTGTCTCTTCACGTTGTTTTTTGGGCATCATTCACGTATCTAATTATCACAGACAGGACCAATACATCAACTCCGTCGTCGGCTCCTAGTCCCGTGGATGTAGATGAAAGTTCGATGGATTCAACGTCGACGTGGCAGGACGAAAAATCACGTGACTCCTTGATCTGTCAGAATAGTAACAGCTCAGATTTCCTTCAACCAAACACTGGTGGCCCTGCTAATGAAGGTAGTTTATTTGTTAGGATTGCTTTGATTATTTCATTGATTGTCATCGCCACTGAACGAGGAAAGTTTCTGTCAGATCCTGGTGGGCTTGATGAAACGGTTTTACAATACTTGAGGAAAAATTTTACGAATTTCTTTTTGATGAAGGGTAGGATGATTTGATTAACAATGGATCAAATTATTTTAAACAACCAACGAAACACATGGCTACGTAAATAACAATACTCCTTTCGTGTATTTCTAATCCTGTGTGTCATTCGTACATTTAGCGCATATGTACATGCTGTTCAAGGTGGTCTTTGCTAAGCGCTCATTATGCTATGTCGGTTGCGACCCAGCACTCCGCGCAACTGTGTTGATCATCCAGTAGACTGCAACCTCCTCAAAAGATATAAACTTATTAAATTCGCAATAATTCGGCCATCAACTTTAAACCACAATAGAAATTTTTGAAACTTTCGAGGGACGCCTGGCAAGACAACCTGTTTAACAGTTTTTTTTTTCGGTATCCCAGCGCCTTAACTTTGATTTGCATAAAATTGTTCAATGTTTGCGCCAATAAACTCTATCTATCTATGTCAGGGTGGTCCAAGACTGCGAGCATGAAGGGCCAAATTACGGTTTGAGGAAACAGTTGCGGGCCGCAAAGAGAGGAACTCCGCTGCAATTAAAAGACTCATTTGCTGTTCTAATTGATCTAATTTTTGCTGCACGGCTAACCAGGGTTGCGGAGCAGGAGTCGTAAGGAGTCGGAGGTTTTTGGGTGGAGTCGGGGTTGAAGAGTCGGATTCCTAACAACACCAGGAGTCGGAGTCAGATTTTTTGTGCGACTCCGGATGTTCAATTGAATCATTTTTTACACCACATTCCTAAGTTGGGAATTCCTGTTGAAATGGTACAATTTCTTTTGAAACTTTTGTTGAAACAGATTTTTTGCTGTGCACTACGATTTCCATTGATTTTGAAAGCCAAAGTTCATTCCCTTTTATGTTAAGGGATCGGAGTCGGAAATTTGGAAAGGTCGGTCGGAGTTGGAAGTCGGATATTTTACCTCCGTCTCCGCAACCCTGCGCCTAACGCAATTTTTGATTCTAGGGTAATGTTTAAGTTCTCTTTGTTTGCGACTCAAAATTGAGATTTTCTCCTAGAAAAAAAGATACACAACACGCCAACAAAATAACAAAACAATTTGTTGTGTTTTGGTTTTGGTTGTAAAGTCAATGCCCGCATTAATTTCCGTAATAGGACGCAAGCAGGCATGCATGTTTCATCAGCCATTCTATTTCGTGTGTTGCTTTTCAATCGCATTATAATTGAGAAAGCACTTGCGCAAATTACGAACATGGAACACATCTTCAGTGCAAAGTCTCTAAAGCGTGCTAAAGAGGGCAATTGCTGGTTGCCCCCTGGTTACGGGCCTGGTTACCCTTCAATTATTGCAAAATTGCTTCCCTAGAATTTCCCGTGTTTTTCTCGTGTTTGGTTTGTTATTGCTGAAGAAATACGTTTCCTCCCAGTTATAATTGAATTTTCTGTTTTTCTTTGACACTTCTCTTTTGACATTCATTTTTGTTAAATCGCTATACTTGACTAAATATTACTTCATTACGTCCACAATGCACATCTTCTAATCTAATTAAATATTGATTACAGAGTCTAAGTTTGCAACAAAGATAAAAAACAAACGCATGCTTTGTGGTCACACAGTTGTTACCCCCTATTAGTTATGTATTGGCTTGCACTTCGATGATGTGTGACTTGCAAGGGCTGTGTGGCTAATACAATGTATGTATGACTTTGTAATATACGGCATACAGAAATCGTTCGCGGGCCGCATGCGGCCCGCGGGCCTGTGTTTGGACCACGCTGATCTATGTCATGCTGATGGGAAATTGCCACTTGCAGATGTTGTTTGGCGGTGTTGGGCTGTAGCATTTATCGTGTTCAGGATGACTAGACTTTTTTCAAAAAGATTTTCAAATCCTACTCAAAGCAATATTCGGCCAGTAACTTGAAAATAAAACATCTTAAAGATCTAAATAAATACTCTATTTCGCTGAATATACTATGTAATATATATACACATGTTATGAGAGAAGTTAATGTACTGTATATAGTATATATTTTCGTGATGTGTACACGTCTGATACTTCTGATTGCGTCTGGAGAACATAGTTCTTATAATGGTTCGTATTTTGTAGAATTGTATTTGCTGCGGAACCAGCAGTTTCCTCAACGAGGCACTAGTACATGATATATGAAGCGCGTTGAAGTGCGTACGTTCCTTTGTTTGTGACTATTGAGACAACAGGTTATTCGTGCCCTAATTTGATAGTGGATAACTAGACAAGGTGTACAATACATTAGTATGAACAACTTGGAGAATTTTCCTGACTGTCAATGAATTAAAAGAAACACGCCCTTGTGGCGAGCTAAACGAACAAGTGACGTGATCGTCATACGTATTTGTATCTCGAAGTATATGCTTTGATAATAAAAATCAGTTTCTTTTTCTTTCAACGTCTGCAATATTTACACTCGTGAGTAAAGAATTGTTTTTCTCCTAATAGTTGTTCACGTGTCTCATAAGCCCGCTGCTTTTTGGCAGAGCACAGTAAATTGTTCTGCTAATGTTTCATGTGTAAGCTCCCGAGTATGCTTTCAACGATGTTTGCGTAGACCAGAGGTGACGAACATGCGGCCCGCAAAAGAATTTCGTGCGGCCCGCGAAGCATTCAGGCGAGACCTGAATGCTTGTTGTTTGTTTCTGTTGATGAACAACTTTTTTCGTTTTTAACAGGTTTCATAGTATGACCCAAAAGTTGTGCGGCCCGCTTACTCAGCGGTAACTGACAAAGTGGCTCGCGATAGCAAATAGGTTCGTCACCCCTAGCATAGACGCATGTGATCTGATGCGAAATAAGCACTGTGTTGAATTCACTCTCTGCTTACGTCACTTTTGCATGACAATTGTGCAGGATCTGTAAGCCAAGGCACAAAGCGACCGGCAACACCACCTCAGAAAGCTGATGAAACAGCGAAGAAGCTTCGCAGTGACTGATTTTTATGACCAATATATTCTGATGTTTTTGCTTTGACGAACTGTTGTGGCGAGATTGCATGATCCTATTCCGGAATGACTCCCACAGTTCATCGACGTGCGCCACTTCAGCTGTTGCCACGTTTGTAGCGAAACACGCGGCATGTGTGCGACGAGGATAAGATGTGCAGCAGCAAGACACATTGCTGAACTTTGGAACGGCTTGGCATCCGGACTCTGCTTTATCAACTCCTTCGATCTTGGCGTAGGCAGTTTAAAGCCCGTTCGCAACTAATTCTGAGTAGAAGTCGATAGCACCTCGGCGAAGTAATGATACACACAAGCTAAGGTTACCTGCCGATGGGCTTGGTAACGGCATTGTCAAGTTGTTATAAAAAACGAGACTGTTGGTTTCAGGTTCATCTTTTTCTCATTTTGACTTACTGCCTAAATGTGTCCATAATATGTGAAAAAAGCAGTTAGTGGTTGGGCGAAGTGTTAATGTACCGCATTTTGAGAAACATGCAGTTTTTGTAGTAGCTCTCAAAACATACTTCATAAGAAGCGCATCTCAAAAGTTCTGCACCTATGGTGCACACGTAGCACATTCACCGTAAAGGTACGTCTGTGATATACTTAGCATGATTTTGATTCATGCTACGTTTGAAACTTTGATTTTACTTGCCACTGATCTGAATGTATACTTCTCGAAATCCAATAAGCACCTAACATACACGCCAGAGTTTTATCTGGAAAATATCAAACTGTGTGTAAGCGCGAGGAAATTAGGAGAAATCCCTCTCGGGAAATCACCAACTGTCAAAGAAAACTTTTTGAAACTGCTTCAGGCAAACACAGCGTGCGCTTTCCTCTTCGGAAATTTTGACTTACAGCAGTGCATATATTTGGAGTGTTGTTCAGCGTATGTATCAGTATATGAATAACAAGCTCTACGTGTTTTCTGCACCGAGTCGCCCCCAATGCAGATCACAAGTATTTTTTTTATGGTTACGTGTATTTCCCCCAATGTTGTGCTGTCACAAGAAGTCGAGCAAGTCTTTAATTCCAGTTTCGAGTAGCGATATTGGCATAAAAGTGCTAAAAAATTCTTGACCCGCAAGACTGGATTGTCTCACAAACTAGTCTATTTCAAAGACTAGTTTGCCGGATTTTAAAATTTGGCGATAAGCTCAGTGGCATTGATGCCTAGTCGGGCATTAGGATTAGCGGTGGTGTAGTTTTGAATATCGCACAATTCAGTGGATTATATGGAATAACAAGCACAGTATATTTCTTTCTGGTTTCGAGTTGTGGAAATATTTTTGCTGGTACCTGTTACTTCCTATTAATTTTTTATGAACCAATTGTCCAAAAGCATTTCGTTTCGTCCGCACTCATCATGCAGATTCGTAATTTATTTGAACACTCCGTGATCCGAACAGATATTACGTTTTCAAAATTTTGACGTATCGTCTGATGATAGTGCAGTAAACAGTTATGCTGCTCCATTGGTCCTACACAAACAATCTTCCTCTTCGAACTCTTTGTGCCATTTCCAAAGCTGTGATGCAGCTGGTACTTCTATGGAGTTCTTTACAAAAGCACGCTGTACAGTTTTGTTAGACTGTGTTTTAACTTGTGAAACACCTCTTGAAATGAACGCCAATTTTATGCATGAAAAGATATCGCATCAACCGATTTAGATTTGTTCCTACACATGCAATCAAACTTCGAGATCATTTGAAAAATGGTAAAATTGGTTGATTGCATAACGATAGGTAATTTTTTAGAACACCTTGTAGAAATAACCGCATTATGTTGGGGCGTGATTGTATGTGTGGGTATGCTTTCAAGAGCGACGGAATGACAAAATATATCGAGAGCTCAAAACGAACAAGTCTCTTGACCACGGATAGTGACAATCGACTTAGGCTGAAACTCATTTTTGTCGTTTGCAGTGCCGCTTTCTCCTGTTTTGTACTTGCTATTTAGACAAGTTGTGATGCTGAACAATTGATGTGCAGTATCTTGCCTCGAGCAAAAAGTCCCCGCCACTTCGTTGTTTTTTCGTAAATGTACAACGCGTTTTCGGTAATATAATGACTTAATTCAGTGGCGATATTACTTCTACATCTATCTGCTGCTTCGGTATTGAGTTGCGTCCGACTGAAGCAAATGACTAGTAGCGATTTTGTGAATTCTTGAAATCAGTGGCTTTTAGGAAAATGTTTTGCGTAACTATAGTTTCCTCAGACAAAGACGTTATTGATTGGGAATGAAATAATCAGGGGTGTAGTGGGGCGGGAACGCATGGAAACGACGTTCCCACACCTTTTTCATGCTTTGCTTTACAGTGAGTTTGAAGCTGTGTTAAAATGGCCAGTTTTTTGGGTGCGTTCCCACACCTTTTTGTAGCACTACAGGTTACATCCCTGGAAACAATTAGTTTTCAAGAAATTATAGCAAGCGAAGAATTAACAGCCATACAAGTTTATTTTCGTTCTCTAATGTTGGTCTGCTACGCTTGATTGACGTTATCAAAGTGACAGTAAAATGTGTTACGCGGTTTAACTTGAAGTACAAAATACATAAGAAGCCCGTTGGTACAAATGAGTGTTGGCTGTGCGCATGGTATTGCAATGTAAACCATTTTAGTTTCACTGTTTTGTCAGATGCACGCTCGTGGTCTTGTTAGCAGTTGTGGACTTGGGTTGGGGGCTCTGTTGACGTCATCAACCGTGATAAGACCTTTTGACCAAGCCCAGGAAAGGGATATACCGGCCACCCAGTGATATGTTCCTGAGGCTGCGGCATGACTGACAACAGAAAAAGCCAAAGGGTATGATGCGCAACTTCAAAAGCACTGAAAGTTTGGAAGACAAAGCTAGCAGCACATAAAAGTTGAGCGATAGCAAGCCGGCATCGCCCCCACTTCTCTAGTTTAAGAGTTGCTGTTGGGCCCCATTGCAAGGAAGGCACTTATACGCATTACAGTTGCTATTGGGGACCCCTTGAAAAGCGGAGTAGCCTACTTACGCATTACAGTTGCTATATTTGGGCGGCGCCACTTGAAAGCAGAGTACTTACGCATTACAATTACTACTGGGAGCCCGTTTGAACGGAGAGTACTTGTACATGCAGTTGCTGTTGAGGGCCCCTTTGAAAATAGAGAATTTGAACGTTGCTGTTGGGAGCCCATTCAATAGCAGAGTACTTACACACTGCAGTTGCTACTGGGGGCTCCTTTGAAAGCAGAGTGCCTGCAAATTACAGTGGCTGGTAGGCCTCGTTGATCTGCTTCGGAGTACATTATATGAGTGGATAAAAAGTTTTTTTACCAAAAATAAGGAGAATTTACATGCAAAACACCTCGAGGAGAATCCCTAAAAAGGGGGACCTAAGGCAAGTCCCTTGCTCGCCTCCTCTTAAACAAACCAATGCTTGTTAGATTCGTGTTTGAGAGGTTTCACTCACAGAGTGACGGTATTTTTACTGTTGGTGAACCGTATGCTGTAAAAGGTGCCACCGCAGTAACCACATCCCAACTCCAACACGCTTATCCTATAGAATGCAGTAAATACGAAACTTGTAAATCGAGTCGAGACTAACCATCGTGTTAACTTCCGCCTTGGAAACTAATCTTAACTGCAACGCCAAATCGCAGGAGTAAACACAAGGCTATAGTTGTTTGCTTATGAGCAATTCTTTCATCTTTAAATTGGCCTTCGCTCAGTGGTTTAGCGAAGGCGGGAGCAGGGATTATAGACTTCAATTTTAAATAGGCTACCTTTACAATGAAAATGAATGGAGCTAATTAGTTTGAAACTAGTCATGCAAATGGTTTGTATATAGTTGCTTGTAGGAGTGCATGAATTTTCCTACTCAGAAGGCAGGGCCTCAACCAACTGATATTTTCGGGGGGGGGGCAAAAAGATGTAACTTGTTGCTGTACCTAACAAATACATACGTTTGTGAAAATTTCGGGGGGGAAATTTCCCCCCCTCTGGTTGCGGGCCTATCAGAAGGTATAAAGTTTGGGAAGGTATAAGATATGTAAGTGCTGAAAAGGTACTCTAAGAAAGTATAGTTAGTTGGTATTATTATTTTTACAACTTTATTTTGCAGTTTTATGAGAGGCCCAATGGGTGCGTAAGCGTTTGAAGCACGCCCCCAAATGAGTAAGATAAGGAGGAATTAATGAGTCACAGACAACTTTCTGTCATAGACTGGTGCTGTGCAATGTTTAGTTTGGATAAAACTACAATACTTCGTTTACATGAGGCTTCAATATTCATTTGTTGTCAAGAACAACACCTAAGTAATTTAGGTTACCTTTAGGGGACAATGCAGTGATAATTGATAATAAGCTGAAATGAGGTGGCATTTGGTTTTAGAGAATTTAACGGCATGAAGTCAGTCTTATTGTAAGTGAACGTTTGTTGGTTCTTGTTGCCAGTGATGACTGTTGCATAGTTAAAGGTTGGTAGCAGGTTGCGGAGTTGGAGAAAAAATTGCAACTCCGACTCCTAGCTTTCAAAATGTTACGACTTTTCCAAAATCTACGACTCCTCAACATAACGTGAATGAAGTTTGGCTGTCAAAAAATTTGTAGCACGTAGCAATCAACGGAAATCGTGATGCACAGCAAGAATTATCTGTTTCAATCAAAGTTTCAAAAGAAATATAGTAGCCTACCATTACAACCGGCACGAGTTAGGATTCCTAACTTAGGAGTGCAGTGTAAAAAATAATCCAATTCGACTGTCGGAGACGGATAAAAAAAATCCGACTCCTGGTATTCTTAGGAATCCGACTCCACCCAAAAACCTCCGACTCAGCAATCCTGGTTGATAGTTGTTTGAACAATATTGAAACAACGTTCAGACATATGGAGGTTAATAATATCATCAGCAAATAAAGTAATATGAAAAGAGGAAGCTTGAGTGATATGACTCAAGGGCGTACGCAAGGGGGGGTTTGGGGGTTAAACCCCCCCTTGAGCTTGATATTTTACAAAAACTTTATTACCTTCGCAAGGAGATTAATTGTTTTCGCATACTTTCTGCTTGTTAATTTGTCGACTTAATGCAAATACCACGGAATAAATTTGCATGCAGATTTCAAGGAGCATTGTAAATGAGCTAAAAAAGTAATAATTAGGTTTTGGTGGAAATCTGGGTTATCGTCTCCATCCAGAAACCATCCCACCACATT
>JGI24158J21664_10006028_pt1 | contig 15921 bp, 11 predicted proteins | sample Ectturendosymbi3_FD_21664 | JGI IMG/M metagenome (IMG submission 21664)
TTATCCAAAGATTAGAATATCAGCTGGTGTGTTCTGACAAACCAACTGTCAGCAGTGCAAAGTAAATTTACGTCGATTTCTGTCAGAATAATACTAAAGACATGATTACTAATTCGGCATGGAATGAAATTGAGTGCGTTTCCTCATTTGCTCGCATGCCACATTACTGCAGTTGGTGGCTTGGCGCGTGTAGCATGCACGAACTTAAACAACCATGAAGAGAAATATTTTTGATAACAGTCAACCAGCGTTCGTTGTTGCTTGATCAACAATTTGCGCCACGGGTCGTCTGCTCGTTGGTAACGTTGAAATTTCTGTTGGTGTGAACAGTTTTTGTTGGTTGTGCGATCGTGATGCACTATTGTGTCAGTGTCAGTTGTTTACTTTTTTGATACTGGTTTTGTGTTGAGGTTTTAGTTGGTTTTCTTTCTTAACAAAGGTGCTGTTAGGGTTTATTCGATTCCCAGATTATTTCATTATTCATCCATAATAAAATACGAACAACGATCACCATGACAAGTCGGAAAATCATACGAAGTGTGTTGGAAGTTCTTATCGGTGTTTTCTCAGCACATATAACTTTTTTGAGATTATCAAATGGGTGTCAAGTCAGTTCTCGGTGAAGGACCGGCAAGCTTTATTCAACCGTTATAAATGTTCACAGGCTTTGCGGTGCCTCCTACATCGGGCAAAAGCAACGCAATTTAATAAATCGTACAGAAGAAAACAACGTCACTAAACTAGTCAGTCTGCAGACGCTTGCAAGCTAACCCAGATCATCGGGTTGACTTTTGCAAGCCCGAGGTCATTGGTAGTGGCAACAACTGGCGGCAGCTGCAGATTCTTGAATCTGTGCTGATTCAAGAACACAAACCAGAGCTGAACGCAAACATCCCATCGATGCGTTTATGCATTTTTAGCCTGTAAAAGAGCTTCATGTCTCATCCATCACGTCACGCGACACCACCATCGGCATGTATCCAGCCGAGTCACGTGACTACCTGTGCTTCGCGCCGCTACGTCACTGCCATAACAGTTTTCGGCGTTTTTCATTTTTCACAGCGCTTTTTTTCCTGACTGACGCTAAGAACTTGCAGCAGGATCCCTGCAGTTCATTTGCAATGCACTGATAATGGCAGCAAAAGTAACTGAAACATCTGCAAATGCTTGCATCTTTTTCTTTGCCCGTTATTTTCATTATAAGGATTTCAACCAGTTCTTACTTTACACAATCCAAAGTTTTAAAACATCAGTACATTCTATAGTGGATTTAACTTTTCGCATTATGACTTGCCGTTTCCTATTCTCTATTGTATCCCGCACGTGAGGATTTCGTGTGTGCGCGCTCCACTGCGTCCGCGCAATCACCTCGACTATGCATTGCATTCGGTTTTGTCCATCGGCGTGGCCACCACGCTTTCAGTGAGTCAGGTTTTGTATCGCTAGCGCACGGACCACGTTGGCTGTTTCTGCTGTCGCGCCAACGTAAAGCTTTTCTGCTGCTGCTAATCAGAAGCCTTTTGTAAATAAAGATTTGTACACCAGGAAATCTGTGAAACGAACTATCAAGGAGGTGAGAGCCAAATGCCTTGCTTCGGCTTGGCAACTTAAAATATCAGGCAGTTTTAGTCGGGAGTTAGAACAGTACTCATACAACGACTAGGCTGTCTCGTTGGTAGCGTTTGGGGAAACCAGCATCTCTGTATGCAACGACAGCATTCCTCGCAAGCAACTTCTACGCTGGGCAAAACCCCAAGCATCAACATAGGTTCCTACGACGGGAAACACTACAATGGTTCCCAAACCAAGGAAACCCTACAATTCTGACAAACCAACTTGCAGCAATGCAAAACAAATTTACGACGACTTTCGGTCAGAATAATGCAAAAGAATTTATTTCTAATTCGGAAACAAACGAAATTGAAAAACTGCTTTTAAAAAGTGTATATGAACGTGCTGCATCAAAATGTTTTTAAGAACATGTCAAATGATGAATGATACCTCAGCGCTGGTGAATAAAAGATATTCTCATAACATGGAACATTTCGGAAATTTCGTTTGTAGTATGCGAATAATCCTTATGATTGGCAACTCATGTCTTGGTCTAACTTGCATAATTAAATGTTTTGTGGTTTATCTTTGTTGTGCAACGTTAAGGTGGGAAAGCCTTCACGCTGACAAACACTGCTTTCACAATAATGCTCATGTTTTGAAACATGTTGATTGAGACCTTGTCAGCCACTTGTAGCAACAGGTTAAATTGAAGAAGTGTTTACTTTGGTAAGATGCATTGAACGCCCTTTGCTTTATGACAGAAAGATTGCTTGGTACTCACTTGAAGCTATACCAATGACGAATAAAACATCACTGCAAATCATGACGTATTTGAGTAAGCATCAAGCAGATAGCGTCAAGTGCTTCCATACGTTAGGACTTTAATTTTCCTTGAGGATCAACTGTGCCTTTATCATCCTTTCCCCAACTACCACGAAAACCCGTTTGACTATAGTAAGCTTGATATTTCTATATTCAGTGTGGTATGCTCCAATAACTTCCTGTGTGTAAGGTTCATTCAAATAGTTACGTACACAACTACGCTTGAAAACTTTGTTTAACGTGCACAAGGGTTAGTGCGTAACTTAGAAAACATTTTCCGTGCAATAAGCTTTGACATTACCATTCATTAGATTTCGTGTTTCAGATTTTATGGCTTTTCGCTATATTCATCTGCCGCATGATTCCCCTTTCCCTCTCGTTACTGTGTGGAAAACTTTGTTCCTCAGTTCACTTTACTCTTTGAAATGCCCCTGTGCTTGAATCCAACAGACTTTCTTCTCTCCTACAAACCAATATACCCTAGCATTTCCAAATGTCAGACTAAGGATTTGTTCAATGCCATTCGTAAAACACAAAGGAATGATAGAGAAAGAATAAAATACGCTTCGCAAGACAAATTTTATTACCTAATTTTGCTTGAATTTAGCATGCATGCAAAATAATGGGCAAAAACAAAGACTGAACTGTTTTCTACGTTTTCAGTTAGCTTCATTTCACTGTTCTTTTTAATGGGTCTGTGTTGATCAAGTGTAATGACAATATTCTCTTTAGAACATGAATTTTGATAGGGGTGCAGGCGTAGTTTTATATGATTCTGCAGAAATTCAGAAAATGTAACTATTCAAAAAGAATTAAATAAAAAAATTCCGAAACTAATGTGTGTGTTCTTCAGCCACCCGCTACAATTTCATGAATCGCCGAAATTCCCAGTATTACTTATCAAAAACAGTACCCACCCCCTGTCAGTAATCAATTCCCATCTGACATCCGTACGTTGTATGCTTCGCTTCGCCCACATCCAGTTGAAAATCACCAAAACAATCACCGTGTTTCTGTATGCGGCAATATATAGACCGAACCAGTGGCGGACTTACGGTTGGGGGGAGCCGAGGCAAGGCTGAAAAGGGGTCTCTGCTGACGCCATCATATTAAGCCAACCGTGACAAGACCCTTTTATTGGGATTTCGTAGGCAATGCATATGGTGTGAAACCAGGGCCTCTTTTTTACATTCGTTCACGCTGAATTTCGAGAAGCTTCATTGTGTGACAGTGAAAAAAATTATCATTTGGTATAAATTTTTGCTTTTACTTGACAGAGCTTTTTAAAAACTTTCTGAAACAAATTTTAACTCACAGATTTTCGAGGTATTGAAGTTGGTTTGAAGCTTTTCTCTACTTACACATCGCAGACATGCTGTTGGGGTCCCTTTGAAAGCAGAGTACTTACACATTACAGTGGCGGTTGGGGACCATTTGAAAGCAGAGTACTTGGTTACGATCTGCTTCGGAGTATATGATGTGAGTGTATAATAACTTGTTCACCAAAAATGAGGGAAATGTGGGCGCGAGACACTTCGAGGGGGCCCAAGGCAAGTGCCTCTCTTGTGCCTCTCCCCTTAAACTCACCACTGGACCGAACTGCGCATATTGCTTCACTACAATGTTCGCTTCACAGTTCGAAAAAGGTAGGGTATTCGAGGAATCTGCCTGCCGTGCTGCGCCTTCATAACGCTACGAAGATTCTACTGCATGTATCCACAGTTCAGTGGCAATGTACCACACGGACGAAGCAATTAAATCTGTTAGCAAAGTGTTTTACTGCGAAATCGATTTCGCGTCAATTACACATTTTCAATCCTGTAAATTGCAAGCAAAAACTGACAGGTAAAATGATGAAACACCAAATGAAAGCAAGGCCTAACCAATTATTCTAACTGCAGTTTGAAACATACGCTATGACTCAAAAATTAGAGAAACACATGGACGGTAGTTTGAGAGTTTCTTGCTATGCAGTTTTTTTGCAACTGCTTCCTTAGAGAATACCTGTTTTAAAATCAAAGTGCCGGTACTTGACCGGTGATGAGCAAATTGTAACAGAGTGCTACCTTCCCAATGTTCTTGCTTTCGGATCAAGAATAGAAATTCCAAAATTACTAATATCCGATTCCCAGTACTTTGAATCATTCTACTACAACACGACCTCCAACAGCGCCGTTCATAACAGTCAGTGAAGTGTCACTTGTTATTTGGTAAGTTATGCTTCAAAATTTAAGTTTTCTTTTCTGGTTTACAAGCTTTCAAGGCGCACTTTAATGACTTAGTTTAAAAAGGTCGATGTCTGCAAATGCAAAAACACATTTCAATGAAGTTGTACAAAACAATCTTTTTGCACAAAAAGCACTACTTTCAACTGAAGCCAAAACAGTAGCCACTTATCAATATCTCCACATTATTTCTTTAATGATCCACTTTCATTCGGAGGCAAGTATAGTGAATCGATATCTTGCAAAATAGATAATAAGCATCACCAAAAATCAATGTGCATTTGATATTCCCAACAAAGAGCGGCGAATGGCACACTGTGTTGTTGCAGTGCCGTAATGCATCTGCTCTTTTCACATTACGAAGATTTACAGTAAATACCTGCAGAAGACATTTCCCAAAAAGCACACCAAGGATGTTTCTAAGTGCCAAACTCATTGTCAATCCGAAATGTACTTTTTTCAACAACAAAATTGCCGTAGAAAGATGAAAATTGAAATCAAGAGCAACAATAACAATAATGCACAATATTAGACACTAGCGCCCCAGAGTTTTTCTTTTTCGTTAAAACGCGTGTTTTATGAAATGGTCTGCTCTTGGCGTTGTACACAAGCGTCAAATACGTCAATGGGAGTGTTGCTCACACGCCTTTTTGATTGCAAAAATCATCAACTGTCTTAGTCAAACAACATCAAATTGCCAACAGAAATCGCTGCAAGGGCTTCCAATGCCACTTGGTCAACACCAATTCAGTGCAACGAAACGGACAGCCAAACTACGCACTTAAATGCATGTGAATCCCATCTCAGTGCACTTTAAGTCATGGACTACATTTTAGCCTGTTCAAAGCAAGAATATCATGTTTACGTAAACAACTCAAAAAATTGTTGTGATAAAGAAAAACACAGTGAGAGCCGAAGGACAAGCCATTTTCAGCGATCACAAATCAAAGACATCTCAGGTAGAAGGGTATGGTTACTAACATAAATGGTAGTGTAATCTCCTACAATGCACTAACGAGACAACTGAGCAACAAAACATTGCAGAGAAATTAAAGTGTAATTGTATGTGGTAATATTTCAGTTATATCCTTTTGGGATAATCAGATGCAGATGAAATACTGCTGGAAAAGGGAGGGTTGGAATTTGACAGTTTTTGGAAAAAGTAGGTTAGATACGGGAATGAAAAAATATACATATAGTTGTTGCAGCAATGGCCAAAAAGTAATTGAGCAGTTCTTATCTTCGCAGGGCTTAAACGTTTACCATAGTTCATTATTCCTGATTGTATTTATCGTAAGCTTCCGTGAATTGTTGAATGAGAGTAGTTTTTGTCTGTTCGTCAGCAAAGCAGGAGCGAAGAGCATTCAAGTTCTGCAAACAAAGACACATCACGTTGATTTATGTATGAGCACAAAAATAGTTCTCTGATCATCATGAATTTCCAAAATTGTTTTACGATACTACGAGCCATTGCTCAAATTGAAATCACGAGTGATTTGAATATCACGAGAAAAAACGCTTCCATTGACCAATGAAGTCCTCGCGCTCGACAGCCTAAAAATTTGCTTTCATCAATACAGCTAGGTATTCTGCAATAGTCCATCAATGTTTTAGTTCATGTTTTACACTACTGCAATTGCAGAAGAGCAACGAGCCAGCTTCGAGTATGGCGGTTTTAGGTTTCGAAACAACCCAGGCAAGTTTATAACTTCAATAATCCAGCCAAGAGTAATTTTGCTGCTTTGTCGGTAATTCCGATTTATCTTATTTTAAACAATCTTGACCAGGCAGTCGTTCTATATTTTATCCTTTTTTGTTTCTATCTATCAACCTGCCGCAATATCAATTCATAGACCAACGAATCTATCCCTCAACCCACAAATTCATCAATCTATCAATCCACGAAACCATAAGTGCAATAGTTTACCAAGTCAATTTATGTATCCATCCTCATTTCTTGGCATATTTTCTATTAACTTAACATTTAAAATTGTGAGTGCCTTTTGCCACAAGCAAAGTGAATTTTTTCAATCTTACCAATGCTTGCAACTGCTTGTCAGAAAAACCAAATTCTCTTTCAGCAAGGTCATAATCGTGGTCCAGAGTTGAAACTTGGAGACCGGGACAATCTGAACTAAGTGAGAAATTAACTTCGTCTTTCATTAACCTGAAACATTTTCAGAATGCCATTTAATCGATTTTAGCAGACACTTTTATGCAAAGCAGATCTTAGCCGCTTTGTAAAATGGTCTGTCGGTAAAAACAACAATACAAAACGCAGAATCAAGCAAATGCACTGGTTGCAAGAACATGATAGTCTATGGCAAAGCAAACGTTTTTGAAACTAACACAGTTTTCCTAAAACGACCAGATAGATTTTGTGCACATATGCGTTTTCGTTCATCAGTGTAAATCTATATTACAAACAAAGGTGTTCGGAGTCACTTTTTCCACTCCAGCTCCTGTTCTAAAAAAAGTACCTCCAGCTGTTGCTCCGGAACTCTTTGCAATTTACACCCCGACTCCTGTTTACACTCCGAAAACTTGTAGGCAATGTCTATTTTGCCTCATGGGGCAAAATAACTGTTAGAGCCATTTCGCCATTTCCCAAAATGGACAAGTTATGTCATGGTTTTAGTGCTGGCCTGCAATTAGAGGATTCTTGTCTGCATTGCATGATTATTGATTAGCAGGTTAAACTCCAGCCCTAACTGTAAACCCTCACCCGTTGTCTCTTTGTGTGTCGTGTAGTCATTTGACCAATTGAACCAATCGTGTTCAACGAAAGCAAAATAACGCCTGCACAGTTTTTCTCACATGATAAAAAGAAGACACTACCATAATTGAAACCACGAAATTTAATTATATGTTGTTGTCACCTGAACAAAATCTCATTTAACTTATCCAGTTCTAACCTGAACCAAATCTAATTCAACATTTACAAACATTTAACTCTTTGTGCTTTAACCACAAGCACAATGAAACAAAAGCAACTACAGTATTGTTATCTTTCCATTTATTAGCCTCCGCAGATGAAGCCACATAAGCTATATCTGAAACACTTGATACCATTATATTCACCCAATTCAATTGTCTGCTTTGGCATATTACGAACCTGCAAAATAATAGTGGCAGTAGGAATCAGAATTGTAAATGGGCCTCAGTTTTGAAGCCCGAACTCGGCCCGAGCACGGAATTACAAGCCCGAACCTGGCCCGAGCCCTAAATATATTTTTCGAAGCCTGGTTTAGGCCCGAAAACCAAAATTACCGAGTGAGTAAAGATACGCGCTACTGCAGGTTATGAAGAAACGTAGTGTACGTGTATAGCTGCAGGTATAAGGTTTTATCATACCCAAAATAGCAACCATCTTGACCAAAACATTGGCTCAAACAAGCACAGACTTAACTTGTTAATCAGTGATAATACTGCGGAATGTAATGCTTGTCAAGAAAAAGAGAAAATATCACGAAACTATACACGATGGCGCTATAGGCATGAAAAGCCGGTTTGTTGGTCATCGTTTTAATGCCATGGCGTGCTAATTTCTTTCCATGGTTGCCTTTTCAAAAAGAGTGTGAGTCTAATCCCAGCAGAAAACAAAAGAATGCAGCTGTGTTTGCAATTAGAATTAGCTGAAGATAAATCACATTCACTTCACCCACAGAAATCACCGTGGTGAATACAACAAATGCAAGTCACCAAAGAAAAGTATCGGGACACTGATTGTTACAAAATAGTTTTGCATCCAGGCCCGAAATCGGCCGGAAATATTTCGACAAACGTATGCCGGAACCCGGCCCGACCCGACTTACACTCTGGTAGGAATAGCCTGAAGTAAACTGCATTTCTGCTGGCTTGGATGAAACTGCATAGCTGGTGTTGCATTGCAAAGGTAGACTGCATACGCAGTGTTGCTTTGTGCGTTTCACTAAAAATAACAATTTGTGAATGCCAAGACATATAGGTATAGGTCAGAGATAAAACGTCCAGTAATTGACGTATTGACAAATTAAGAAAAACATTCATGTGATACAGCAGTTGAGCATTGGGTTTGTTGTGCCAGCCTAAACCAAGGCCTCAATCTGCCACCCTCTTTCATTCTGACCACCCTGCGCCTTGCACTGACTTTTCACTGTGCCAATTAAAGCAAGAGATGTAATCAGATTGTTAATGTAACAATTAGTCCGTCAGAGAAAATTTAAATTTATTGAAAGCTATTATCCGGCTCCTGTAAAAACTGAAAAATTAACTCCTGCTCCGGATCCGGGTCCGGTTTTTATTAAAAATTCCGATTCCGGATCCTGCTCCGGCAAAAATCGTAGACGCCGTCGGGAGTCTGCTCCGGCTCCGCGGTCATCTCTGAATACAAATCGATATCATGTAATGCGCTTAACATTGAGCTGCATAAAGCTATGGACATAACCCTTCAAAAATTATATGAATTGATAAACGTTAAGCCATAAAAACGCACAGAACCACTGTGCATCAAGTACTAGACGTATTCCCAAAAGAGAAATATGTCAGGCAACAAGCACACAATAAGCAGACCAAGTTCCTCTTGAAACCTATAGATATCTTGATTGAAGTAAGTATTTCAAATCGCGAAACGATTGATATTGGCTGCTGCAGCAGCATCTGTTGACGTTTATAATTTTTTTGGAAAACCATTAGATTATCAGACAGCTCTTGTGAAAACGTAACCAAAGAAACTTAAATGTGCAACGGTATTTGTCCTGAAAAAGCAAGCTTGCTCTAGAGGGATTTTGCAAAATTGATTTAACGCTTGTAGTCTGATGTTCAAGGGCGCTGTACTGCGAAAACAAAAACTAAAGCCAGTTGCAGGAATTCACAAGATCAAAAGAGTAATCCTTTTGTAGTTACCTTCGCGTTTCTCATGGCTAGTTACTGTAAATTGCTGCTTTTTGCCCAAACTCAACGCAAACGAGGAAGATTTTCACCTTATGGAAGGATGTTTTTTCCAATCCGGATCAGCAGACGCTGTGAGGAAGCTGGACATCAAGCAGAATTCAAAGTGGACGCCTCGTCTTTTAGCATCAGAGTAGATGCTTTCGTCGTCTACAACATGATATCCATGTCCGATTCTTTCGGCGCCAAGTACTTCCAGTCCCTGGAAATTAACCATATTGTGCGAAATATGACAGATAGCAAAAGCCATCTAGAACATGAAACCAAAGTGTAGGGACATTCATTTAACTTATCTTACAGAAGAGAAACGTTCGATGGAATAAACTGTTGGTTTTTATTGGCAAGAAACATGAACCTCACAGAAAGCAGAAATTTTGAATGGAATTGCAGAGTTCTTTCGAAAGCGAAATATCTCTAGGTGACATTTGCAATAGATTGGTGTTTTTAAAAAAAAATTCTTGGTGCTTTTTTGCTCAAACTCAATACGCCAGTTCAAAAATGACACGGTTAATGTCAAATCAGATAATACAAACCCATTATGCAATCATATATTAACGAGATATTTCTTGTTAAAAAGAGATTAAAATTTCGAAACTGCAGTGATTGGAATATGAGAAAAATCATGAAGTAACACAACACTCTTAAGAGAAAAAGCAAAGACACAATGTCAGATTTAAAGGGAAACGTTTAAAAATCTACAAGTAACAAATGGTGGTTCATTCCAACCAATAAATTTTCTGCATGTGCTAGTAGATCTTTGGCAAATGCATTCATGAAGTTTCTTTGAGAAAAACTTTGAATAAGTCTTTATTCAGCCCCTATTGAAATAAGTACAAAATCCTGAAAAAAAGTTTTCGATCTAATGGAGTAGCCTGTGACCGCGACGGACCTTTACATCAAAATGATTTGATCCAGGATCAAATTGTCTCACAAGACTGCTGCAGTACCTCTGGTGTGGATTAAAATGTAAAAATTGTTTGCTCAATGTTCTGCTGCTTACACCACGAAAATCAGTTACGAAATCTTAACACAGGCCTGAAGTACACACTGTATATTTACAAATCTCTTTAAGTGTGAAAAATCGCCTGATTTCCCTACATCACTTCAGTTTTCAGCCAAATACCATGTTAAGCGATGCATGCAATATTCAACCAAGTCACAACAAATAGGTCCTTCACCTGTTTAACCTCCTCAGCATTCCCATTTTCGCCTGCATGGACAGTGACATGGATCTTGTTCTCTTTGCAAAACTGCAGAAAAATATTCTTAAGATTTGCACTTCATCATCTGATATACACAACCACTAGTTGGATACGAACAAGATGTCTGCGAAAATAGTGACTTGGGCCTAAAACGATCTGCGGATTACGCATTCAGTGCAATTTGTTGTAATTTCGGCTGCTGCAAATAAACTGTTCATTTCTTATACAGCGATCAATTTGTCTTTGATGACCTACAGCAAGCCTTTCAACTTTGTTTAACAGTGTGTATTGGATCATTCACCAGGACAGCTTTCTACAACCTAGCTTGCAGTGGCGCTCCTCGACAATTTTTCATAGAAATTTGCACCTCACTAGATACAACCAGTGTTTATCAGTGTTGTTCACAGCCATAGAGATCTACCTCGGGATTAACTAAGTAGTTATTGTTTTTTGCCCATAACTTGCAGGGTTTCAACAGCTTTTTAGCTATCGGTTGGCAAGTTATAACTGGACAACATCTGAGCCACAAAAGTGGTTCTGCGGTCATCAGGAGCTTACGTTGCACGTAGCTGATCTCATGAAGGGGAGTACTTCATTTCGTTAGCACATGGTATTTTTAAACCCAGAACATAAAACAATGTTTGAAAAAGAACAACAGCATCGTTGAAGATGTGACCGAACCTTAGATGGTTAAAATCAAACACCTATACACAGAATTGTGCTTGTGGTGTTCTACCCTTTTGGGACCGAGGGAAGATTTGATTCGAGGAAAAACAAACGAAGTTGGCAAAAGTCAAACAAACTCCTTTTTTTCATCCTGCTGTTAGAAGACGACCATTCCAAACCTGCTCTTAGGGCATAAATAACATTTTACGAAAGCACTGATTCGCAAACTTCAGGTCATGTTGATTTGCAGATTTCCGAATGTAGAAGCTTGCAAAACCGCTGAACGTTATTTATCACATTGAAACCTGTTGGAGAGAAAGCAATTTCTGTGGCGATTTGCACTAAAAAATTATTTATATATGAAAAGATTGAAATAGGTGAAAATGTTATTTTGTTATACCAGATTACGCCACAGTTATGTGAGACTCACAGAAGGGTATGACATTTTTCATTCATTTTCACACCCCTTTTTTCTCCTGAGAAGGTCGGTCGAGAAGCAGCAGACGTAGGAAGCTGGGAAATACCTCACTGTTTTCAGGAACCTCAGGCAGTTCCGCTTGCTGCACACCAACGCAGGACCAAGCAACATCGGAGATGTTATATAGCCACACCATCTTTTTCTTGGTCGTGGGGTGCATTCGGCAGGACTCGCCAAATGTGGTCACGTGCCGGAACTATTGTAGCTGGTTTCTCTATATTCGGAGAAGTCGCTCTGCGTGCGGGGCTTTACCAATTTCGCAGCTATGCACTTTGTCTTGAAGTTTCACGCCTAGATATTTCGCAGAAAGGAAGGGTATGATAAAAAGGATAAAACAATTGTCTCCCCAATCAATGGAATTAATTTCATTTCCTACAGCGAGGTATATGCTACAAATTAACGAATTTAAAAGTCTTTGCAAGGAGCTGTAAATATCGAAAATGCAACTCGAAATCGTGTGAAACGACAGATGCTTTTTTCGAAACGCCTTGATGATAGCACCTCAACGAAAAAACGAACTTCTTCAAAAGTGCAGTGGTTGTCCAGAGGTCAATTTCGCCCCAGGTTGCGAATTTCGAAAATATGTGGGTGATTTCTATCGTGAACAAAAATATGATAAAGCCACGGAGGTCACTGAAACATCTCAACTGCATCATTGGCGTATACGGAGTAATTAAAACCAAGCACGCTCAAGTCTTGAAGTGAAAATGTTGATATATTTCAATTATTGCAATGAAAATAAAACTCATCTCAGAAAAAATATTTTAATAGCACTTTGTAAACGCTTTTTCTTTTGAAGCTAATTTTTGACAAGTTCTAGCTAGAGTTTCAAAGATATATCTTTCACAAATACCGTGTCAACTCTCATGTAGGAATGCAGTGGTTGGATTTACCTAATGATGATTAAGCAGAACGTATAAAATGAAACCCGTGATTGATCCACTTTTTCAATTCCTCATTCTCTGTTGTCAGCCAAGAAAAAAGAAGCAGTTAGTGGGAGTCTGGGTTTATTTGAATCAAAATGTTGCATTTTGGCAAATAAATTACTTGGAGTAGTCTGCTGGTTTGTTTATTCATTTTTCTGCGAATACAAATCTCGCAATATTGTTTATCGCTCTCTTAGTTCAGATGCCTGCGACTTATTAATGTGAAGCGGGTAACCCTGTCATGAGGAAATAAAGTTGAAAATTAGAAACTCTGTAGTCGAATCTTTAGTGCGGGGAACAATCCAGCAATGAATAACCCATTTTGCCATCAAATTTTTGAAATAAACTCAGGTATTAGACACAAAAGTCAATACTGTATTAAGTATTTTAGTTTGATTCTACGTTGATTTCGTTTTATTTTCGTGTGATTATTTGTGGCAAGCTCTTTCAAATAATACTATAACACATTTTCTTATTTTGTGTGCCAACTTGAACCTCCTGAACATATTCAATTTTGAAGTTTGTACTTCAGCAATGCAGATTTGTTGGTGAGGTGTAAAAGGTTCTTAAATATTTATCGAGCGGGATACCACTGCACCAACGGTTGAACAGCTCCGATCTATGCAACAAGCGATTGTTAAAACAGTTAAGAACATTTTAATCAGTTCGAATTACAGCGCTGTGTTCTGCACTTACACTCTCGTGCTTTTATTGCCTTGTGGTAATCTATATAGATCTAAAAACCGATTCATTTTCATACACGCTATTCCTCCGTGGCGCGGTCAGTAGACTTGGGTCTCAAAATACCTCAGCATACTGTAGATTTAATATAAAAATTGAAAAAATACAAACCGTTCGAACAAGTTGAAACTCTAGCTGAAACATTCCAAACCACATTGTCGACTCATTTATATCAATGCTATCTAATGGTTTGCTTTGAAATGATAAAAACTTCTTCAGGCAAAGATTAAATTGCGTAAGTATCCTTAAGTAACAATAGCGGTGAATACTTAGTAAGCGTTTTTATGAACGTGTAATGTTCTGGTGGTATGCAATTGATAATATCCATATTTGTGTTTCAGTGTAAACAACAGGCTTGAAAATACCAAATGAACAACGGCATGCTATAAACCAGCCACGTCCAACCGAAATGCTTTACTGGGCCAAAAATTATGTCACTATCTTCGTGAGGGCCGCACATTGAATGACTTACTTTCATTTTAGCAAACTAAAGTTTCGTTTAAAGCTACTGAGAGCATTTAGATATTAAGTGTAATGGCAACGACTGTATGGTACTTTCAATAACACCCAAACTGTGATGTAGTAGGCAAATTTAGTGTTAATGGAACAACAAGGGTATAAGTTGCAAATCAGTTTAGTGCAGAGGAACTTATGAGAAGAAATCAGAAAACCAGAAGTCAGTTGTGAACAGAAGTGTCAGTGGGCACGTGGAAATCTACTAGTGCGTAGTAGGCTACACCTTTTTCTTCATCGTTTGAGCGAGTTCGTATCCTGCTAGGCCGCACTAGATCTCGGGGCAGGTGTTGAGCAGCCATTCGATTGTCTCATCGTCCAGAACCGTCAGGCTGTGCAGTCCATGACGAGATCGATGAATTGGACATTGGAGAATAACATGGTCGACAGTTCGTTCTTCTGCGCCAAACTCACAAGCCGCAGAGGAGGCCATACCCCATTTGTACAAACAGGAGCGGAAGCGTCCGACACCGGTGCGGAGACGGTTAAGCCGGCTCCACGCTCTTCTTGTCAGAGCCATTCCGGGAGGGTGGGTGCCGATGTCGGGGATGAAAGTACGGAGTCTCGTAGTGTTGTCTAATTGGTGATCCGCCCAGTGCGCCGCACGTATGTTGTCAGATGGACTGTGAGTTGTGTGGCGGGTACAAATCGGTGTCTCGATTTGAGTTGCCGTGCGTTCCCACTGAGTGAATCGGTGAGAGCTGGGTGGAGCAGATGTGCAAGCTCCATGGCACGGTGTGCTGGAAACAGAGTAGGCTACTTTGCCACGAAGCTCAGCTGGTTGGATGCCTGCGAACATAGGAAGGTTGTCCGCTAGTGTAGGACGCAGGCATCCAGTCGCAGTTCGCAAGGCGTCGTTGATCACAAAATCAATGCGGCGTGTGTGAACATTGTGGTACTAGGCAGGAGATCAGTACTCTACTGTTGAATGGACCAGGGCTAAGGTGGCTATTCCCAACAATATTTCCTCAGCACCCCAGCCCGAGTCAGCAAGCTGCCTCTTCAAGTGTGTGACGTGTGATGTCAGCTTTTTGCGAAGCGACTCGAGGAGTCATGGATACGTGAGCGACCTGTTCAACGTTACTGCGAGGTATTTGGGCTCGGAGCAGAAGGGTAGGGTTTCGTTGTCAAAGTTGACTTTCAGCTCAAGTTTAACTTCCTTGTTGTTGAGATGAAAAACTGTGGACACCATTTTTGCAGTGCTGAGCTTTAGTTTCCAGGTCTGGAGGTATTTACCTATAGTCACCATATCTTTGCTGAGCACTCCTTCCACTGCTTGCCAGCCTCCATAAGCATGCATGATTGCTAGATTGTCGGCGTATGCATACTTTCTGGAGAGGGTGATTGGCAAGTCAGAGGTGTAGATGTTGAAAAGAAGAGGTGCCAAGACGGATCCCTGTGGGAAGCCATTCTTTATGTGTCGTAACCTGCTCCGTTTGTTGTTACCGGTGGTAAGGGTGAAGCTGCAATTGCCAACCATCTCTATGATCATCCGGACCGTGTGTCTGTCAGGTAGAAATCGCAGTAACTTGCAGGTGAGGCCGCGATGCCATACAGTGTCGTAGGCTGCTGTGAGATAGACAAAGACAGCCCCAGCTTGATGTCTTGCGTTAGTAAAGTGACTTGATCTACGGTCGACCTCGCGTGTCGAAAGCCCTCCTGTTTCTGCACGAGCAATGGATCGATGCATTGGATCGCGTTCGACACGAACACAGAGGATCTTGAAGGAGAAACAGTGAGACATAGGGCGATAACTCTTTGGGTCCCCAATGGCTTATTCGGCTTAGGAATCGCAACTACCAGTGCTCTTCTCCAGATCCTGAGAATTTTGAGTTGGCGTATGCAGGAAGTCAAGAAACCACATA
>JGI24158J21664_10006029_pt1 | contig 15919 bp, 8 predicted proteins | sample Ectturendosymbi3_FD_21664 | JGI IMG/M metagenome (IMG submission 21664)
TAGATTTTCTGCATCTTTCGAGAAACAGGTACTTGTATTTACGTAGCAGAGCCTCAAAGTTAGGAATGTTACATTGAACTTGGTGGCTACTAAGCAATGTGGTCACCACTGGATATTTTAAGTTTGGAGAGTTATGTCTTGTTGGCAACAGCACTTTTGTTGATCAGGTGAGGTGCCAATCTCATTAATTAAGTTGACTGAAGTTTTGATTGCTGCTTTTTTCTTCAATGAGCTGAATATAAGCATAAGCATACATCCGAATGTTTCTTCACTTTTTGTGCTCCATTCGCGTTCAAGGTGAAGTTTGTGAACATTTGTATCGTTTGAATCTCAATACCCAATTGCGTTTTGTCGAAAAAGACGCTGAGAGCAGTCACTTAAAAATGTATTAAGGCTTAACTAATAGTGTCACGACGGATAAAACGTCACCGAGCAGAACATTTTATTTGAATCAAAATGCCTTTCTAGGGGAGCAATGTTGCCCGATTTCGAAAAGCTTTATAGCCAAATTTCACATAAAATAACCAAATTTACCAAAATTCTACAGTCAAAAATGACCAAGTCTGGAAAACAAAGAAAAGCATTTAAATCTACTGAAACGTTGTTCATCAGTTCCTTGCTTGTATTAATCACTTACCAAGTAAAGCAGTGGATGGTAAAAAACTACTCTCTGACGTATTTATAGGGACCGTGCGATCTTTTGCAAAACTATTTACAAAGGTACTGGCTATAGCTACGTTAATTTTAGCTTAGCCAGGATAGCTAAAGATTCTAACAAAAAGTTGTTTACAACTCACCAGTCCATACCGGTACCCGTCTTACTCGGTCTTAAATTGAGCACACGCTTCTAATGCTGCTATCCAGTCTCTTATAAAACCTGAACATAAAGGTGTAGCAAATAACATCAGTTAACCATGTTCTTTGGAAGAATCGTATCGGCACTCAAACATCATAGGAATTTCCACGCCATACTTTCTCAGATTAGTTAGATTCACGCAGTCTGGCATGCGTCCGTCCACAATCCATATCCGCTCGTCACGTGACGAGCTGATCAATGAAGCCTTTACAAATACAAGATTTCCGCTGGAATGAAGCAGTCGATACAGGTACTAAGGAACTTACACAACGGGCGGGCGAAAATGCGTTCTGCCATATTATACTGAATTAGGTTAATCTTTACAGCTTGTTTATGAACCAAATACTGGTCTAAATATTATACAAGAACCGCCAATTTTTCCCGGTCAAATATTACAAAAATAGCCAAAAAATCCGCTTTCCGCCAAATGCAAATTTTACCCACTCACTAAATAACAAATAGCCAAATTTGGAGGAAAAATAGCACATCTAGCAAAACTGCCGGGGAGGAACAAAATGCATGAATGCCGGAAACAACACTTGACTTTAAAGTTGAGAACGCTAACCGTATAAGCAAAGAGGGGAGAAAAACTGACCCAAGAGCTGAAGCAAAGGTGATCGAATGACTGCAGTTTTGTCGCAAATTTGAAACTCATTGCAGCGAATGGTTCCAATTTTCAGCTAAAGGAGGCTGCAGTTCTAAAGAAATGATCTTGTCCCTAGTGGCGTGAAAATACTGCCCGGGAAGCGCACAATTAGACACATGTGTCCTATACGCTGTACTTTAGATAGGTCAAAAGAAATAAAGCTCCAGAAGGTAGTCAAGTTATGCTATTTGACGAAAGCGTGAAAGTCTGGTTTTCAATGGTAAGGTGTCTTTGAAACCCCGTGACGGGAACAAGCATCGCGGGAATGGCGCAATAATGGGGTTCCCACATTTTCTTCAGCACAAGGGAGGAAAATAGTGAACTCGTGCAGGTGCAAGTGACCTAACGGCCTAACCAATGAAGACGTTCTGTGTGCGATTTGTTAAGCCTTTAACCTTTCAACAAACGCATTTTGGATCGGACATTTTCAGTCATAACGTGCCGACCGATAGAGCTGGAGAGTTAACCGAACCATCTAAAGGTGCAGAAGGTCTTGCAGTTTCGATGTTGAAAGAACAGGGCAATTTTGGGTTTGAAAGTTTTGTGGGAGGAGTCCGACGTTATGTGGCGTCCCCATCACGTCGTCAGATCCTGAGAAAAAAATTCAAAATCAGAATGTACGTGTTTTATTCTTTTAAAATAACCCTGGCGAAAATCTGGATCATTAGAGCTCTTGATCGACCATGTTGTGTCAGCGGTTGGCAAGTTATGGCCCATCAAGAGCTTGTTCTCATTAGAAATGTCTAATTAGAATAAAGAAAAATATCGATTTTTGACCATAACTTGCCAACCGCTAACGCTAAATGGCTGATTAAGGGCTCCAAAGATGCAGATTTCCTCTTAGTTTATTTTGAAAGAAGCAACAGGTAACTGCCACATGAACTCCAAGCTACTAATGTGGTCGGACAGTGTGACGCATGGCAAAAGTTTCAAATGCAAAGGCACCTGTTTTTTGTTTGTCAGACAGAAGGAACACGAAAATACGCACCTTATGATGTCTTCATTCACGCTATAGCGCATTTGCTCGGCGAGTAATAGCCGAAACTTTCCTCAAAAGGCACTTAAGTAGCTTTTGCGTTCCCTAAAGAGCATTTAAGGCAACTAAAGCTAAATAGGTTGGCAAATAAAGCTAAACGGGTTCGGACTTATCTTTATTTAAGTAAGTTTATTGTTTTTCCCTGCTCTTATTTGATCATTCACTGTGTTTTGCGTGTTGTGTTGGAAGCAAAACGCAGATCAAGATAAAGAAGGCCACGTACGGTTATCTGTGAACGAAGTTTATCTTGTTTCAAAGGTATTACATTCACCGAAGATGGCAAGTCCTGAAAGATCTGGGCATACCTCATGACCCCCCCAGTATTTTAGATATGGGTAATCTGAAGTCAACTTTTGCTGTTCCAGAGGAAGTAAGTGCACCTCAATGTGTTCACCGGCAAACCAATCGCCGTTATTATCTTTAGACTTTCTATTATTTCTCCATGTGTTTAGTTCTGTAACAAATACAAATGCAAATGTTGTCCTTCATGGTTTTTATGTTTGAAATACGAGCAGCAACCCTATAATTAGCCTGATTTAAATGAAAAAACGCAAGTTGAACACTGCTAGGATGTAAGATGCCAAATCCAAGTATTCATAAGAGAAAAAAAATTAAGCCATCAATCTCACGAACATAAGGGTAGTTGGTTTAGACGTAAATAATCTTATGAATTCTATTGAAAGCAGACGCTGTGGACATTTTGCTGTGTGGAGTACCGTATTTATTCGATTGCAACCCGAGGCTTATAATGTTTTTTTTCCATCATTTCGTGCGGCTTACAATCAAGGGCGGCTTACATTTTTTTTCTTGACCTCATCGAATGGTCTAAGACAGTAGATTCTAGAGTCTAGACTCTTTACTCTAGACATCTAGAGCTAGATGACCCTCAGTCTTTCATTACTATGTTTTGTCGACCAAACTCTCTTTTCGCGTTCTCTTCTCTTCAGCATCACGTGCCAATCCGTCACAAGAGGGATTATGATGAACAGAAGGCAGTTGTAGTGGTGAGGCATCATTACCAGGATTGCCAATTAAACGCCAAACATGCTAGTATGCGAATGTATCTCAGAGACTTTAGTAACCTTTGTTCAAGTGGGCTTAAAATCAAGGGCGGCTAACAGTCGAATAAATACGGTACTCCTTCAGTATAAACATGCTGATAAACTTTCACGCTTTTACAGTTTTTCAAGAATGACTTAGAAAATAAGAAGAAGTTTGGCAAGGTGTTTGGGTAAGTAACATTTTAATGTTGATATACTTGTCGAATCTCTTGATTTCACTTTACAAATAAAAATATACAACCGTAATCGCTACACCTTAAATCAAATATGAAAGTTTTTCGTCATTCGTTCATTCGCGAAAATTTCTTATCTCTGCTATCTCTTGAAACTATTAAAATCAATTTTCTACGCCTCAGATATTTCACGGCATATCACAAAGCAGCTGACAACTTTAATTTCAGCACATATCGATAAAATTTTTGTTGTAACACTCACTTTGAATAATAGTAACGAAACAGGCTGTAGAAAGAACATGGTTGCTATGAGCTATGGCAACGATAATAACTGAAGCTAGTTTTCTGATTCAGTCAGTCTTGACTTTGTCTCAACTTACAAACGGTGATTTTTTTTATCTTCGGAAACAAGCCTTCATCATTTTGTTGAAGTTCAAACAAATGCTTTGTATAATCTTTATTTCTGTTCAGGATTTACAGCGCTCTTGAACCCCGCATAACAATTTGGGACCCGACTGTTTTGAAACATATTCAGATCAAAGAATTTTCGCATTTCCCGGATCGTCAGGTACAATTAGTGTTTCCAATCCGGGTTTACCCGAACCCGAAACCCGTTTCTTGGCTATTTTCTACTACCCGAAACCCGTTTTTTTTTCAACCAACAATCCCGGATATTAAAAAAAAAACTGAAATTGCTGTTGCATTCAAATATTTGTATATCTGATAACACTGAGTTGAAGAGTGGCGCGTGTAACGGCCAAATCAGCACGTTTGAACTTTAAACTATTGTCTGGAGGCAAGTTCGAGTTTTGCTCGCTGACCACGGTACGTTCATTGTTAGCCCGTTTGTAACCTCTTTCAATTGACATATTTAGACCGATCGTGATTTCTTTGCACATAATACGTGTCTACGCGAACTTTGGTTTTTCGCTAACCTAATACCTACCACGTAAGGTAGTTCTTCAAAGCTTTACCGTAGTTACTATAGTTAGTTCATTTACAAGCTTTTATGTGTTAGTTCATATACAATAAAGGCTGTGATTCTTTGCAGAATCGATTCGTTCCTTTTCAGTTCGCAATAACTTTCTGCAAAATATTTGGCTTTTTGAAGCGACTTTAACTAGATCTTTAATCTTACACATTCAGTTTAAATATGCTAGTAATCAAAGAAAATCAGAAGCTTAGAGACACTTCTTATAAAACAAGGCTCAACCAACACCAAAGTGCAATTTGTGCTCCGTTATACAAAAGGAGGTGCTTCAAGCACTGGAAGTTTGATCAGTCATTTGAAATCAAAGCACAAAAACTCTTCCGGCACAGGAAGAGATCTGATCACAAATGGTGATAAAGGAAATGAGTCTTTTTGAAACTACAAAGTGGTCAAATAACCTTGAAAAACTGTACCATGACTTACTTACAAACAGGCCCACGCCAGTGGAACCAGAGAGGGCTATTTCAGCCACGGGACTATTTGTGAAAAAAACTCAGAAACAGACTGGATGATGAAAGTTTGCTTTGATAGCCATGCGTCAGCAATATAAACATCATTTAAAAAACTGTGCTTAATTTAATTAATAATTCGCAAATAAACTGCGTAATAACCAACAGTAGTAGTTTCAAAATGATATTGAGTTTATACCGCGCAAAATCGCATTTATTTCAAAACCTGAAAAAAAACAGTTTTTTTCTCAGCTACCCGAAACCCGGGTTTTAAAATTTTACCCCGAATTGGAAACACTACGTACAATTATGTAAACATTTTCTGCTACTCTCTTATTGACGTTTACTATCAATTATCCAAATAGAGTTGTGTCCTACATTTCAAAAATGTTGAAAACGATTATAGCGCTTAATATTTTCTTGATTTATACGTTTTTATAAACATGCAAATATATTCCCATAGGCAGGTTTTCTAAAGGTCAACGGGGAGATGAACGATGGGTTGGTTGCTTCGACTGGAGAACAGTGGAAAAGAATGAGGTTTGGGTCTGATTTTTTTTGAAATAGTCTATGTTAACTCTATGTGTTTTACTTTGTCAGGTCCTATAAGCAGTCGCGCCTGCTTTACTTCATAGGAACGCTCTGACCCCAACATTCTCCAGCTCCAAACTCAAGCAAATGCTCAGCATCGTGGTTCAGTGTGCGGACCATATGGTGGAAAATCTGAAGAAGACAGCGACTGAAAACGATGGAAAATTTAACACAAAAGAGTAAATGTGACATCACAGTGTGACGTACCGAGCCGTGTTGATATATTTCAGCTCTTGGGTTCTTCTGTCAGTGGGTAAAATATAGAAGTAGGGAAGTTGAAATGCAAGATGAAACGTTACTTATTTGTGCAAATTCTGCTGCCTAGACTTGTAGTGTTGGATGAATTTTTGCAGTCTCTATTTCGGCATGGATTGGTGTAAAACTTGTTGAAAATGGCGTTAGACTCCTCAAAACATTTTGTTGCATTTTCGTCAATAAGTAACTCATTGCATTCTGTGCAACGCAAAACGTCAAAATGGTTTTACTTAGTCTTACATAATCCTTGAATATTTTTTGGATACGGAACGATACGAGTTGAGTTTGATTGAGAAAACTTATGCTTTCGATGCGAGATGAAACAAAATCTTTTTCCAATTGGGGTTTTATGGCCCGCTTCGTCTTGTCTTTTCACGAGCAAGTCCTTCGAATATTCAATCAAAGTGCTTTACGTCTTTGGAAGAAAGATGTTATTCTGAAACGGTGTCTAATCTGCCTGCCTTTAAGTGTAGTTGTGCCAAATGTTTTTTGTTATTTAAAAATTTTTTTCATGAATTTTCATCCCTCTTTATTACGTTTAACACATTTGCTTTTCCCAGTCTTGCTGCTGTTTTCAACTTGCATTGAAGGTTGAAAAACTATAGTTAGCACAGTTTTATGTTGCTGTCCATCTTCATACTTTGCTTGCAGCAAACTGCGGTTAATTTCTTAAAAACTCTTTTTCTCGCAGAGTTCTTGGAAAACTGTCGCTGGACGTGATTTGTTCCGCAGCTTTCGGTGTCAACGTTCATAGTCAGGTGAGTGTGCTGCAGTCTCACTGGTCTTTATTGTTGCCCTTTTTTGCAACAGCCATAGTTCTTGCACTACAAAGGTCATGAATTACAGTAGTTTTGCAAAGGTATGGTAAGTGATTTGATAACAGTATTTGATAGTAATGTTTATTGCTTTTTTATTTGTATTTTAAGGAAGAAGGCAAGGAACAGAAAGTCGTGGAAATGGCGAAGAAGCTTTTCAACGTGTCGCTGCTATCAAATCCTTTCATTATGTTGTTTCGTAAGTTGTAGCGGATTTCTACTCATTTGCTGACGAGCTTCAAGTAAATTTTTGTCAAGTCAAGGTGTGATTACGCGATGCATAGGCTTAGCAAATATTTCTGAAGTGGCCTATAGTGGCAGTATCTCAAGACCCTTCAAAAGGCAGTCCAACTTTATTTTGACACTTGGCACCGTAGTTTCCTCCTTCACTTCTTAAGATGAATTATTCAAGATTGATTGTTACAATGAAGCTAGTGCGTGCATTACGTAAAAAAGTGTATTCCCCCTCCAGTACACCTTCAAAAATTCAGAGTAGCAGCTGTAGCTGGGCTAAGCAGAAGCGATGGTGTTATATTCTTGACCACTTCACGCCTGATCTTAGAAGATCTAAAAAGTACGATTGAAAACTCGGTGATGGCGGTATGTTGGAAATAATTTCATAGCATCTTTATGGCCTAAGCCGAACAAACACAATTCGGTACCACAGTTTTCAAAAAGAATAGAAACGCCACAAATTTAACGTTGCCTAAAAGTTGAGTTTGAGAGCTGCTGGAATGGTTCGTTGGCATTGGCCAGCAGCCACACGGCTGTTTAGAATAGACAGTTTTATGCGGAAGAACTTTCTCCCGAAAATGTGACTGCGTATATTAATGGTTTTGTTGACCAGTAGTAACTGGTGAAATCTTTTTGCAGTTATTTTCCCATGGACCGAAAATATCGCAAGTTTTTTCAACTACTCCGTTTTCCCAAGATCAATCACGAATTACTTCTGCTCTCTTGTCAATCTTATGATTAAGAAAAAACAAAGTTTAGGCGAGAAAGCGGTACAGTATATGTTTTATGTATTTTGCGTTCACCTATGCGTCATCATCCACGAAAAATCCAGCGAGTTGAAAACACGACGCTCTTGGACCGCAAAGCCACTACAATAGTTTTGATTTTGTCCAGTCATAACTTGCCAACCAGCAGAGCAAGAGAGCTGTTCAAACCCTCTTAAGAATCAGAAAATCTCCTTGGTTTCATTATTAAAATTCGGGAAGTTTTGTGTTTGAACATTTTGTTTGTGTGACGTCACGACTGGGAGAGGTTAGGGGATTTTTAGATGACGTAATCGGGTCTGAGAAAAATGTTCGTATGGGAATTTAACCGTTTTTTTCAACATAAACTAGGCGAAAATTCGCATCTTTAGAGCCCTTGATTGGCCATCTAGCGTTAGCGGTTGGCTAGGTCTGGCCAAAAAATCGATAATTGTCTTGTAAAAGTGATATTCGTACTTCTACAAACGCTTGATTGTAGATAGATTCGGAATTGAAAGCATTTGTGCGGCCATTACTTTTATTTTTTTTTTTATTTAAGCTGTTTTATTAATTTTTCTTGCCAGCTATTTTGTTTAATGCGTATGTTCAGCTTGTGTTCAGAGCAGTAAATGAATGTGCATTAACTCAAAAAAGCAGCATTAGCGTTACTGCTTTAAATATGTCCCCTTAAAAAATAAATGAGACACTTGCACAAAATACAATTATTTTTAGAGGGTTGACATACTTAAGTGCATGCTGGAGGCAGAAGTCGACAAAAAAGACCTCAAACCGGACACGAAAGGTGAAGTTAGTTTTAACATAAAATTGCCAACTTGCTTTTAGCATCACATGTTTACATCAGCAAAAACACATTCTGCGTCTTGGACTCTACGCAGTAAGTGATAAGTTTAACCACGGTTCAGTTTGTTACTGGTAATGTTCGGAATGATGATAGCGACTTTGAATCACAGCAATGATTATCCCTGTGGCTCAAAAAAACAAAAACATGCGTTTATCCAGTGCTGAGGCCTTTCATGCTAAAATAAGTATTATTTGAAGTGAATTGAACTCTTAATTTAAACGTGCATGAAGTAAATTTTCGTTTTCTGAAACTAACACAGCTGGAAAAACTACATTAGCAAAATATGGATGGAACCATTTGAACAAGTCCAGTTTTATTCAATCAATAAGCGAAAGTGATTTTAGCTATCGTGGACAGATTCAACAACCAAACTGCTTTAAAAGGTTGTGGTAGTCTACTAACCCAAAATCTGTATAGAAATAACGAATTTGTTTCTTTTGGCAAGTATATCTTGTATACCTACTATAACGTTGACAACTGATCAATGTTACATGCTCAAGGTTTAATGCACAGGTAGAAGTGTGATTTTAATATCATAACTGAGTCGAACAAAGATGAAAATCATTGTTTTGGCGAAAAAGTACAGCTCTTTGGAATTAATGTTTTAACTCTGTTCCACACGCTGTGTATTCCAGTTCACGACGATGTTTCCCTGGTTGTTGTGTAATGATGTTTTTCCAAAAGGATGCGAATCTTTCTTTGCATTGCGCTGAATTTTTCACCACTGATCAACACATTGATTTAGTTTTCATTGATTTAGCAAGCTCGGGTTGAAGCGATGGAGATGAAAACAATGAGCAAGTCTGTTCTGTTCGTATGGTTGATTTTTGTGAACATACAGTCCAAAAATAACGTCAATGCAGGTATCTGCCGCGAAGAGATCGTTGCCAACAGTATGTTGATGCTCATGGCCGGATATGATACAACATCCAGCGCCATGCAATTTCTTGTTTACAACTTGGCAGTCCATAAGGAATGTCAAGAAAAGTTGCGAGAAGAAATTAAGGACACCGTAAAAAAACATGTAAGCAGAGGTTTTATGAAGTTAACGCATGTATCAAATAAAAGCACTTTTTAGCTTTGGGTACAGTAGCGTTGTTACGTTTTAAATTAGTTTTATTATTACTAGGGACGTATTGAAATATATTTTAGTTTTATTAAAATCCATTCATTCGTTAATAGGGCTCTATACCGTTTTGGGTGAAGGTGGGTAGGGTAGGCAAATTTCTAGGATCAACAAAAACGTTTGTCAATTATATAGCCAAGGTTTATCGCCTGAAGAGGACCCGTAAAATCGATCGAAATTGGCCAACGTAGCTTTTTGACTTTTTCGGGGGCGGTGTTTGCACAGGCACCCTTTAAGCGAATTGCCCAAATTATCATTGTTCTTTTTCAGGGTGGCCTCACTTACGAAGCTCTTGGCAGCATGAAGTACTTGATGATGTGTTTCAATGAGTCGATGAGGATCTACCCACCAGCAGTCAGGTAATATCAACGCTACTTTCATGTTTGTCATGGTTACGCCCGTGCCACACCCGAACAAGATTTAGGAGCACAAAACTTTACCCATCAAAAGGAATCTTTTTCCAAAACGTGAGATGTTTGCCCAACAAAAAATTTTCCTGTCACAAAATTGTTGTTAAATACTTCAAAAATGGAAAACGTTTTGCCCCAAATTTGATAACGTTTGTTAGAATCGATTGTTTTAGACAATCGCCTCCGGCTCCAGCTCTTGCGCTAAATTTCGTGAAGTTGTTGTCTTTTTGCGGCATGTACTCCATTCTCTTCCATTTTTTGCAAAAGCTAACAATATTCAGTGATAACTAGCATTCCTTAACAGTAAAAAAATCTTTGAAATTTGCTCTTACATTGTCCAACCAAAACGGATAACAAGCTACATAATTCAGCACATGATTCAACGTGCAACGTTTTGAGATCACATGACTAATTAAAATTGTTTTTGTAGAACGTTATTACCCAAGCGCTTTGTGCACTGTGGATGGTTGTGCTGTGTTTCCTGCTTTGTCGTTCGAGCTCAATTTCTGAGGGTTTGTTATCAGAAACTCAAGACTGTGCAAAGAAGATATAACGATCGGTGGAATGAAAATACTAAAGGGAATGCACATTGACATTCCAATCTATGGAATGACGAGGGACCCGGAGATCTGGGATGACCCGCTGGTGTTTAAACCAGAAAGGTTGGTTTGCATCATTTTCTAGGTGCACAAAATTCAGTAAACATCATTTTGACTGAAAAAGCAGCATGATCAGNTNGCTGAACATGAAAAGTTCATAGTGCGTTTCATGCGTGATTTCCGACACAAGACATTGTAAGATTACGCTGCGCACTCGAATGTCCAATGGAGTGCAATAAGACGGCTATGCAGGGATGTAGTGCTAAAAAAAGAGGTGTGGGAACGGCGTTACCACACCAAATAAAAAGGAAGACTGCACCAAATAGTTCGAATAAAGTGAGCATTCGCCTGCAAGAATTTCCACACTGGATCTTCCTGTTTCGCTGTAGACTTTTGACGATCAGTGCGAATCTACGTCCTGCTGGCACATCTACGAGAGCGCAGCCATGTTTTAACGTAATCTAGTGCAAAAAGGTGTGGGAACGCGTTCCCACCGGCTACACCCCTGCGGCTAAACAATTTGTGGCCGAAGCTGGGGCGGAGGCAGGTTATTATTAAACAGGAAACACAAAAACCCGATAATAGTTTGCAAGTAAAACGTTCGTGGCAAGCATAAGAATGCCCCGTTGCCCATACTTACCGTGGAGAGTGATTTTAACTGACTTCATTGCCATGCAGGATCAACTTCATTGTTTACTCAGTAAACAATAAACTAAACTTTACTGTATGCGAAAAGTGCATACAGTAAACTTTACTGTATGCGAAAAGTGAGGATTTTTGATTTTAGATAAATCGAACGTTACGTTTTCTCGTGTTTCATTTTTCGTCATATCGGTTAATTTTTTGTCAATATTTTAGGGATGATGAGCAGTCATGAGATCATTAGCTGCATTACTTGTTTCAGAAATTCATCCCTAAGTTGATCTTAGTTATCTTAAGTAGTAATGTGTAAACAATTTCTTTTGGGCATTTCACCGTCTGTGAATGGTATTAGTTCTCTCTAAGCATCAGCGCATGCGTGAGATTTCACCGGTATTAAGCTGAGAACATGCGTCTGAGATCATCATAGATCCTAGAAGATCTTTTCTAGAAATTCATTGTTCCTTTTGACTCTATAAGCTTTGTTGCGAAGCTCACCAACTTTGCAGTTTTTCTGTTATTTCCAGAATGAACTTTATGAAACTCACTTGGTTCGGTTAGCGACTTTGTCGTTTTCTTTTCGCGTGTTTTTTCATCGCTGAAAAGAAATTGGATTGCTAGAGGCTGACGATCATGAATGTATCGTAATACAGAAAGGTCCAATAAATGTATCCAACGAAAGGATTACTTTGCAATTTTTTCCCTGTCTTACAGACATGTAAGAGTTTTGTATTTCAATATTGCCCCCTCGTCAGGAAAAAATCCTTTTGATGCCAATGGCAAGAATGCTGCACAATATAACTTATCATGCATCCTAGCCCATATTTCTGAAAGTAGAGTTTTGATGTAAGTGCTTTGCAAAAAAGAAATGTCTTGTGTGTGAAAACGTTTTGTGCATTCCCAGAATGGAAGATACAAACAAAGTTGATCCAATTATATTCCAACCGTTTGGTGTTGGACCTCGAAACTGTATCGGAATGCGGTTTGCGATGATGGAGGTGAAGGTGGCGATCTGCAAACTTCTCATGAACTTTCGATTGGATGTTGCTGATGACACACCGGTAAGGAGAGCCAATCACAGGACGCTTCGTGTGCACCGAATTTGCTGCATGGTGCCATGGAAGCATCTACGTTTGGTAGAACGTATTTTGTCACTGACTTTGAAAAAAATGGTGTCACAAAACTGCCCTCATCACTTCTGCTCCTTCCGGGTGCAAATGTAGGTCAACATGGTGTGTTAAATAAAGACGGTTGAATTAATATTTTGGTTCACCGATCAAATTTACTACAATTCGAGGTATTGCCTTTAAACTCAGTCGGCTGGTCAAAGCCGGCTGTAGAAATGCCATGAAACATGGAAAACACTTGCTTCCTAAAATGAAAACGTGGTAAATGCTCTACTTCACAAAATGGAGAGGTGCCAAATGCCTGGCTGGTTATGTGTTGGAAAGACTTAGGACCAAGCGGTAAGACTCCAAAGCAATAAACGCACCAATCCCTATGAACTGGACGGCAGGAAACAGCAAACTATTTGCAGATGCAGAGTCGCATCTCTGACAAAGTCAAAATAATGCTTTGCACAGTATTTTTCCCATAATTATATATGAAAGTTCGATACGTTGCAGAAACCTCCGCTGGATATCATTTTCCGAACAGCAGCAAGACCGAAAGTCGATGTCTTGAGTCTCCGAGTTACCTTACTTGACGAAGAAGTGGCTTGATTCCTGTGGAAATGGTCGTCTGTCCATTCAATGAATTGGAGGCTTTGGGTCGAATGCACTGTGCTATGTACAAACCTGCAAATAAGACCAGACACTTTGTTAATTCTTCGATTTTGCTTCATCTGCAGAGTGCAGAATTTAGCGCATCAACAGTATTCGATTCATGATGTTGCAGTTGAATAAAAGTTATTTTGCGAAAAATCACTTCAAACTTTTAACTTCAATTCCGAGCATTCAATTCCGAATTTCGAAGCCACCACGTTTTGGTTTATGTCAATTAGTATTTTCACGGAGCGGTTCTCTGGGGGGCACGAGCAGAGACCTTCACTAGGTAGCTTTGCCATGATATTGGGGAACCCAAGTGTCACGATATATTAAGTATTCGCCAGTTAAACTTAGAAGGGGGCCAACGCTCATGAAAGTTTGAGAACCACTGCTCTAGCCCTTTCTACGTTCGATTTAAGTGAACTTGTTGACTCGCGAGTTTAGCACTCAAACACCGATGAATAAACTAAATAACCTAAATGTTAATTATTTCAAAATTCTCAAAACGCATCGCGGGCCTCACAAAACGCCCTCGCGGGCTGCGTGTTTGAGACACCTGCCATAGACACTGTTTAGCAACAACAGCATTCTTTCTAGATATTTATTTGTTACGATTAAAACTGCATTGTGACGGTCTAACCACAATCAGTGTTCAGCGTTACCGTTTTCATCAATGCTTTCATATTAACTTTCCGGAAAGAAAAAAAAACAGTTTGGGTCAAGTAATCGCAATCGGACCTGTGCATAGTCTAAAAGTGTAACAACTTTCATCTGATGATAATTTCCACTCTACCCTACTGTACACTTGAAATCGTTCCCCTACACCGGGTAGACTCAGCAGCAAAATCTAACGGAAGTAGGAAGATGTTTTTCTATTTTGGAAGTGCTGAGGACGTCGACACTGTCCGTACTTATAGATACCTTGAATCTGTTTCATCGATTACGTGCATGTGACTAAAATGAAAAAATGACCTTTTTCCCAGTCGGTTGGATTTTGTTATTTAAACACTCATGGATTTAAAAAAAAATTCAACCGCTTATGCTAGAATGGGTAGATCAGCAGTGCCCAAACTTTTTTGAGCGCTACCCAAATCTGAGTTTGGTGAACACGCTTCAAACAACAACCCAAGCCTCAAAAACTTACGAAAAAAAGATTGCATCGGTTATTTTTGGCAGCAGCCTAAGCCGCTAAGTTCATTTTTGATGTCAGCATTCCACTCTTTTCTCAACTACCTATACGCTAACAACATAGACAAACAGTGGTAACGTTGAAAATACGCAAAATATCCGGCTTGGATCGCCTCGGCACGGCCCATTTTTCACCCTTCGTCACCCTTATTCGAGTTTCGACCGATATTTCGGGAACCACTAGGCTAGATCAACTAACCCTCCGTTGNGTTAAGTTGCGGCGACAAGTATGTCTTACCTTTATCGCAGAGCCGTGGCAAGATAAGGTCGTGCCTCGTGGCTTCGTTTTGACAAACACACAACCGTTTTCACACTTTGTGTAGACTGCGTGGGTCAAACANATGCAAGTTTGAGCCCATAGAAAAGATTTCTCAAACGGACGTAGATCGTCAATTGCATAACGCTCAATTTTTGTTGAGTCGATCGTTTGCGGAGGATAAATTGTTCAGTCAAGTTTCACGAAAATTGATTTCTGATGATTGAAGAAGTTTTCAATTCTGTTCTGTAGGTCCTACTCCAGTGTGAAAGGTTTCTTTTTTATGCGTTGATCTTAATAGTTTTGATCTGCATAAAAATCCTGCAGATGTTCCTTACACTATTTCATTCCAACGGCCTATTTAAGAAACATCAAGGACAGCGAGAGCTGTGTTCACACTGTACGAGAGCTTATGGCAAGTGCTTAACTGCCCTAACTATCTAACGGTAGGGGGATTCGCAATTGAACACAGTTGCTTCCATATCACTCAAATATATTATACAAAAACTATATTATACATTCATCAATTCATTAACAACAGCATCCAGAGACACCCAACTACTTGTATCTTGAATTGTTGTAGTAAGTGAGAAAAATTAATTATGCACAGTAGCATAGCTTCGCCTTTCTGACCGTCATACGGAGTGACAAAGTTTTGCCTTTTATCTAAAATCATTAACCAAAGTGGCACATATCCACACAAAGCTCACCTCGACAAGATTCGAACTTGATTTTGACCCATTGACAATTTCTCTGGTCTTTCTGGTCAGGGTTGCCAGGTTGATCTTTTTTAGGCCAAATTTCGAAAAATCTGGCCTTGTTTGAAGTTGGTTGGCCTAAAAAATTTTGTTTGGCCTTTTGGCCTTTTTGTGGCCTCAACTCAAGTTGGTTAACCTTAAAAAATTCGTTTGGCCTTTTGGCTCTTTTTTGGCATTTTTACGCTGAAAAAGTTTCCTCTGAAGGAAAATATTACTATTCCGTTTTAATCGACAACACATTTAATTTAATTTATTTGTTTGTGAGCAGACACGAAGTCCATAGTATGAACACACACACTCTGCGGAACGCAGGTCGATAAAAACAGACAAAACAGCACGTAATACAAGGCATTGAAGCCGGCGTAATCACAGGGTTACAGACACTTTTTGCAACTGCATTGAAGACAGAACCATAGGGTTACAGACACATTCTTAACACTAAAGTTAGCTAACACGTAACACTTG
>JGI24158J21664_10006030_pt1 | contig 15918 bp, 7 predicted proteins | sample Ectturendosymbi3_FD_21664 | JGI IMG/M metagenome (IMG submission 21664)
GCTAACCTTTATTGCCCGTGCTAACCATGTAAATGGCTATAGCGTAGCGCTAGACATCTAATCGAAGCATCAAAAGATACAGAAATTCTTGCACTTCGATCAAACGAGTTGGACACTTTTGTTTTTCTATTCTTTGGAGCAGCGTAACGTCACGAGGTGGTGTGTCACTGGGAGCTGTAAAAAATTTCAAGAGCCAATTTATCCATTTTTTGAAAAAGAAATTAGACGAAAATCCGTATCTTTTCTGTCCTTGATTGATTCTATAGCGTAACTGGTCGGCAAATTACCGAAACTCGATCCTTTGAACCACTATACAATCGCATTCAAGGTACTCGAAAGGGCCGAATTTCGGCCATAACTTACCTACAAATCATCAAATTTAATAAAAACTAATGTTAGAAACAAGGATTGTATAGCAAGCCTAACTACAATTTATAAGTGCTTGATTTTCACTGTCGCAGCGGAGAAAGGGATTCCTTCATTTAGAAAATTCACAGCAGTACCAGCGGCGCTTGTAAAGCCTTGTACATTCGTAAACCGCGAAGTGCATATTTATTTTGTTTTTTCTGTGTACATGAAACAAGTGTGGTCGTTTAAACAGTGCCTCCCGTCCTGATGGGGAGAAACTTTTTCAGGTGGCGAAGGACCGCGAAACTTCGTTCAGCCTCATATATTATCACTTGCAATGTAGCAACAGTTTTCAGGAGCGTCGAGATGTTGGGAAATACCTGTTCATAACAGTGGATTAAGGCTAGTAGAGGGCTGTTGGGGAGTTTCGATTGGTCACAGTGAGATAAACACATCCACACCGCCCAAACTCAGTAAACGAAGCTTTGTAATAATATATTTTGTTCCTNCTCCCTGTGCACGAAGAGATTTNTTTGGAGACTCAAAAAAAGTCACTTCAATGCNCATTTTTCCGCCGGTAATCATCGATCAAAAAAGTAACTGAAAATTTAAGGAAGTTTGAGGCCCCATAGCCCCCATATATATATTTATTTTTTGTAGAAACCAGATTATTTGGTGTGTTTGAATATACGGTTTCATTTTCTTTTATGTTGCTGGCGCCGTGTTTTTTTTGTTTGGCAGGGACGTTGCGCCAAATTGCCCCCCATCATTCCCAGTAAGCCGATGACCGTTGAAGATTCCTGAACCACAGTGTTCTCTCGGTGGCAAATGCCAGCAGCTGCATCAAGACTAAGAAACAGCGGTACACTACGTCCACCCATAGTACCACAAAAGTTAGCTTACAGAAGATGGAATGATTGTTTCTTTTGGCGTTGCAAGACGAACTACTGCAGAGAAAAAATTGTCTTTTTGCATGGGAAAGGATTATGGCAAACTGGGAGTTCAATTTTAGCTCGGTTACGCTTTCTTTTTTATCTAGTTCTTTGTATATCTGGGCAAAACCACGGTAGATACCGGTTGCGGCCCGAACACTCACTCTGCTCAACTGTTCTGATCATCCAGCAGACCACAACCACACTCAAAATTCCAGCTCTAAGATGTAACACTCAACTTTAATTCAGCCATCAACTCAAAAAGATGAGAAAATTACCTAATTGTCGAGCAGGGGTGGATATAAAAATTTAGGGGCCCGAGGCAAACTCTGAGAAAGGGGTTCCAAAGCATCGCCACTGCGAAAAATACTAAGTACTGTACATGTGAGCATGGGTGTCGGAGGACAAGTTTGAAAGGGTCTTATCCCCCTTAGGTTTTGACATTTGATATTCTCCTATTAATTTTATTTTTCAGAAAAATATTCCCCTATTAATTTTATTTTTCAGAAAAATGTTTCTGTTAGTTTTGAGTTGGAAAAATGAAATTTAACTATGGTTTACCCTGGAAAAAAATCCTTTCTGACGCCCGTGGATGTGGGAGTAGGTCGACGAACAAAAAAGATTTGTTTCACATTTCAATTTATGAACTAAATTCAAGAGAAATGTATATTGTTTGAAGTCGTTTGATATTGAATTGTTCTTTGTTTACACCTTAAAGTTGTTTAGGAGACCCCTTTTGCACATAATTTTTGCGTTATTTTGAAAAATATGACTGGTTTGAGAGCTTATTCAAGGTGACTCTAGGGTGACTCATACTGTAAGCTTATTAACAAAGCAATGCAAAAGCTAAATTTGAAACTCTCAAGGGAGGGTGCCACGGCATCTTTGAAAAAAGGGAGGCCCGAGGCGACCACCACGTTTTCTACCCCTCTTATCTGCCCCTGTTGTCGAGGGATTTTATCGACGAAACAGCCAGGCCAAGAGTTCTTTTGTTAACAAAGCGTTGATGCACGAAACTGTTTGGTATTTGCGCCAATATCCTCAAACACCTCCTTTGTTTTGGTTGTACGGAAATATATTATTTTTTAGTAATAGAATAAGAGAATAGTATAACTGCAACATTAGGATGATATTCATCACGTTAAACTCAGCACATTGACAACTTAAGTTGACTTCAGAAACATTTGAAAAACAGTACTGTACAAAGCATTGACGATGTTGCTTTTTTGCGCCATCAAGTGACAGTTTAATTTTAAAGACATGCAAACAGCTGCTCAATGCTTCACCAATTGGGAGGGACGTTTGCAGCAAATGCTATAGCTCTGATACTTCTATCTTTTTTTCTTGAACATAATTTAGCAACAGAGCTCTTTCAAATGCTGTGGATCTCTGTTTTCAAATCAATCTTTGTTCCGATCTTCACCTATGGTCATAAATCTTGAGTAATGACGAAATAAGCGCTGTTTGCGAAAAATGTGCGGCATGAATGCAATGCGGCCATGTGAGCAATTGTAAAAATTGTAAAATCTTAGTTTCAGGAAATTCTCCTCCACGTGAAGGTATCTCAGCTGCGATGGCTTTGCCTTGCGACCAAAACGCCCAAGAAAGGTTGACGAGCCTATTTCTGCTGCTTACGCTCGAGGAAAATCGCCGCTGAAGCTTACACATGACCAGACCGTGTTATTACCTCTCTGACTTCGTTTTTCGTGCTTTGGTGTGGGGCCAGTAGAAAGATNGGAGATTGTTGAAAAATGTGAGNTTGCTTCAACACCTTGCGGTGTCGCCTTGAATTACTCTGGTGAGCACAAACGAAAGATGTTAATTAATCAGGGCAATTAAANTAACAGGAAAGCAACCGGCAACAGTAAAGATCACCCGCCAAGAGCACTTTTTTTCTATGACAGTGTTTTGCTGGCGTTTTATAACCACAGTGGTCTTGCAGCGTCACGACTGAGTGTTTCCAAGGTTTGGATCACTTAACTCGGTTTGCTTGCGTTTAGGATAGGCCCCCCAGCTTGTCCGCAGAGCGTGAGCCTGGTAAGAATGCTACAGTACCACTTTACAAGGCCTTGGTAAGCACAAGACCTACTACCCGTACCGAAGCGAACGCACATACCACCAGACCATGGCCTGGTGCCAAGACCACTCTACTGATATTACGATGCACTGTTCTTAATATAAGAATAACTTGGTAAATTTCGATCTTTCGCTTGTGTTAGTATTAAAAGCTCTAAATTTGCTGTAAGCTNACGAGGAATCAGCCAAATGGGCTCTCAGTTTCATCTTTTTGCGATGGTTTAAACTTGCACATATCTGTATTCAAGCAACTNGTCTCCACAAGGTGAAGAGTTTGAATCTGTCTATTAGAGTAACTTGTTACTCTTGGGACCATCTACCGGTTACCAATTTATTCACATGTGGCGCCATCTCCAGGCCGCAACACTTAAGTGCCCTACGATCATGGCCTTTGTTGTTGCCTGCAACGCAAAACTGTTCAATGACACGGAATTATGGAAATCGTGCTTGGCTGGTGCGAGCAAGATTTTTAATCTCAGCAGGGGAACTAACCGAAAATTTCACGGTTAAATATTTGGACAAATACTTTGCCTAGGTATTTCATAAATTTTACATGTGTGTTTTCTTATCTGTCCTTCTTGACAAACATGCCCATCAGCGCTTGGCGACTTGCAATTTTTCAGTAGTTTGAAGAAACTAAAATCGAAATATATCTCAACTAAAAGTATTAAACGAGATTTACGCCATAAAAAACGCTAACAAATTTATAGGCTCAGAAGAAGCAGTGCGATATTATTTGTTACACCTTGACTTTCTGTGATATCTTACTTTTAGATTAAACTTCCCGAATAAACCAGTCTCTACACCTTTATTTGCTTTCAGGGCCATGCCTTTTTAACAAAAGTCAGTATAATTACATCAGTCTCAAGATAGGCCTTCATAATGTTGCATTTGCTATTTATTTTAGGATACTACTAGCCCTACATACCTTTCATCTGCAGTATAACCTTATGCTTTGGCCAGGTGCATATCAACCACGAACAACAACAGGTTCTTTCGCCTGATCCACACGCAACAACAGGTATACGATTCAATAAACATAGCCAACGAAGATGGCTCTAGGGTGGTTCATAAACTTTTTCACAAAACAATGCAAAAAGATTATGCGGCTTGACCAACAGATCATACTGACAGTGACATTCTTGGAAACCCGTTAGAATACCCTGAAGTCACCAACACGAAATCTGATGAGGTCAATAAATTTACATTTCATGAATAGTTGAATTGAGACATAAATTGTTTACGAATATTTATCGAAATGATCTTGTACCGGCAATTGCGCACCACAGTTTGTTGGAGGCCCCCCCGTGGATCTTGTAGCCCTAGGCTTGAATCTCCTAAGCCTATAGGAAAATCTGGCCCTGGGTGCACATGTAGAAATAATTTGATTTCTCAGCGATGTTATTGTTGTGTTTGTTTTTTGGAGACAAGCAGTTTTGGTAGGCTTTGATTTTGCGACATCTTTGTCTTGATAGTGACTTTCAAATAAAAGTTATCGTGTGCAATAGGCTGCTACTTCATTCACTGCCCAGATCCACCCATAAAGACATGTTTTTCTTTGACAAAACCACNTGCTCGTTCGCGTAANGACCAGTTGTTGCTAGTATTACTTACGCCCAGGGGTTTTCAACTAAGGGCCGCGACTGCTAAAAAATCCTTAGATGAGCCTAAAAGAGAAATGATTAGTAGGTAAATCGAAGTGAAGGATTGAAGTTTAGAAAACGTTTTCTTCTCAATGAGCTAATTTTCATCAAGGGAATGAGTTGATAATTCCTAGGTGTTGCTCATTCGTGATTTGCAAGGACTTACACGTGTCCATAGAGTTGATTTACAACGATGAAGTTTAACTGTTCAACTTTTAATATAGCTCTCAGACCAGCCCGCAGAATCATAATTAACTTTCCACAGGTTTTGTTTTGCTACATGATTTGTTTGCAAAATTGTCGCGTGACAATAAATACGTTTCGAGAAAAGATTATGGAAATTTTTCAAATTATGAATGGGCGCTTAACAATTTACCTGCTAGTTTCATTTCATGAAACAGTGACTTTAGTTTTGCCATGATAGCGTGGGGCTTTGATGACTTCCATCTCCATATGCAGCTTTAAATTTCTTATACAACAACATTTAGGTTTGGTCTTATATGGCAAAATTTATTTTTAAAATAATACAACCATGACATTTCGTCTCAAAAGTCCAGAATGTAAATATTTTTCAAGACCTGTCACAGTCCTAGACACACATTGGTGATTCCACAACAATGTTGCACGCCCAAGTTAATGCTATTTGTGATGATAATTTTTTAGGTTGTCAGTTGTCACACACATCGAAGTCGGATGTCACTCACGTCAGTCTGCTTTCCCTTTGGCGATTTTGGAGTAAACGACCAGTTTATTTGTTTTACGTCAAAAAACACACATTCTTCCAGAAAAAATTTAGGAATACCGTCTGGAATAAAAAGCTCTTGTTCACAGAGATTTGATTTAAATTAAGGTAGTTTTTTTTTTGTTAATTTAAAATTTGATTTAAATTAACAGTCTATGATATATGGCATCGAAATCTTTGAACTTTCACGAGTAACTGACGTTGGAATAATTCACGAGTTTTTCACTTGGAATCAAAAAGTCTGATGCAACGGCCAGTCTGGTATCATATTTAGTTGCGGTTTTTAGATTCGAACGCGCAACGGAAGGAACACCAAGACCACCAGTGCAACGGGCAAGCAGCAATAGAGATTCCCCGCTGGACCAGGTTCCCTCTGTTGTTGATGCGTTTCTGAAGCACTTCCCGGTTGCGCGCTCAATACGCATGTGACGCGATGCGCCGTCACACATGCGAGTGTACTTTGTCTGTTTCAACAAACATTTATCGTTTTTACACATCATTTTTCGGACTTCAGGTTGCGCATGTCATTAAGTTTCACAAGGTTAATATTTTTGCTTGTATTGATGTTGAACTCGACCTAAAACTGCGTTAAAGTTATATGATTTAGAATTTTACGTATTTCATTGTACTGGTGATGTACAGTACACTGGGACAAGCTGACTTCTAGCTATAAGAAGTGAGATTATAATTCAATTTTTTCTTTGTTTTTTGCCTTTGCAGCGACAGAATCCCTATTCCAATAAATACCCCAAATCTGATTAAGAATTACTGGCATAATTACCTTTTCACAAACAACCGCCTGACATATCGGATAGATGCTACATTATGTACCGACAAANTGACAGCAAAGTAAAAAGGCTGAACATGCAGTGGAAAGGAGGCACGGTTTACATGGTTTCGAGTGGACAACTGCAAACAAGCAATTTGTCTTCTATAACTTATCAGCAGACAAACGTCACCCGATGAGCTGATGGACGCCGGTACTGACAGGAAAGCTTTTATTTTTGCTCCTTGAGCGGCAGCTCGACGTGAAGAAACCGCGCTATTTTTCTCGTTTCCTCAAACTTATCAAAACGGTGGTTGTTCGGAAGTTCGACGAAAACTCCAGAAAATTTTTCATGATACAAAATACGCATGTTCTGAAATGACAACTACTTGAGTATATTGTACCTAAGAGGTACAATCCAAACGAGAAAGCTCTTGATGAAAAAATTGCAAACTTAATCCTACTCAAATCCAGAAAAATTTCTTGTTTTCGTCTTCAAAGCCCTGTTTTGCCCCTGGTCGTTATATTCGTTTGAAGGACGATAGAGCATGCTTGCACATTTTTACCTGTACTATGTTGCTGACAGAGCCAGTCTAGTTCACTATAATGAACTTTCATCGTTAGTAATCCGTGAAAAGTGTTTCTACAAATCATACATGGGCAACAGTGCCACATGTTGAAGATTTTGAATGTTAGTGGAATTGCTGGGAAAATATGTGTCTATTGTTTACAACAGTGATACAGCAATTTTCAGTTTTTCTGAAAAACGCACTGTCTTTCAACATTCTAGAGCAGGGGTTCCCAACCTTTCTCTTAACATGTACCCCTTCAGCATTCCGACAGATAAGCATGTACCCCCACAGCATTTCAACAGATAAGCATTGCACCCCTTCAGAATTTCGACAGATGAACATGTACCCTAAAATTTCTTATCACAAAATATTTTATCATGATTATTCATAGATATATTTAACAATAAGAATGTAATGACTTTTGATAATAATATTAANGGATATATATATAANTATTCGGAAATAAATACTATGCAAACATATTTTATTTTTCTATTGATAACCTTAAATGTACCTCTTCAGATAGGCAGATGTACCCCTGAGGGTACATGTACCCCAGGTTGGGAACCTCTGTTCTAGAGAAACACTTCTGTCTTGATCTAATCTGCCACAGTTTAAAACAGTGAACTTTGTGGACCACGGGTGAAAGAACCTAGACTTTAAACTTTCATAGCGATTTCCGAGAACAACAGCTGTTTTGGAAGTTATCCCAACAACCAACATTCAAATTGTACAGAAGGAACCTTACTAATGGTCAGGATCTTCCCTATATTATTGCAAATGTAGCTTGTTTAGCTGTGGATTGTCATACATCTCGTCGAGTTGTGCTTAGTTACAATTCGCGAAAATGACCTTGTGGGTCAGGAGAGGGCAAACTGACGACAGCAATTTACTCGATGCAAGTTTTTATGTGGCCCGCCTACATGCCATCAGCTCACATTATTTGGTGACAGAAAAACAACGATTCGTGTTATTGGTCCATTGTAAGTTTCGTTTTTCTGCGGTCTCATTGAATGAATTCCAGTGATCGTCAAAACGTAAAACGTACTCTGTATACAAAGTCCATTGAAAGGCAACCCATGGGTTTTTCAAACACATCAGCGGATCCAATAAAAATCTGTTGAACTTTTAAGTTATGTTCAGGGAAACATGTTCCTTATTGTGAGCTACAATTCTGATGATGAGAATCTTTAAAATTAATTTTTCCGCGAACAACAGTCAAAGATGTTGACTACGTAACACACAGAAGCTTTATTACGCAATCTTTCTACCAACGAATCAACTAGCTGTCCAGCCAATGTGATGTGACAGAGTAAGTATCACCGAGTGAGCCCGTATCGAACACAACCTACTGTATTTCTTAACTGTGGCAGTGAAAAGTGAAGGGCAAGTCTTAGGTCAGAGTTGCGAACAAAAGTAAAAGATAGTCAATAAGAAGGGCTTACTACGGAAAAAACGGAAAATCGAGGAAGAGAATAGAGAGTTTAGAAATGGGCAGAGTTGTTTGCATTAATTAAAATAGCAAAAGATTTCCTCCTGTCCCTAATTTAGCGCGATCCAATACAAGAAGGTCAATTTACAGAGACACATTGTTAGGAAACATGCAGCTTTGGGGATAAACACCCCATTAGAACCACAAAAAAGTAGTGGAAGATTCAAAACATAACTCTATCCAGAGCAAACACGTATTTGACGACAGGATGAAATCTAATTTTAAAATTATTAAAGCAGCTATGTGGTAAGCCACGAAATAATGAAAAGAGGTACGCCTTTCACTGATGGTAAGCAAGACGAAAACTTGCATCTGTTCAGCAATTAAAACAAGACAAACTATCAAGAAAATAGAGGAAATGCTTTTATCAGCAAAAGCAGTTAGGAAAAGATCGCTGAAGTTGGCTGAAAGTATCAGTGCCATGCAAGTCAAGGACATCACTGCAGCTTCAGCCTATTTTATTGCTTGCTAGGAATCATGCGGTGACGGCGTTGATGATACCACTCAGGCAGTGTTGTTAGTTTGCACTACATGAATTCCGAAAGACCAAAAGAAGAGCTGAAGGAAGTGCTACATCTTGCTAGACAAACAGAGAGGGAAGAGACTTGCGGCCGTAATTGAATGTTTTCAACTACAAAGGCCACAGACACGCACTAATTGCTACGGCACAAATTTAACGATGGCAACTGACAGAGGACGAAGCATGACAGATTCTCACAAAGTTTTGTTGCTTTAATGTAGAAGTAGCTGAAAAGAAACGTGATGCCATTTCACTATATCTTTCATCAGGAGGCACTCTGTGTCAAGTCCTTTCCTAAAGAATTCACAGACCTTATGAACTTGGTGACAAAATTGTCAACAAAATCTTTGCAAAAAGTGTAAGTCATAAGCCATTTCGTGAATTCTACAAGAAATCGACAGCGAATATGCTAATCTGATTTTAAACAACAACCTCCGATGGCTTCCCAAAGGACAACATAAGACACTTTTCAACATGCTTGGAGGAAATTAAATTATTTTTTGGCTGGAAAAGAGCAAGACTATCCCGAACTGACATCCCGCGAGTGGCTACAGAAGTTTTACTTTATGGCAGGTGTCACGCAACATCTGAACTGACTTTATAAAAATTTTCAAAGAGAGGGTAATATAGGTTTGTATCTTCTCGAAAAAGTCTACTTTTTGAAATAAAGCTTAACGTATTGGTCAAAAATCTTAACAAAGATTTGAATTCTCTTACTTGAGGAAGTGAGAACAAGCCAGCAAAAAGGAACTCTGCTGGTGGCAATGCAACCACTTGAAGCTGAAATAACTTCTTCAGATCTTTCTGCTTTTGAAAATGTAAATTGAGTGGAACTGGAGTTATTAGGAGAAAACATCCTATATAAGTTCAAAACTCAAGACCTGATCACAGACATTGAAAACATCGACAGTTATCATGCAAAACTTTCGCAACAAAACAAACGCAATAGTTGTACAAGTAGAAAAATGATATCGATTCGTTTATGAGGCTTGTAATTGTTTGCCTGATTCTTTTGAAAATATGAAGAACTTCTCAATGGGGATTTTATCAATCTTTGGCTTCACTTACCTTTGCGAACAAGACTTATGAAACATGAACATCATAAACTGCAAGCAATGGAATGCATTGAACGACTTGAGTTAGCAAACATGTTTGAAATTAAAGACTGCTTCATACTTTCCACACATTGAAAAGCTTTCGGAAGAAGTTCAGGAACGAAGTCACATTGAAAGTACAAGCTGCGCGCACAATACAATATTGTCATAGTTGATAGAATTCTTTGCAAAAAAATGTTTTCATCCTTATCAGGTTGCTAAATTGACACATCCAACGCCAAATGTTCCTGAGGCTGTCATTTAAGCGCATCATTTATGTTCTTTAATAGATTCAGCAATATTTTAGCCATTATTTTTGGTAAGTTTTAACAAACAATTTTTGAGCGTCTTTGTCAACAGCTAACTACAGACAAAATGTGTTCAAAATACTGCAAAAGTATTGTACAATATTGTACTCAGGCCCGTCGCCTGGATTTCGCAGCAGGGGGGCCAAAAACCACAAGGGGTGGCCACATTTTAAAAATAAAATATTGGATGTATGCAGCAACCGAGAGGCCAAACATGAAATGGGGAGAACAGATTTTAAATGGAAGGGCCAGGCACCACTGCCCCCGCTGGAGACGGCCCTGATTGTTCTATAGGATATTCAAAAAAATATGTTGCAGTAGAAGTTCAAAAAATACTGCAAAAATGTTGTACTGTACTATAGTCATAAATTCTGTGAGGTTTTACTTTCTTTCATTTATTCGTTTTTTTTCAACTTTCGGGTGTTATTTTTAGCAGCAGTCACATTTGTGTGAAGGATGCTGCAAATTCTAAGAACGTATTTTTTACTCTTGAGCATTACGTTTATGAGCGCAGCTGTGGAGTAGAAAACTTTACTTCTGATATCGGCTTGTTAATGCATGACGTTAAAATGCGTTTTTACCAAGTTTCCCAGTTTCTAATTTTGTAATATCAAGCAGCTGACCGATATATTGTCGTTGTAACAACATAGCATTTGATTGTAGGTTCTGACATGTAAGCAATATCTCACCATTTCCAACTGTTACGTCTGCGGCTCAAGTAAAGCAACTTGAAAGTTTAAGAAAATTTGGCTCCGAGGCAAAAAAAGGCTGCCGACGATTGATCTTTACAGACGTCGTCTTAAAAGCTGTATTTACTTTATGCCGTATTTATTTGGGGACTATCATACAAGCTTCTTTTATATGACGAAAATTGCCCAAAGTGAACTATGTGAAGCTATCAAATAAGCAAAAATCTGAAAAAAATGCAGTGCTTTGATAAATAAAGAGTTGAAAGTTATTCTTTCTTTACGATGTTGTTTGTTCCAGTGCTTCATCTCGAAGACCGACAACTGAATTTTACTTTGGGACCGGGAGTATTTCCAAAAGTACCGAGGCGAAAGACATGGAAAAATCGTTTTCCAAGAAAAGCAAATGTTGTTGCCAGTGAAATGTAATGCCTAAATCAGCTTTATAAGTCTTGAGACAAGGAATTCGAGATCTAAGCCTGCATTTTTGTGACGGAGACCCACACTCACTAAAATGAGAATTGATCCGAGTATCGAAACTTCACTACGGTTTTGACGTTGACCTGTCTTGAAATAATTGCAGCGTTCTACCTTCAANCAAAGCACACTTACTTGGGAACTTGCAAAAAACAACTGATCTGGTAGGTAGTTTGAAGTAACAGCAAACTGGATTTAGCAGGACTTNGTGTTGACCAAGGTCGAATGCAAGCTTTGTGAGAAAAATTTTCCATAGTTTATAACAGGGATCGGGAACCTTTTTGGCTAAGGGAGCCATGAAACCTACATATTTTTAATTGTATTTCCGTGAGAGCCACATAGTATTTTTCAACACATAATGCAACTAACTTACTAACTAACGTGTGCACTTTTAAGCAAAATCAACAATTTTAAACAATGTCTGAATTTTCTCTTTAATAACATGTTTCTTGCTGTTAATGCAACTTTTGTTGCTGCATGGTGTTGCTGATGGCTTTGTAGTGTGGTAGATAGAAAATTGCAGAAAACGTTTCATTCATGATCGTGTTAAAAAAATATCAAGCGAGCCAGATGCCGTCATCAAAAGAGCCACATCTGGCTCGGGAGCCATAAGTTCCCGACCCCTGGTTTGTAATAAAAGAAAATATCAATCCTGATAATGGTCATCTTTTCGAACAAAGTCTGTGTCTAAAAGACAACGCAGAGCCACGTCGTGCGATATGTCACCTGCTCTCGCCTGAAGCTAACCAAGCCATAAAGTCAGTTACCGCCAAACTGTGGGATCTGTGGATGCTTGCTCTTCAACTTTCTGAGTGGCAAAGTCCAACACTGATGCTTAGAAAACCAAACAACTCTTACCACTTTACAGCCGAGATGCGTTATTAAACAAAGTCTCAATTACAGAAACTGGATTTTAAAGCGTCTTTTACTAAGTATTTTTAAGAAAATAAGACGGTCCGGACTCCGGATCCTTTCTATACTAGACTTGGTACATGCTTTTTGCTATTTGTCTGCCTCCAGCTAAATACAACTGGAGTTGCTACAGGCTTCATCCACCCATGCACGCAACAAGGATGTTCCATGAACCCTGCTTGCATTCAAGTTAACACGAGTTTCATGTTTCAAGAAGCATTACATGACTTGTGTCATGAAATTATGGACGAATACATTCACACAGTAGTGGGGATGGTCGCATACGATGATGACATCGCTCTTCACTTAGACCAGTGATTTTCGCTGGGCCTTTGAGAGGAAAAAATGTGCTGGTGCGAGACCTATTTTGGGCCCGCTTAATAAATCATAAATCATAACTGATCAAGCTTTATTAGCTTTCCAATACTATGACTAGAAAATGAATTATAACCATTGACCAATGTTATTAGTTAATGTCAAAAGGTCTAAGGCTGATCTCAAAGAATGCACGTAACACAGTTTTGCTTTGCGAATTTCACAGTCACAACTATATATCAAACATTAACACTAATAGTAGGCTATAGCAATTCTTACTAGCAAAGCAAATTTAATAACTCTACAATCCTAATACAATAATAGAAGGACAAGATTTTGTTACTCGCTTCGGCAGTGATTCTGCTATATTTTGACAGTTTTCTTGTGTTTACTGTCCCGAAACCACACCGGAATAATGGCCTCTGTTAGCTTGGTCATGGTGGTGTAATACACTTGTTGTAACCGAGATTTTGTTATTGATCACAAATTCGCAATGACTTAAGATCTGGCAAGTTTCCAGGTCAATTTAACATGCCTGCACTTAATTTTTGTCTACTGAAAACGTCTTCACTGTTTTAGATGGAAGACATGGGGCAGTGTCCCATTGGAACTTTCCTCCACCATCAGGAAATGCCCTTCTCATATCTGGAATAACTTTTCTTGCAATTACATAGACTTCTACAGGGAAATATTTATTTTTCTGCACATTCTAAATTTTTGTTTTCATTTTTTGAGTAAGAAGCAGTTTAGCCGTTTCTTATCTTTTCTGCCAGCCTCCACTAGACGGCGTACTGTACTTAAGCTTATGTGAACTACATCATGCATCAAATCCTTCTGTAAATCAAAACTCGTCTTTATTGAATGCCTTTTGAAATTATTTGTAATAGCTGTTTGAGTATAGTTTCAGTGTTCTGAGAGTGTAACAATGCGACTACGCTTCTTAGTTGTGATCTCTGCCATTAAAAGTCACAGAAATTCTAACATGTACGACTCTCAGCCAGGGAAAGGTATTAGAATTTAGGAACCAGCGACAAAATCGCATAAAGGAGCCCGAAAATTGGACAATTGTGGTATTTCATGTGTACAACATGCGTTCTTAAAAAAGGTGGGTCTGGCCCCTATATTAGTTCGCGTTATATCAAAATCTGGCCCCTATATTTTGCACATGTTATACAAAAAGCATTTTTGCTGAAAGCAAGTTAAATTCTACATTTTGTCCGGAAATTTGCTTCTGCGTGAAAGTCCATTTCACAATGTAAATTGTTTGAATCATTTTACTTTACATTGTTTTTTATCTACACATTGAAGGTGCTGAGGGGCCCATGGGGATCCGCAGAAATTTTTCCAGAAGGTCAACGTGGACATTTTGCTTATCTTTTTCAAGTTGCTGACGATGAAATGCAAATGGACATTCACAAAACGCTTTTCATTTTATACACCACAAAGAAAATGCCCCATGTTACAGCAAGAGTCACAAAACTGCGCTTCTTTGGCAGCATATCTGAGCATATTACGATAATTTACACAATAGGGNATCTGTAGATTTTCAAAGCAGGGCACTTCTTTTAAAAAAGGCTTTGCACGGACTTTAGCGCAACCACAAATTATGACTTTATTTTACGTAGCAAGACTTGTCAGCGTCACTTCAAAACAAGAGCTACAAACGCTTGGAAATTCACTCTGAAACCAGAACAAAATTTATGATTAAGACACATTCCTACAAGCCTGCATAGACGTATTCCAACAAGTCACGTAGTTTTATACTATGTGAAAAGAAGCCTGCACAAGTGTAGTTCGTTTAGTTATTCACTCAGGCACAATGGTCACACTCACAGTCTCACACTAACCATGGGTTTTTCAAACTTGTGGAAGCATTGCTGCAGATTCACTTATTTTCACACAGAACTACGTGCCTTACGGCTATCAACAGTCACTATCTCGCTGCATTACCTGCCAAGATGTCTGCGTTCAGCCAATCAAACAGTCACACGCGCCAAAAGACCTGAAGTGAATCTTCGAAGATTTGAGACCGTGCAATTGATACGCAATAATGACAAACATTAGAACAATCCGGTCGCAAGTTTCGCAACCTACTTCTGCAGGCAAAGGAGCGGACACGAGTGAAATGCAAGCTCATCACTGCATAGGCGTACGGGAAGGCATTGTTCTGGGGGGCCGGAAAAAATTTGCCCTGAAAGTAACAATTTGCCCTAAAAATAGACAAATTGCCCTGAAACTAACTTTTTAGTTTAATCCGAATGGGGCCTGAAACCTTATATATATCTGTTCTATACAGTTGAATTCGTTTATAACGGCTTCCTCTGTAACGTCAATTCGCCCATAACCAGGGCCGGATTAAATGAGCGCGAGCTCCGGGCAAAGTCGTGACCGCGAGGCTCCCTAAAGGCTTAACGCAACTGAGCAGCGTTTCACATATCCTCGTTTCAACTTTGCAAACACACCGGTCAAAATGTCAAAACTGATACGATTTGGCAGCCTAAACTTCAGAGACAATTGCGGGTGATCATGTACGGTTGTTCGTATGTGGTTAACTAACTTAATTTGTTCAAACATGCAATGATAAGATTGCAGTTAGCTCTTGTCCGCTCCTTTGACTGCAGAGGAAGGTTGCGAAACTAGCGAGCGGATTGTTTTACTGATGTAGGCGTTTTTCCGCATGTGACCATGCAGAGCTCCCGCTGCGAGGTTTTTGCACCCAGATCTGCTTCTTTAGTCGACCTGGGTGTCTAGGTTTAATTATCAAAAATCGCGATAAATCTGTGTTTTTTGAAGTGATGAATTTATCAGCAACTTCAATGTGTTTAAAACGATGACTTTACATTGCAGTGTTTACATGCGCACATCAGGTGAGAAAGCACGCATTTCGGATGAAGCAGAACGTGTTCTTCAATCGGTTTCATGGCCTCATATAATATCATTGTCGGGGCCTCTTACATACATAATTTTATTGTCTGCAATGCCAACTGAAGAAACTGGCGAAACAAAGGTTAGGACAGATTGTTTAAATTTCGATG
>JGI24158J21664_10006031_pt1 | contig 15916 bp, 10 predicted proteins | sample Ectturendosymbi3_FD_21664 | JGI IMG/M metagenome (IMG submission 21664)
GCAAACAAGTACATCACGTTGAATCACCAATGGAATATTACTGGGAATTATGCAGTAAGAATGCACAAAACATTAAAGCACTAATGTGTCCACTATAGCAGCACACTGCAGCTACATTCATTACATTCATGACTGTTTTAATACAAAAATAATCTTGTAATGTGATCAGTGGCGTAGCGAGGCTAAGTGCCGCTCGGGGCTGACTATAAAAGTGCCGCCCTTTCCCCTNAAACTTGCTTACAAAAATTTAAAATGAAAGATCATGTTGTGTGTTTATTTAAAGATATTAGGATTAATAATCATCTTGAAAATCACAACCAAACACTCACAAACTGAAATGAGTTTTGCTTTTCATTGTCGATTATGAGTCTTGCTTTTTCTGCTTGTAGCCACCTTTCTCATCATAAATTTTTCTATTTTTTGCTTTCTTCACATGTGCATATACAAACGTTAACTCTGTCGGAACTTGCGCGGAGCTCTCTATAGGTGCGGGGACCCATTTGGAAAAATTATCTTAAACAGGTTCAAAACCGGTTATGTTTGAGAAGCGCTGGCTTGCAGTCTTCATCGTGACTTGCGCACTTGGTCTAGCTGTTGGTTTGGGATTCTTACAATTACACGTGCATAGTTTTATTCCTTGCCTTTGTTCGTTATCAACAGAACCATCGCCAGAAGGTCTTCAGTTGGGAGACTTTACGTTTGTGCAGGGGAGGTTGACATTCTAAAATTTGACAAAAAGTCCACTGATATATAGTGACATTTGACGTCGGGGGAGGCTTGGAGCTTTTTTGGGGGTGACTAAGCCCACCAAAGCCCCCCGTTGCGACGGGACTGTTTAACATCAGACGTCTATTTCGAAAACTGTATTACCAAACCATGCCAGGTGGGCCATAGGCCTTTTGGATGATCAGCAGTGATTAAAACGTCTTACGTTCGACGGTAATTGTGTTGAAGAACTTTATTCAGTACAGCCACTGCCAAGCTGTACAGCCATATCGATTAACGCCCTTTTTAATAAAAGCCTTAACCACAATCATATCCAAACATATCGTTTGCCCTTGCGTTAGGTTTGCAGACTAAGTTTTTTTCCTCAAATTCTTCAAAATCAGAGCAACACCTTTCATAAGCTTTTCTTGTTGAAATGAATTTTTCTATGACTGCAAACGTTACGTATACCATTGAACAAAGGAGACTTTTATGAAATTCACGCTGCCTATCGGATGGCTCTGATTCACTCTATTGCAGTTCAAACCAACAATCTGAGCTCAAAGTTACTCACGCAAGCACACCAACTGCACAATCCCGCTTCAAGAACGTCATTTTCCGACACCATTACGTCATGCAGAAAAACAGCAGTTGTATTGAAACTGAGCAACGTTACCTTTGCAGAGTTCTTCACTTCAACCGCCGAAATTTAATGTTCGTAAGCCCACCTAATGACTAGGCTACAGCTTATGGCAGTTATTGAAAATATCCCACTGAACATTAAAAAATAGCGTGAAATGTGCCAAGTAATGTTTTTTTTATAATTTTGGCGACGGCAATTAGCGGCATGCCAACGCCTGAAATAACCTTCTTACGGGGCAGTTGAGGCAAACGATCTTGCCCAAGGAGCGCTACGGCGATTCACTCAGTGTCTGCGAATCGGACACACAACCTTGCAGTCGAGAGGCGGACACTTTCACTGAACTATCGCCGCTCAGCGAAATCATCGTCGCCAATGCCTCGGTGTCAGGTGATGTTATGATGTGCCGTTGGGGCGTTGCTGAGAAACCAGCGATACGAGAAAAAAGATAAAGCTAGCCTTGACTATTTGCCGTGATTTCATGCAAAGACTTTTTTATCAGGTTTCGAGAGGAGGGGCAATGCGAACCGCGAACAACCGGAGACCTAATGTTTGCTGGTCTGCGGTCAAATGTCAGCTCTTTCCTTTGTTCAAAGGACTTTTGACTGGGAAGGCGGGAATTGGTTTGTCTGGTGTGGAAGGTGTAGGGACTGGGACACAATTGCCACCCAAGTAAGCGTCAAAAAAGTCCTCATGCCAAGGTGAATACTGGGGTACTTTAGCACATTGGCGTCTGAGTCAAGTTTCATCAATTTGCTCACTCCACAACCCCATGGCGTGTTTTTTTAGGCTAGCCTACTAACCTAGGACTTCTAAACACAAAAATTGAAAAGAGTTAGAACTTTTAAAACTTTAAAAAATTTATTTAAAAATAATAACGGAAATCCGGAACTTTTAAACTCCTTTCAAAAATTAATTTTTAATCAGCAAAGCGCCGCCCGCGGCCACTTTTTTCTACGCCACTGACTGTAATGCCATAATTTGTTATCTGTACGTACAGTATTTCACAGCAGTAGTTGAGGGCTATGATATCTCTCATACCCGTAAACACACGTTGGAGTTTCTAAGATATCAACAGACTTTCTTCGCGTCTTTTGCTTCAAACGATTGAGGAGGTGTTTGCTGAGATAAAGAGTATTTTTGTAGGAAAATCGTCACGTTTGTCACGTCACATTTGTCACGTCACATTCGTCACGTCACATTTGTCACGAATAGCATCACTTGATTTTTCTTAACATAAACAAGCTGCTCTGCAGAATTTCACTCCCTACTCACAAGAAAGCGCATTCGAGCGTGCGATCGAATATTCACCCACAAGTTCAGTCGCGGTGACGTAAGATTTGACAAAACTTCGAAGAAACGAAGTGTATGTTGGATGCTGCATCCATTTTCAAATGATTTGCCAAAAAGTTGAAGAGGCCTACGCAGCGCAGCAGCGACCTCAGCCATTTATATTTCCGGTGTACTGGTCGATGCTGGAAACTAAGCTTTTTTGGGAACGATAAAGTGAAAAAATTAAGCTTCTGGTGGATGGATAAAAATTTGCTGCAAATTCAGCAATCTGAAAAAGGTTTTTCTTCAACATGTTCTGTTCACAATGACAGCTTGTCAGTTGAGCGCTTTTCTATTTCACAGCACGGACCCGCTGGCACGACGTACGTAAAGTTAAGTTCTACACTTTTCAAGTGCGATTCGTTACTTAGAGCGATACTTTCTGCAGGACGTTTTTGTGATATGTTTTGCTAATATTATTTATTGTAATTTTTTTTCTATTGCCACTTGTGTTTAGCAATGTCAATTTTAAACTGAAAAGAACCAAAATATAAGCATGTTTTAAAATGCACGACATTTCTTGCTCATGTGCTAATGTAGATAAGACGTGAACACACTAATGGTGAAAACTGTTCCGTACGAAGATCGTTGTATGTTTTGGTTGTAAGATTTTTTTTCAAGGTATCTCAATTGTAAAGCTTTTTATCTATTATTTACAGTTTTTGTATTCACTTGTTTTGAAAAAGACACAAATTACATTGCTGTGCCGTGGGTTTTAACAGTGGTTAACTGCGTACAGTATATTCAAAAAAGGGAGACCAGCTCCTGTTTATAGTGGACAGACTGCGGTACATAGGTTGCCTTTTACACCACATGCCAATCTGTTTGCGAGATTCGAGCACGAGTTGCCGTCCAGCTTTTCTACCTCAGCCTGAGGTGCAGGCGATAGTGATGTGCGTAAGAGCAACATGCACATTTCGTTGGAACTCTACGCTCAGTGAACGCACCGGCATTTCATGTACATTGCCTTAAAACCGTCCTGAAAACTTTGCAACACCTCGCCCGTTGAACATCTTGGAAACATTTGATTGCGAACAGAATCAGCTGATTTACTGGACACAACAAAAGTTTTAGCGGTTTGCCCATAAAAGTTCGTTTTAAGATTCGACCTTCCTCACGAAACGCGGGCTTATTTGAACTTGTCTGGAAGCGGATTCAATGTGGCAGAAAAGCAACAAAAATATCAAGAGCATTTCAGCCAAAGATGCATGTTCGGATCGGATATACCTACTTAGGTCAGACTCTTGGGAACCCAAATTCTAAAAAATATGTCTGCTTTGGTGGTGTAAAGGTGATCACTATTTTAATGTTGCTGCTTGGACATTCCCAGAAATGACAAAAAAATCCATTTTCAAGTGAAAAGCAAAAGGTGCAGATCATCAAGTTTCTCCGAAGTGGAATTTTCAAATAATTTTTAAGTTATACCATTATTTGTCAGATAATTGCAAGTTTCAGTGTTACCACCTGATTTTTTCACCTTTCCTGCATGACAGTTTAGTTTCGTTGGGTTTTCAGACATTATGGAATAATTTTGAGTTCAACGGAATGTTGATTGCAAATTTTGAACGGTTTTCTGAAAGATTCTGGACTTAATGACGTTACAGATTTTTTCATTCGCACGAATTGCGATCTTTTGTGCACTTGTTTTAGATAATTATGCACAAAATTTCATAATCAACACTTTTGTACAAGCAGTGCTATTTTCTGTGCTCCCAGAAAGCTTCTCTCTCGCAAAACGTAGAAACACTCTCAAGCAGTCACTCAGTTTCAGGGAGTTTACGTTTTCACCAAACGTTAAACAGCCTTTTAAATGAACAAACTAACTGCATGTTAACTTTTTTGTTCCGTTGAAAATGAAAATCAAGCCATTGTGATGTCTAAGGCGGATGCATCAAAACTACGGTTTAACCGACCTGTGTGCGAGAAGCACATATGGTACCTGGTGTGGCGACAGGAAGCTTTGCGTCCTGGATCTAATAAAGCGCCGTGTTTAACGAGCAGTGTTGTTCGTGGAAAGAATATGCTTTTGTAGCAGCCGGGCACGGTCGTTCCACAAAAAACTTGGTAAGCGGCGCTAGAACACAATGATAAAAAGTCAAATCGAAAAGCGTCTACCTCATCAACAATTCAAAAGTTGAGGCCGTGCCCTCATCGCTGCATTGCAGATGCAAATGGTGTGCACACAACTTTCATCCAAAGCTGTATTTAAGACAGTGGCATACTGCGTGAAAAATTACCAAGTGCCAAGACTAGTGCTTCGTGCTGCAGATATTTGAGGTACTTGGAAAGCGTCACGTTGAATTAATGACTTTCCGGCAGTTCTTTTGTGGGAGGCATATCACGAAATATGCGCACATTTCATTGGCTACCTTGAAACTGGAACATGCTCAGCGCAATATCAAGACAACGTCGGCAACACATGTTTCCTGCAATTTCGTGCGCTTTGTACTTCGCACGTAGACAAAAACTCTGCTAGTGGGTGCGAGCGTGCAGATCATCACAACCAACCAACAGGCAGTAAAAGGTTGTACGCAAAGAGAACATGTCTTAGTCATTGTCATGAGTTACGTGTTATCTTCAGTGAATGTCTAATTTCCCGGATGTTAAGCTGAACGAGTTTCACTTGGACAAAACTGTGTTCACCAGTTTCAAGTTTTGATTTAACTTGTTTTTCAATGTTTGCCCGCAATCCGCTTGTTCCAAGAGCCTGTACTTCGTCTTCGTTTGCACCCTTCCGGGATGCCCGGACCCGCGCTTTAACGCTTTCAAGCAGTAACATCGTTTGCTGCTTGTTGCGAGACTGGTACTTCATGTACCACTGACCAGTCTTTCGCTTACTTGCATACAGGTGCCCTGTGTTCTAAGCACTGTTTCGCACAGTGCGCGAATCGGCGCTCACCCGGTCCCCAGGAAACATAGGCTAGTTCGCGTCGAGACTCAGGTGTTGTATTACTCGCCGCTCATAATGATTTTATGTTATCCCGCTCTTGTGCATTTCTGTTGAGCGAAGGGAAATTATTACGCCAACGAAAGGCACAATGAGCCAATGAGGTCGGTATTCAGTATTCAGGACCAGGTTGGTCATGTTGACTGACAGAGATAACATTTAAAAGATTTTTGTGGTGCAGCTTGTATAAACTTTGGTTTAAGAGATTATTTTTGGCGTAGTTTTAGTGGCAGGATTTCGTCAACATCTAAAATAAAACTGTAGAGAAACTTTTGGAAAATGGTGATTGCTTTGAGTATGAATACTATGCGTATCATATTTCTTGATTGGACCATAGAATCATTTACAATTTTTTATAAACCTCTCTTTAGGACTCCGTTATAGTTTATTATAGTTGCGGTACGACATAGATCCTTCTCATACTCGACGATAAGTAGTTTAAGTCGCTATGCAGGAAATTATAACAGGTGCTGCGAACATGCAAGTTAGAAAAGAAAACCTGGATTTTGCAAAAATTTTTCTTATAGTTTTTTTTTATGAATCAAAATCACGAGTAGAATAACCTATTTTATGGCCAAGTGACATGCTGCCAGCCATTTGCAGTGATCCTGAGTCTGGGATCTTCATTAATCTCAGCCCCTGTGTTTTGTTTCAGCGATGCAGTAATGCAAGGTGTGCGGCAGAAAGTTTTGGGTCGGGTTGGAGAGAGACGGATGCCGGATGGTTACGAGAGCGGAATAAAAGCTGCTCTTCCCGCTGAGCTGCTTAACGAATGTTTGAGAAAGGCATCTCTACCAGAGTTTCAAGCGTTGGAACAAGAAAGCCGGAAAAGTTGTCCCAAGTTGCCCGAACGTTATAAAATGAACCCAAAAACTGGATGTAACTGTGGTGCAGGGTTACCTGCGCCTGGTGGCCCTGAGTGGTCCCCGTTAAAAGCCATCCCATTAAATCATCAAAATCGCGTTGAAGAAACGTGTGAGTCAGAAAACGAAAATGACAGTATTTCAACCCAAATAGTTGCGACCTACGGCGGAGGATCAGACGTTACACAGCGATTCCCGTTAACGATGAGTAAGTAAAGGTTGATGAGTATCATTCAACAGAATAGTTACTGAATTAATGAGCTTATTTGTGGTCTTTTTGTGCGTTGCAAACAGAGAAAACAATTTTTTATATAACCAAACGCGATTGATGTATTTTGCGCAAACGTTTGCCTAGTATTTTGCTGAAAAGTTTCTGCAGTTCTTTTTTAAATTTTCTTTGCATCGTCGTAACGTTGCCATGCCCATGCGTCACGCTGTGTCCGTGTAAACGTCGATGAAATTGTGACATTACGTCCATCATACAGCTTTGCATCTACAAGAAAATTACCTGCGGCTAAAAGTTACTCTAAATGCAAATTAAAACAGGTTCTGGCACACTGCGGATGTGCAAGTGTTATGCTCATTTCCAGGTTTCGTTCCCGACGCTGAGCATCTGAGCAAGAATGATGAAGACGTCAGATTGCGGTAAAAACTGGATGTGGTTACGTGCTGGAATGAATCTTGTTGTGAAGATGCTCAACGAATGTTGTAAATCACGAAACATGCGCGTTTATGTTGATGTTATGAACCGCTTCCATTCGCATGTGCGTGAGAAGCGACCATGACGTACTTTAGTGCCTCTTGTGACATCATATACCTGTCTTTATTTTTAGTTGTTCCGTGCTGGCGATGAACAAGTGTGCAGCCAGAGATCATCACAAAAAAATTTGTCTTCACCATGGAAACAATGCTGGGGTCGGTGACTTGTTTGATTTAAAATCGTTTAAATCTGTGAAGTGAACTCTTCAAAGATGATTTTAAATAAACTAGGAATCCATTCTATCAAAGCATTGATGCAATGACATCCATGATGCCGACCTTCGTAGAAGCTTGCGCAGATTATACTGTAACATAAAAGAAAGAAATTGAGAACGCAAAGATTGAAACTTTGTGTGAACGCAAAGCAGATTTTCATGTTTTTATTTTTCCCTGAGCTGTTTGTACAAATGCCATACTACTGTAGACACGTGTTTTCGCGGTGCATTTCAAAACTTTAGTCAAGGGGATTCTACCGGTGGTTCATGGATGGAACGTTTTGAAAATGAAGAAAATCAAATGAAAATCCAATGTATAACTTTGCAAATATGGGTTGTTTTACTTCCACTGCAAAGGAGGCCACACCAGGCCTTGCAATCAAAACAGAGGCTGCAAAATTGACCCGTAATTATTTCGTCATAGTTAATTTTTTGCTGTAAAGAATTCTTAATCGCAAACGTGTATTTATCATGTGGATTTCTAGGAAATACCTGCAACTTTATTACAACAGATGCATCCACAAGCTGCGCTATTGTCATTACAGTACACAGCAGCTTTCTTCCAAATACATTGCGATGGTCTCCCGCGCGCGTCAGTGAAGACAGTTGTGGTCAAGGGTTTTTTTGTATTAATCTGAGTCGTTTACAGCTACAAATATTAAATGCTGGTGTCTTTTCGTTGTTGATGATACGCTTATTACGGTGAAAAATGCGTTTTCTTTTGTTTATATCGTAGTTAGCAAAATCTGCCAACGTGCTTTGCAGTTTATGGAATCAACAGGGTGTGAATTTCCGGTTGAAGAAGGCGCGCCAAGCAATGGCAATTCGGGGTGAGTGCTTGTTGATGTAACATGCGTGCTTCTTTTTACTATTAGGACAATGTAAATGGAAGAAATCGCGGCAGATGTTGCATGAGCAGAAAATTTACAAAATGTAATTTTGTAAATGGAATCAAGAGCTTCGAAATAAATTGTAGTAAATGCGCTTCTGGCAGTTTCGTTTTCATCTTTCCACGAAAAGTTACCAGCCATGCAACCAGCATCTATGTCAGGAGTTCCCAAACTGCCGTTCACGCATCCCAAGCGACACGTTTGGACTTTTCAAGAGCACATTAGTCCATAGGCGTAGCCAGGGGGGCATTCCACCCAAAAGTTGAAAATATACAGTCATTTTGTGCTTTGAGAGGTGGTATCCCAAACAAAATGCTGTTGCTAGCCTAAAATCAAACATTTTCGCCCAAAAAAATTTTGGTCTGTCTACGCCGCTGCATTAGTACGACAGAATATTCTTACCTAACTCTTTTCTGCCAGTGTAATTAACTAAATATGGATGTGATACATTTTCCCTAAATTTAGTAAGAAACACATATAAAAGTAAAATTTTAGAGCAGCTATGTCCAACCCAAATGACTTACTGAGCCAAAAATCATGTCACTATCTTAACCAGGGCCGCACATTGAATGACATTAATGACGGCCGCACGTTGAATGGCTTACTTTGATCTTAACAAACTATATTTAAGATCTGCTTTAAGCTAATGTACTGAAAGCGTTCGCATCCTAACTGCAATGGTAACAGACGAGATAAAGTGGAGCTGAGGACCACCTGCATTAAAAATGTCAAATTCAAGATTATCAAAATAAGCACGGGTTGTCAGTATGCCGGATACTTTTACTACAGCAAAAATCTAAACTGGACCGCACAAAACCTTCGACTGGGCCGCGGGTTGGACATAGCTGTTTTAGAGGTTTTGTGAAGCTATATATGGAGAAAGTAGGTTTTGCTGCAGAGCAGTTTTAGTTTATAAGAAAAAACATGACAAAAATGTTGAGAGTGCACGCGAAACATGAAAATGCTCAAAAGTTACCGATGAACAAAACGTTTGGGTTTTGTTCATCGGTACTGATCTACGTCATCGCCACTGATCCACGTCATTGCTTGGTTGCTTCTGAAACAAAGAAGCTTTGATCGAAGCTAAACCCCCCTTTCGCTGACTTCGTCAAATCGTCGTTGCCTTTTTTTCTCATATTATTGAAACACCTCAAGTATGTCCAACACATGACCTTGCAATAGTCTTCATGCACTAACGAAAAGTGTTACTTATTTTAGGAATTCCTTGCTTTTGGTAAACTTCACAGCTCGACGTATAAATGATTGCATTTGTTAATCCGCTGTAGCACTGTACACCGAACATACACCATGCAGAGGAAAGCTTGATTTCACCTGAAGTACTGATGATTGTTTTCAAAACTTATGGCAGCAGTTCTGAACAAATTAGCAACGGTTAAAAATTGTTAATTTTGTCTGCCCAATCACAAAGTGCAGTTACTACTTTGGACCGAAACTAGGATGTGTTATTTTTGTTCGATTTAACATTATAATTTTCTGCAACACGCGTTGTTTGATGCAAGTCCCCTGCAAGTTCAACTTATTTCACTGGCTTCTTCTGGAAGTGGTGATGAGTTATCAGATGATTTGCTGAGGTCTTAGTCCACTGATAGGTCAAATAACCGACCGACTCCCTGCTTTCTAGGCTGGCACAGCAGGGTGCGGCTTCTCTGGTAGTCGTAAACCAACGGGGTGTCGATGTTGCGATTCGCAATTAGGTACGCGCGATCGTTTTCACTCTGGGAACTCGCGGCTTTCCGTAACTGCGATTGGATCCGCGTCGTTGGCAGTTCAGAGGTAAATCTGTTCAAGGCCGGACGCTGGATTTGATATCGTGGCTGGAAACCATTGTGAGAACCAAGTGTTAGGACGCTTGACGTGCTCAGTGTTGTAAATCGTTAAACACCGTTACCTTCACTTGTTTCAAGCGTTGCATTCTGAGCAGCCGACTGTTTTGAAAGAGTGGAAAAAGTAAAATACGTTGAGTGAGTGTAGTTCGCTTGGATGTGCTGAAAATTTCTGTAAAACGTTTACAGTGCAGGTGTTCGACAGGTGGTGAAAAACATAAGATGCGGGGCTTTCCCGGTTCAAATTCGCCTGATATTCTTTCACTGTATTGAGGCAATCCACGCGTTTTGAAAATTTGGTAAAAACCAAGCTCAGCTTCATGTCCACTAAATGACTTTGATCGGAATAAGGGATCTACTTGTTTGTCAAATCAAGCCTCTCCACTTGCGTTGCAAAAAATCGCACTACTTAATTTGAAAATTTGCAATTGTTGGCAGAGTTTAAAGGTCAGGCAGTGAAACTGATTAAGATTTGCGAAACCTGTGTCTGATAAGCAATGGTGTCGAAAACAGAAGTGGGGAAATCTTCGATACCCGGCACGAACATACTGTACTAGCAAAGCTGGCCTAGAATCTTTCTTTTAGGAAAATTTCAACAACAAAAGGATCATAGCTGTGGTGTCATAATAATATAGCAGGTGAGCGTCACTGAAAATTGGTGGGGGGAGCCGTTCTTCCCGCGACTGCACCGCTGCTGATATGCCGTGATTATGACGTCACCAATACTTTTGACTATCTTCGTCTTTTGTTGGGATCGGCGAACATCTTTGATCGTTTTTCTTTCAACTTGAATAATTAAGAGGAAACTCCATAAAATTACCGTGAACCAGGACAATTGCAAAAGTTACCAGGAGTTAGCTTGATAAAATAATATTTTGCCTTCGTTGAACTTGTGGTAGTAAAAACTGGATCAAAAGTGAACACTAAAGATTTTAGTAAAATTGTATGACAAGCGTCGGAAGCAAAGATTTTAATCGGCAATAAAATTTAATGATTGAACCGCAAAGGTTTGTTGAGCAAAACACTTTTCGCTGAAAGAAATCTTCCTGACTATAAAAGCAATTATCTTCGAAATGTTGAGCTGGATTTCTTTCAAGCTAATGGGATTTATTGCTTCTTAAGCGATAGTTCGAGATGGATCCTGAAGTGAAGTTTGCAACGATTGCAGTTGGGGTGAAGCCGCACAGTGTAAAAATCTTAAACACGGCCAATGTTTTTGGAAGTTGCAAAAGGCAGATGTAAAAAAGGTCATTTTTTTCTTCTTCGTTCTAACAAATAAACAAATCTACTGTCAACCACAGCTTCTCAATACGACACCAGCGAAAATAACTTCAAACCGGAACAAACTGGGTTATTCAGGTTTGTTGCTGCAAAACGAAAATTTTTAAGCAAAAGTCGGAGTTTCACAAAGATTCATGCCCTCAATTGAGTTTTTGCAGGTGTAGGAAAATATGATATATCTTTTCATTAGTGATCCGATTTACGTTTTACTATTTTTTTCCTAAAAGCTCTCATTTTACATTAAACTTACTTATGCAACTGAACTACAGAAGTAAAGAGTGAAACAAATATGCTTTTTCTTCAATCATTATATTTCATGTGCGATCTATAGACTTTTTGTCGAATTCACTTGAACAACCTGTGCAGGGCAAGGAAAGGTTTACCTCTGTAGGCTGCTTCAGCGAAACAGAAGTAAAAGCAAATGAGTCAAAAATAAAACTGGATTGGAACTAAATGCTACTATTCCACCATGAAATACAGCTGATGCCTGCTTCACCAAAGCTGGCGAAAGTAAACTCTTGCAGATATGCACAAGCACTGGGGACAAAAAGATACATTAGCCGAACTTAGTGTGTTCGTTCGTAGCCCGCTTGACCTTTAAGTTTCTGTGGGGCTTGAGGTCAAGCGGGCAAGCATGTGAATAGGATGTCGTGCACGGGTCCGATTGCCAGAACTGTTCACAGCAACCAGGTCATCCGGTTTTCAGCTGTTACGAAATATGCGCAAAAAGTTTGATGCGTTGCGAAGTGGATCGTTTCTGCGCCGAACGTAACTTGCATCAAAAACATTCCGCTGCCTGTGCGCGGGTAATAGATGTTGCTTAAGCTCGGCGGCGGACATTGCGTACCTTAGAATCGCTTGAATACCTGTATGCCGTTATCAATTCATGTTATCCCTGTCGCCAGTCCATTTGTATCTGACATTGGTGAAGGGTGTGATTGTCTAGAGTTGAGCAGCATTGTTCTGTCACTGAAAGATTAGTAAAGGTGGGAGGCAACTGAAAAAGTTGTTTCATCGGATAACCGTTTTACAATATATTTCGCAATCGTGTCTTTTTCAAAGATTTTGCGATTAAAAGAATTCAGTGGAAATCGGTTTCTGCACAAAAATGACTCACCCAGTCATTGTACGTTGAAACACAGATGCAAAGACTTTCATTAATGAAGCCACTGCACTTTTCTGCAAACAAAGTAGAGTTTCTTTGAAGCCACATTTGCTAGGTTTCCGTCAACGAATTGAAATAAAATCAAGAAAAACGTTCGATATGGCGAACAAATCTCTAAGCTTCGCAGCAAGTTAAAAGTTTCAGTCAAATAAATCTGACGCAAACTTGGTTTTACTTTACTGACAATGCATTTAACAAAGTAAAGACGAATTAGAGGCAATGCTAAGACCATTAAACAATCATCAGTATAAGCATGCAGCTCATGGTTATATTTGAATAAACTTTTATCAAAAGCTAAACCTGTGGAAGAAAACAACAAGTTATTCTGAACACAAATAAACACAAAACATGTCAACAACAAATCAAGAGCGCAGCCAGGATTTTTCTAAGGGGGGGGCTGACGTTATGGAAGCAAAAAACCTTAAAGGAAAAAATTGCGGATAAACAATTGAATGTTCTCATCACGAAAACTGGGGGTCCTTCCAACTAAACTGCCATCTTGTTTCTTGGATATTCTTTCATGATGACCGCAAAACTCGACAAACTTCATTGCTTGTCTCAGCCGAGTTTTATTTTTGATCTATGATTTTTTTTCTACAGTCGGAAAGCATATTTCTCATGTCCACGTTTCCTTCATTTTTGCAAAGTTTAATAAACGCATCAAACTTCTCTGCGCAAAACTTGTCTTCTTTCACTTTTTCCATTTTTTGTGAGCTGATTTTACCAACACACCAAGGGCCTTAGCTGACAACATCAGGTGCAGATGCACGCAACACGCCATTTGCAAAGTGACCCTAGTTGAATTTCACTGTAGGCTAACCACTTAAACTCCTTCAACCATTGCATTCGGAAACGTCGCTTCTGGAAGCCTGTGTGTATCACACGAAAATTGTATGAAGATAAAGGAGTCCAGCTATTTAGCAATAAAGTGATTCGGTCGCGTTCACTCAGAGAACGTCTCAAAAAGTTCCCAATGTCAATAATCTTATGCATAGGCGTACGAAGCGGGTGGTCGGGGAGGGCGGCCGGCCCCCTCGCTTTAAAAATTTCAGGGCAAACTCTGTTTTCAGGGCAAGCGCAAGTTGCTCAAAAATCCAGAATGCTACAAAAGATTTCAGTACAGTGAAAAATTCCAGGGCACACTTTGTTTTTCAAGGCAAGCGCAAGTTGTTGAAAAATCTTGTATGATAAATAATATTTCAATACACTGAGAAATTTCAGGGCAACTCTGTTTTTCAGGGCAAGCGGAAGTTGCTCAAAAATCCTGAAAGTAAAAATATATTCAGTACAGTGAAAAATTTCAAGGCACACTGTTTTTTAAGGCTAGCGCAAGTTTCTCAAAAATCCTGAATAATAAAAAATATATATTCAGTACAGTGAAAAATTTCAGGGCAACTCTGTTTCTCAGGGCAAGTGCAAGTTACTCAAAAATCCTGAATATAAAAACTATATTCAATACATGCAGTGAAAAATTTCAGGACAACTCTATTTTTCAGGTAAAGCGCAAAGTTGCTCGAAAATCCTTAATGATAAAAAATTTCAATACACTGAAAAATTTTAGGGCAAACTCTGTTCTTCAAGGCAAGCGCAAGTTGCTCAAAAATCGTGAACGGTGAAAAAATGTTCAATACAGCGCATATCACTTGGTGGTTATCCGTGTAATTTGGGCTAGTGTATTGTGTAATCTGGACCAAAGTCGTGATTGGTTATAATGGATTTGATCTGGACCAAGCCCTCGTTTTCTGTAAAAATCTGACAATCGGTTGTTGGTAGTTTAACTGCTTGATATAAGAATTCGGTAACTCTTTCTTTGTTCGTTTTCGAGTTCGCGCTGGGTAGAGGTGCAGGGTGTTAAGATGATTGACTTTTTTGATTAACAGGAGTTTTAGGAGGCCGCACGTACGTGCGGATTGCTTGACCCCTTTGAGTGCGCGTCTTTAAGTGCCTTGCTCAAGCGCACAGCAACGATAACACAGGCAGGTGTAGGGAGTCAGACCCTTCGATCTGGAACCGTCCATTTTAAAACATTGCGTTGCGCCATTGAAGTCGCGTACATATTTGCATCAGTAAAGGCAATTATCATAAAGTTTCTTGTCTGGGAGAACACAACACGCGAGGAACTTCACCCCCTTGAGTTCACAAGCAAGGTAACTACAGAATTTGCCGATATAACGGGACCTCTAGGGGATTGCAGTATGAACGTTATTGCCGAATTGACATTATAAGCAAATTGAAATGCATGTAAAAGATGTCATCGGGACCGAACAAAATGTAACGTTATAGGCGAATTGACTTTACAGATGAAGCCGTTATAAACGGATTCAACTTCATAGAACAGATTTTCTGGCCCCCTTCGGATTAGACTAAAAAAGTTAGTTTCAGAGCAAACTGTTGATTTTTAGGGCAAATTTTTTCCGCCCCTCCAGTAAAATGCCTTGACGTACGCCTATGATCTTATGCTTGCTTGGGGGATTCGCCGAAACATCGTAGCTACCAGTTGCGCCAGACGCCTGTGGTTGCTCTTCTACCGGTGGGCAGGTAGGCCTGCTGTTCTGACACCGGTCAATAAAAACTTTTCGAGGCTTGTCACCCTGATCTGTTTCATACGAAGATGAATGTCTTTTTGATTTCACCACAAACTTGTCAGATTTCACTCAACACTTTTCGCTGACTAAAGAGCGGCCTGCAACTGATTAGCAGAATAGCTAATTAATTCAGCCTGCAGCTAGCGGTCACTCACACCTCGCACTGCATATTAGACAGTCTTGCCACGGGGTCAGTCTCGTTAACATCAGATTGTTGCCTTTTTCAACATCAGATTTTTGCAATACAGTTTAATATAAGCTAAATGCTTCCATTACCAATACAGCCCCGTCGCCACGGCTGGCTTTGGTGGGCCTAGCCCCCAAACAAGCTCCAAGCCCCCCCAAATTGAAAAATAAAACACTTTAAATCAGTGGAGTTTTTGTCAAATTTTAGAATGTCAAGCACCCCTACACAAACCTTAAGCACCCCTATTGAAGACTTTCTGTCGACGGTTCTGTACCAATACCGATAACCCACGTTGAATCCGAAATCGAGCGAAGTATCGCCATTAAATGGAAAAATCGCTTATATGCGTAACGTGTTATGTTATTCCCAATGCCAGGAAGAGAGCTTCTTCAGTTTGGAACGACTACCAAACACACACGAGAGTGAGAATTTGATAAAAGAAACTTAAAAATTATGAATCTGACTACCTTCATCCTGAAAGGATATAAAATTGGGGAAAAAAA
>JGI24158J21664_10006032_pt1 | contig 15916 bp, 8 predicted proteins | sample Ectturendosymbi3_FD_21664 | JGI IMG/M metagenome (IMG submission 21664)
TGATTCAGTCTGGTAGCCCTTCTAAATGGATAAGACAGCGCTTAACGCACAGCCAGAAGTCAGAACTGGACTGAAATGTGTTTTTTATCACCTCAAATCTGTTGACTGCGGAAGATCAGATCTGTGGAAAAGTTTTGGTTGCCAATGAAAAAAATGAATAGCTTGACTTTACTGCTTGTTAGACTTGTCTTCAGGCGTTATAAGCAGGGCAAGTTTTTGCAGCTTTTTTTACAGCTTCTTAAATACGTACTCATAACTTATGTAGTACGATGTTTGAGCTGGTTCCAGGAATTTTATATTGCAACATTTTCCTTTTTCACATGCAACTTTTCGTACAACTTCTATCAAGTAATTTGCAAAGTTTAGAAGTTTGAGTTAATAACATGCTTTAGAACTATTTCAGTACAGTTTTGTTCCTTTGATAACCGAATGGAACTGCATAGTGACCTAAGAGCAATTATAGAAATGACCCGGTCAAATATCAGTCAACAACTGCACGCCAAATTGTTTAATTGCCAAGAAACGTCATGCACTGTGGAGCTTGCCAAACAACTTCATGCACAAGTTTTAGCATGCTATGCAAACTGTTGGTAAACGATCACCATTTCTCCCTACGTAATGTTTGGAAACATTTAGCATTACATGTAAATAAATCGCTTGAGCTTGTGCACAAATACAGCGTTTTTCTGCAATTTTTTTTTAAATCAATGCAAATTTCTCACTATTTCATCGCAACAAAAACTTGCCCTAGTTGCGATTTTTTTGTATTTTTCGGAAAGCGGCGGGTTTAAAGCCCAAAAAGTGCTGTGCGGGGCGGGTTGGGATGGTCTGCGGGGCGGGAGCGGGCAAGATTTCTCAAATTCCTGCGAGGCGGGGTGGGTTTAAATTTTGCGGGTGCGGGGTAGGAGCGGACAAAAAATTTCAACCCGCTTAATGCATAGACAATTATTAAAAAAATATCATGCTCCGTTACAACTCATCGTAGTAAAAACCCACAAAAAGGCACATTTTACGCAAAAATAAATCATATTACAGCATAAAGTTTTCAGCGTACATCTACTGGATTTACCATTGCTTTTTCAGGTTTATATCCTGCTAACTCCACATGCATCTGGATAATAAAAAAGAGTAGAGACTTCCCAAGCAATAGTTCTTCTTCCATCCGAATGTCTTTTGCAACGTGAGTCTTTCAGTTAATCTAAAACTTTTATTATTACTTATGTAATTCCAGGTTCGTTTTTGAATATATGGTAAATGTTGCCACATAATTTTCATTCATGAAAAAGCACAGAAGATTACGGGCAAAATTGCGTTTTTCTCTGTAAAATGAAGTATTTATATTTTCTGCGCAAGCCTGAATGAGTTTAAAAAATAATAACGCCTTTCTTGCAATGCCTGCCAAAGAAAAAAAAAATTTTACAATCCCAGCTGAGGCTATATTATGTGAAAGAATATAGTCCATTACCGAGCCAAACTAAAAACCAGCCCAACATCGTTACTAGATACACAATTCAAAATTACTATATCCAAAGATGAGGGAACGCATTTGGACGTCCGGCAATGACAAATAAATGGCACGCTTCTCAACAGCTGAATGATATTAAATTTTCTAAATATAAAAACATCACCCGGTAATATTTTCAAATTGATGATTTTTGGTGGAATCACAGAACGAACCTGTCATATGAATCACTAAGCTTTCATTGCTGACGCAGGCATTTCACTTTTTCTCAGAAGCGATCCATTTTAACCTTTAACGATTCAAACCCAGAATCAAATTTTTATCAGCTATGAAACCCTTCGAGCCTTCAACAAAATTTTCGGTTTTGTGCCATTTTTTGATTTGTGATGTTTTCTGTTTGTCAGCCTAATACCTTGTAAATGTGTTCAATCGTTTGGGTAAATCAGTTGAAATGCCGAATTCCCTGATTAATAGTTTGCTTGATGGATTTTCCCAGATAGTAGCTGACTATCTGCTCATTTTGCATCACCTCTTAACACGTTTGTTTATATATTTCGGCAGTCTGGACTTGGAGAGGAGTACTCCTTGTTATCGAGACCGCGTTGTAGTGTATTCGGATTTGGATGATTCTGATGTTGCCGCAAGCACTCAAACGTTTTGTGGCAGTGACAGCAACAGAAATGTTACTGCAACGAACAGCCTCGCTGTGGTTTTCGAAAGCGACGACATGGTACAAGGACGGGGATTTAACGCTCTTCTTGAGATATTTTAGCTTTTTAACTACTGTATATCTGCCTGGAACTGACATGTAACAAGCTGTTTTCGATTCGGGCTATGGATCATTTGGCTGAACTAGTTATTCCTGCATTGTATTTGGTCAAAAACAGATTTCAAAGCAATGGCATCTAGTGATCGAATTTTGTTTGTCTTCCAATAATTATCTATCCGTAACAGCAATCATGTAACTTACACTTTATGTTTTAAATTGCGGACAGAAACGCTATTAAACACTTTATTTTTACAAAAAAGGAAATAGACAAATTATTGAGTCCTTTCAAGACGTTGTTATGACAGCCGTCGTTAAAAATGCTACATGAACCAAACATTATTTTCACAGAATTATTGTTTATATTATGAGCAGTGAGCAAGATCTTTTTCTCGAGATTTTTGTGTTCAAAGTGTGCACCACATGTGGGGAACCTATTTACCATCACGAGTCGCAAGAATTAGGAAATAGCGCTAGAGGGACGCACGTTTTATTTAATTTTATCTTAAAATTCTACTTTTACCTTAAAATAGACAATAAGGAGAGAAAACTTGTCAAGGAACGAGAGATACTTCTCTTGACGTACAGTCTGCGAGTCGGCTTTCATGGAATTCCGTTTTGACGCGATGTTGTGTTCAAGTTGGGCAAAGAAAAAGCTCATGTGGAACATATTCAGTTCCGTCGCCACGGTGGCTTTTGTGGGTTTAGTCCTCCCAAACAAAATTCCAAGCTCTCCCCAAATTGAAATATGAAAGATTATCAACCAGTGGAGTTTTCATCAAATCATGAGAATGTCAAGACCCTGCACAAACGCAAAACCTCTCAACTGAAGACATTCTGGCGACGGTTTTGAACATATTAAATATTCACTCGGGCCGCAGGTTCCCCACCATTGGTGTAAACGTCTGTAAAGTATTGTATATATGCGATGGTTGTGTGAAATAAAGCGAGCTGCTGATGTGCTGTTGCAAATTATGTGGTACCACAAATTGTTCGGACTGGGGAGTGTTTCACCTACGCCATTGGTTGTATAACCAACTGGACGGCAGGCATGAAACTTCTAGAGCGGGAGACGTGCTTTGGTGAGTTTTGGACTGCGGCATCAAATGTTTACATGTTGCTCGTTCTGGAATGGCGCACGTTTCGGTGGTTTCTGGACTTTATTTCGAGTCATGTAATGCTGTATTTTGATTTCACAGTTTGAAAAAATTGGCAGATTACAATGGAGGCTCTAGGGTGGGGTATTTGCTGGCTCCAACCTCCCCAACATGACTCGTAGGAAATTCCATTTGGCATAGGAATTCAAAATCAAAAGATATTGCATTGTACCTCTCATGGCTTGGTTAAAGTCTTGCCAAATCTTTTTTACAATCTTTTCCAACCTTAGGTAACCTGCTCAGCGACGAGAGAAGAGTATAAATCTTAGGTGGATAACGCCTTGAACCCAATGCGGAAGTAAACGCTGTTTCCAACTCTAGAGTTGTGCTACAGTTTCCATTACGCTGGCAGCAATGGTACAAGGTTTGTCGACCACGATGAAATAATCCTCAACTTGTATGAACGAACCGATGACATTTGGAAATTTGTTTTCCGCAAATGATGGAAGCAGAAGAAACAATAGTGCTTTTACCTTGCTGGTCGTTCTGTCGGCTTTACGCTGGATTATTTCCAATCCCATTGCTGTTGCCAATGGAGTTATTGTTCGGAAATTCAAGCGCGAACGCATAAGCACATGAACGGTTCGCACAAGATCACTCACACAAGGACGCCTAGGCTTAGTTTTTGTATAAGATGATGCAAAGATTGCCTGTGCTTCAGCTGCACACACTTGGCCATCCGTCAAGGTGTTCCGATGGCAAGGTGACCGGAGGGTTGCATCTCTCGGTTCTTTTTCAAAACAGGTCTGCTCATAACAGACAACCCCAAACAGGCCACGTTCGCAAGAGACCACGTTCATGACACACCTGTTCATATTAGATCACTTTCATAACAGACCCGTTCATAACAGACAAGAGCTTCATGGCGAGTTCATAACGGGTGAAATTATCAAAACGACTCTTGACGCGACTCATGACTCGACAAATGTGACTCGGTCACATCACTGTGGCGTAATTAAGAACGATTTTTACATCAAGCTAATCAGATGAAAACCGAGTTAATCTGAACATCAAGTTCCCTGTAATATAACATCTACACAAGTAACAGGCGTTACAGCATTCATGAAGCAAGAAATCTAGCATGGGCTTCAAAACTTTGTTGCAGACCTATTGTTAACAGTCTTGTCTGGTGTCGCAGCAATCGACAAAGTTGCACAAGCTCTGACGTTCGCGAAATGATGCCTGCATTGCGATATAACCTTCTCACAAGGGTGGACACCAGAAAAATTCCATGGACAAAGTTTGATAAACGAGAGCTCAACCCCACTTTAATCCCGGATGAGTCTGGGTCTTACACTGAACAATTAATCTGTGACACGTGAAAAAATGGAGAATTGGCGGTCTTAGCCACCCAAAGAAAATTCTGGTTTAGTCCCTGTCAAATCAAAATTTGTATTGGAAAACCGAATGTAAACAATCGGCAATTAAAATAACCACTTGCTTCCTGTCCACGGAAAATCACCAAACATTTTCGGAACAGTAGAGGTAGAGAAAGTATTAAGCCAACATTTTTAAGTTTCTTTGGGGACCCGATTCGGGTCACTAGTATTGACGATTGGGTCCCTAGAATCAAACAAGTCGGGTCCCTACAAGTCCATACCGCGTACCTAACATTAAAAAACCCTGGATTAAGCAAACTTATTTTTGATCTTGTCTCAGTACAATGGGCAACGTCCGGTCAAGAAGATTGAACAACTCTGTCTGCCTCGGATACATCGCTGCTAGTTGGTGGGTTATGCTGACTTTCTGGCCGTTGTGCCTGTATTCAGGTTGGAAACTATAACTTTGATTTCAACCACAATACAAAAATTGGCTTAACCACTAGAAAACAATGATTTGAGTTTGATGTTTGACATTGTGTTTTAAGTCTTTTTTAAGGCAACGTAGGTGTACCAGAACATATCCAAAATAAATAATCTCGCTTTCCAAATTGACGGAATAATGCGTAGATCACTGCGTTACTTTCGATTGTCAAACCGTTTCCCCGGCTAAGTGATTCAGTGTTGTTTCTTTTTGTTTTTGTTTTTTTTTTGTTTGAATTTGGTGACGGCAACTGGTGGCAGGCGGAAGCCTGAACGTTTTCATTAACGGGACGGTAACGGTGAACACTCTTGACCAAGAAGCGCTACGACGATTCACTCGCAGGCCATTTATCGAACAGGCTTTCAGTTGAGAGGTGGACACTTCACCACTGAGCTGTAGCCAGTGACGGATTTACGCATAGGCCAAATGGGCTATGGCCTAGGACTCCGCGCTTTTGGGGGTTCCGGCAAATCGTTCCTATGACTACTCATATTACCTAAAAATTTGCGAAACGTCGGAGAGGAATAACTTTACAGTTTACTTTGAAGCGAATGGAAATGCCAATGTCTACTCTAGACTCTTATCAGTGCAATAAAACCACGGCATTATTGTGCAACTGGACGTAAGAGAGATTCAGGCCGTCTTTATGAAATTGGTTACAAAAAAAGAATGAAAAAGATAAAAATGGTACTTTAATTGATGTTAAATTTTCCACTGACAAAAAGCACGCAAAACGCAAGACCGCCAGAGGCTGCATAGCTCCGATGAAAAGCGATATTGTCAGTTTTGGATGCTGCGTTTGGCCTTTTTACTAGATTTCGCGCAAACAGAGATTGCTTGTTGAAGCTCTATATGTGTTAGTTAAATCAGCTAGGGCAGTTTCCCGTAAGCTTTACTGGGAAAAACGTGTCTGCATTGGGCTTACTTCATATGGTTAGCTGAGGGTGTTGCAACTATACTTTGCTGCTGCTGTGCAAAACTTTTCCTCACGCAGTTCACCATCGGCTTATGGTACAGACCAGGGCTTCTCAAACCATGGATCGCGAAATCTAATTTTGGGGTCGCGAAACCAATTGGCTTGACAAATCAGATGTGACAATTTTTGTAAATTTAACAAGAATATTGAAAGTAGGTCTGCAGTGAATCTATTTCTATTGCATTTTTATTTTTAGGGGCAATATCGTACTTTATGTTGTCAGTTGTTTACTATGATGCTTGTCTGAGCTATGAAATGAAAATATAAACTAGGCACAACAAACACAAGTTATGCGTTGTTACGTCATGATTGTTTTAACGTACTGACAAATACTTAGCTTACTGCATGCATTCCGACACGAAGGCATTCTTCTGTTTAGACTCTAGGTCTACTCTAGAGGCTTGGCTAACTGCTTTGAGAACACAGTTACTTTCATGGATCGTGTGCATCTGTAGGATTTCGCCATTGACAAAAATGCATCTTGAGGTTTGTAATGAGACGTTTACACGTATCATTTACATCTAGGCTATCCATCGGGGTAGCATAGAAAAAGCTTTCTTTGAAATGAGGCCGCAGAACAAAAACGTTTCAGTGGCATGGAGGATTAAAACACATTTTGTTTTGCTTGGAAAATGCCAACTTTAAAACTGCAATATATAATCTCCGTGTCCACTGAATGGATTGTGATTGTTTGTTGCATAAAATACGGCATGTGTCTAATATTACTATATAAAAGGAGTTTACGTACAGGTTATCAGATCGACAGCTAGACGATATTTTCGAAGGCGGCAACACGGTCCCACATGAAAATGTATATATCCGAAAAATAAACCTACAAAATCGCTAGAAATCACGGAAATTTAACGAAGAGAACTTCTGAACTACATGAAATAGGTATTAATTCCAAGAAAATATTGCAATGCCTTTTGTTCTTTAGACGAATGTAGGAAAGGCTTTAATTTCTGTTGGACATCCACGGCAAATGTAGAACCGAAGTCGGCACAACAGATGATGAATTTTTTGAAGGGCGCTACACAAAAGAGGGGCATATTTTCATGCTTTTCAGACAAACGGCCAAATCGGTCACACCTGCTTTGAGCCCCAAAATTAAGATAGCCTATGGTAACGCCCTCCCTAAATCCGTCCCTGGCTATCGCCGCCCCACAACTGGTGCAGTTGGTTGAGCACGCGTCACCAAAGCTGGCAGACTGCGCTCGATTCCCAGTCAGGTCACACCAAAAGCTGGAAAAACTCTAATTGCTGCTTGTCCATGCAGTCTCGTGCTCAGCGTTGATGTGTAAGAGCAAGAGAAAGTTTCACGTGTGGCGCTCACTGACTCGCCTCTAGTGCAGCATTCACTTTGAAAGCAGACGCGCGGTCGACGGTCCCCGTCGTAAGCAAGCGGAGTTGTGCGCTGTAGACCACTTGTCCAAACGAGTAGACAAGCGAGTATAAACAAACCTAAACTGAATGTTTTAACCAGTCTCACATTTACAGTATAAGATATCTTGTTTATGTTAAAACTTGGCTGCCTTAAACAATGGGTTTATTGGTTCAAGGTAGAATTACCGGTTTTTCCTTCTGAGCAGGACGCTCTCTGATCAGTAAAAAGAAGACATTCTTGCAGGGTTGTCGAGTCGGAGGTAAAATTTCCGACTCCGACTCCCTAACATAAGGGAAATGACATTTGGCTGTTAAAATCACTGGAAATCGTGATACACAGCAAGAAAATATGTGTGTCAACAAAAGTTTCAAAAGAAGTTTTATCATTTCAACAGGAATCCCTAATTTAGGAGTGTGATGTACAAAATGATCCAATTAACATCCAGAGTATGAGTCGGACCAAAAATCCTACTCCGACTCCCAGCGTTCTTAGGAATCCAAGTCGAACTCCACCCATAAACCTCCGACTCCTTACGACTCTGGTTCCGACTCCGGAACCCTGCAGTCTTGGCTGGGTTTCGTAGCTCTCTTCCTTGGTGTATTCATTCATGCAAATTCACTTGAAGTGTGGCAGATGTCCCGACCCGCCGAAAACTAAACAGAAAATCATAGGCAATTGTCAGAGAGGATTTATTTCACCCTTCTTTAGGGAAAAATATTAAAAACAATCCTATTCGTTACGAAATGTAAATACAAAAATCAAACAGAAACCAGTGCTAATGAAGCGTGAATTATTTTTTTCACTAATTGGGTTTACAGTAATTAAAAACTTATGAAACCTTAAATATTAAACATCTTTCTGCTTTTGACGCTAGGACTTCGATAAACAAACTCAAACCATCGAAAATATGGTAAGAGGGACTCGTTTTGCACAATTTGTTTTGGTGGCTCGTTGGTGGTCAAACCTTGTTTTGGATTTGACCACAAACGTGACATCAAAAACTTTGGAAAGTAAAATGTCCTATAGTACAGTCTGTGTACGTTTCTGTCGACTTGGATCACAGACGAACGGTAGGATTACCTGACCGTGGTAGACTCTTGCTATAAAAGTTGGCGTATTATTCGCTTTAACGTCTATTTAATCTATGGCAATTACAGGATATCTCAGACCATTTTTCAATGTTATCTTAGTTCCATTAATTTATACCTTGAATCTCTGATAAGATTCACTGTTGCTAATCGAGGAACAAGTAGAAACTACACTGCGAAAACAATGTTCAATTTCACAAATATTATTAAAAAAATGTTTGATGTGGAAAAACTAAAGGTTTATTATTTTGTTCTTTGATTTTGTACCAACAAAAATTGTTACGGCATGAAAACAATTAATAGTTTTTGCAACAATTTTTCTGGATAACATTTTTCCAAGGTGATATCTCCTAATAGAATGGTCCGTCGTGCAACAGCCTCCACTTTGTTATGAAAGTGATAAATGTTCGTGTCAAAAGAGAACATGGCCCATGTCTTTCACATGGTGCGAAAGTAACTTAGAAAACAATCAGGTAATGATAAGCAGAATTGAAAGTTATCGACAGAAGCAGGGCGGATTGGCAATGTTTCAAAAGACTGTGATTGGAAGAATATGATGAGCCTCCACATGCCTCCATATGTATCCGGATATTTATTGAAAGCAATGCGCAAAACCTGACCAGCTTTTGTTCATCAAAAATGTGGAATATTTCTCTTAAGATTGATTACATTCTTACGTTTAACTGAAATTTCGTTTCATGCTTTGACAAACGTTTGCGTGGCAGACACTTATTTGCTCATATTCACTCGTACCCACCCGCCAAGCAACACATTTCTATTATTGAAGCCTTAAAAATGAATCAGTTCAAATAAAACCTTCATTCCAAATTTTAGAAGGAAAGTGACGGGCAATGATGCTTCATGCGTGCAAACTTTTCAGTCTGACCGTCAGAGAAGTTTAATGGCGGTTACAACACTTGTGGTGAAACTCACTTTCTTGGAAACAACACAATTCAGTCAACAAACATGATCTTAAGCAAATTGGAAAAAAACTTCCAAGCCAAGGATGCGTTTCATCAGGATGCGTGAGAATGTTCTCTGATAGATGAAACCATTCGAGAGAAACTGATCCAAACCGGGAGTCCAACTATCATGAAGCATTCCGCGTTAGTGTATACCAAATAATTGTAATAACGATATGTAAAGGACACATATGCCAATTTAAAATACACAAACATGCACTCTTATACGATAAAACCAGCATCCATCTGGGAACGCAATCTCGACAAGCAGTTGAATGATGTGTTGATTTGAACACCGAACATTTCTTATGTTACGACGATTCATCGTGAGGCACATGTACTTTTGGTAGTAAAACAACCCACTGCTGAATACTCTCTTCACCAAAGTACCTCTCACTGTACGTAATAAAGCCTAAGATCACCACAAAAGGAAAATACTTCTGTAACGGTTTGGAACGCAAAAGTACCAGAATGTTTTTTTTATTATTTTGTTTTCTGATTACTAAACGTTCTCATAATATCACATGATTTTTTTCTTTTCTTCAGAAGATGCCTACAGTGTGGTATAGAACAAAATATTCATTAATTACTGAAATAAACAATGTGTCAATTTTAAGCCACAGGAGTAACGCAAGTGAATCCCAAATGAATTTATTTCACGGGGAAACCAGCTGACATCTTGACAGCAATGTGTTCAAGATCCAATAGAGCTTCTTAAGCCGTTGCTGTGAGTAGGTTGCTTAGCACTTGTTGAGTTTTGCCAGGTTCTAGTGAGGTCAGCATTTACTGTACAATAGCTAAATTATTCCGATCTCGCTTCTTCCATGCAGCAGTTAGTGTGCATTTTTTTCTGCTCTTCCTTTTGCGTCAACATTTCTCTAGAAAGTTTTTCTTACTGCCTTTGCAAGACTGAAAATGTGTTAAAATACATTGAACTGATTTCCTTGTGAAATGAATTGCAGATGGATTCAGGTGCTTCACTCCTGTGGCTTACAATTGAAAGACAGATGTGTGCAAGTTCAAATCATCGCAAAAGTATGAAAGCAGAAGCATGCAGGTAGATTCCCCAGAAGATTGCCACGAGGCTAGAAGTTTGTTAAACAATACCAATGTTTTCGACACTTCATTTTTTCGAATAAAATGTTCTTTAGCAAGTTATTTCCAGCAGTTGCAGGCCAGTCTTGCTTATAAGATGTGTCTAAACAACATGAAAAGTTCTCAGGTCATTATTGCATCCAAACCCATCATTTCAGTCACTGGAATCCATCTGTGTAACAGTTTGTGTAATTTCAGTTTCATCTTCAATGTTGTCTGTAGAAAAACACAAGCAATAATTATTATAATGAAGCGTGCACGGCTGTATTTATAACAGCAATTCCAACGACACAGTTCACAAAAAAACTGAAATATTTCCTTGCGCGCACTCTTTTTTCCAATTCCTCTTAATTGTTAAACGGTTCTCAGCGCTTCGACTTTGACAAACTGTTTCAACAGTCAAATTATCCCAGTAATCTTTTCCATCTTTTATCAAAAGAGAATAAAATGTAGCAAATTAATAACGGTTTTGGGAACATTTATCGACAGTGAGCGTTTGAACAAATGAACGCTGAACTGTCAGTGGTTGCTCTAAGAACCGCTACTTGCTCGATAGCTATTAGGAATTACTGCCGTTGAGGTCTTTCCGGGAGGAAGCACAAGGTAAAAAGGAATGATTCAATGCCGGGGTGTCCAACATTTCTCACTAAACGACCAAAGTTTTAGCTTTTCCTAGCCGTTACGTGGGCTTTAAACAGTTTTGATGTACGCAACGCGAAATCACCTAGCTAGTCTATTTGAATAAGAACTGATTATGCGTATTGAGCAGGCAAAGTACCTACCTTTGATAAAATAATGATTATAATCATTCAGTCTGATCCTTGTCTGCGAATAGATTCCTTTCGATACACTATACGTTATATCTTCGGTAGAGCCGGAATAGCTCTATCAAAGACTGATTAAATGTGTAAGGTGTGGGATGTGACAAAGAACATTTTTAATTATTCCCATTTACTGTAACAATCACTGAAGACTTATGGATGCGAAAATGTTTCTTGGCTGGATTTTTATATCGTTATGGTTTAATTTTTACTTCTAGAGAAAATGATCTCTTGCGCCGGTCGGGTGGACTCGGCAGGTCACGTATGGCCTGCAAGTTGCAGGTTGGACACCACTGGTTTAATGAACGAATAAGTGGAGACTGGTGAGACCTTGAGTGCGTGAGTGTATATGAACGGTCACTCGCGAAAGGGGTACGCAATAAGCATCAGCGTCACCTTTGCAAGCCATCACTGTTTGTTAGCAAAATGTCAAACCTGTCAGTGTAACCTTGAAGGCTCCGCTGCAGTAAACGTTACAAAGATATTGTCATTGCAGTAGAGTCTCTGGGTCTAACGATTGAAATGCGTTGAAACCAGCGAAGATAAATATGTTTATTATATACAGTCCATTAGAACCGATAGTTACCGCAATAAGGAACTAAGCGAATAGTCCACGAACGAAGCTGTACTGAGATGTGCGAAATCGGGAAATGAGTACACAGGCGAATCGTTTTTCACATATATTCTGTAGGGTAGTTGCTCATTGCGCCCTTTCACTATCCCTAACAAAGTACTTCGTTTACCAAAAAAATACTGAGAGCTGTGAGGAGATAAGGGTTACGGGAAAAAAAACATTTCAAGAGCAAAATTATCGTAGCAAATGCTCCCGAGAAACTTTTGTTTCCTCTGCGATTCGGTGTTACAAAAGGCTTAAAACTCAAGCACGAAGGGAGAAAATTTGCATGTGAATTTGCCAACTCCACGACATGCGATTTCAAAACTGCAGACCATGATTCAAACGCAGGAAATATTAAGTGATGTTGCAAGATACAAGGACGCTGTTGTCAATTTAGTCATTAATCTAAATGCAGCACTCAGAAAAGTTGACTGGATGTTTGAACCGCCGAATAAGCTGGAACCGTAATGCTGTGGAAAAAGTGCCAGTGTGTCGTTTTGCAAGTCAATATCTCACCTATATTCACAGCATATTTTGGAAACTGTTCAGAATGTTATAAACAGTATTATATAACAGCAAATGTCACAAAACTATAAATTTGAACTGATTCTCTAATACATAAACCGGATAGGTCAAATGAGAATTTGTGGGTTATTGCATTTATGCAGATGATGACCAAACTCCAACCAATATTTCAGTCTAAAAGTGCACGTTGTTTGAACGTTTTTGTCGTTGGTTGGTTAGCAGTAGTGTTTTTAAACTTTTGGTTCGCTGCACCTTCTTTTTCAACCTTCAACGTCCAGGTGGACGTTAATTGTTCTGTCCATTATCTTTTGAAAACATTTGAGGCTGCAACGAGGTTATAAACAAAACAAAATAGCAAGGATCTCTCTTCCCTGACAAAAAAAACATACATCCTATCACTAAAATTAATTCAAGATAATTGTCAAAAAACTCAAAAAACCTGCGCAGAAAATCCTTCTTTTCAATTCAACTTATCATTAAAACGAAATCAGAGTCTGTGATAAATTCACCTATTACATCATATTTCTGTTGGGAGAAAAGTGACCTTTTCGTAATTAATATTTAGATAAACCCTGCAAGCCTGAACTTTGATTTGTTTTGAATTGCGCTGAATATTTTTCTGAAATCTATCCTGAAAAGCTGTTCTTTCGAACAGTGTTAAATGGCTGCGTGAAACCAGCTACGTTCCTGAAATTCAAACGTTGCTGAAAACAGCTGGAATTGTTCTTGAAAATACAGCAAAAACATTATAATCCTTAGATGTCACTGTACAAAAAAGAGGAAACTGTGGGATACTTCCATTCTTGTACAAACTCTTCGACAAAAATCATTTTTGATTTTATTAAACTTTTTCTCAAAACATGAACGAAATTTGCAAAATGCACCAGCTCGCTCCATTCGTTTCACAGTACACCAGGCCGAAAAAATCAAACGGATGGAGTCAAACTGAAATTTCGATATCATTCACTAAGAAATTAACTGTTTGCAGTAACGAATGGCGCGTGCTTGTTTAAAGTCGTGATACATGGTTTTGCAGAGCACTGAATGCATCATAGACTTAAGCTGCATGCACACGGCATGCGTCTTATGCGTTTTTTGAGCGCAGGCGTCTGATTTCGTGACGTCACGCCCTTTTCTGATGCGTCTGGTATGGTCTACGTTCGAGTAGGAACCTGTTTCCATATTGACGCATCAGACTCACTGCTCTGACTCACTTTTACTTGAACACAGACTATACCAGACACATCACAGAAGGACGTGACGTCACGAAATCAGACGCATGCGCCCAAAAAACGCACAGGACGCATACCGTGTGCATCCAGCTTTATGCTCTTCGTAATAAAAACAGACTTTTTCTTTTTGTGTTTCTGACGCAGGAACCTTTGTTGCAGCAGTAAAAAAAAGAGCGAGTAATTTTTTCCAAGCGAAGCCGACGATTACCGTTGAAAATCTCTCTGACTCACCTTTGCTGCTCCTTTCCTTTCTCTCTTTCGGAACAGGCCGGAAAGTTGAATCGGTGAGTTCTCCGACTTCGCTCACTTTGCTTTCTTCTTTGTTATTCCCATCTTTTAACCGCTGCGTCAAGCTGAGCGTTGTTGATGCCCGGTTTCTCGCATGCTGCATGAGGGCAAAAGATGAACCTGCATGTTGAAAACATGTTATTGCAACTTAACATGCTCAAACTAAGATGGGGATGAATGAAGCACAATTCCACGTTCACTGGTGTTCAAGGTGAACATTACTTTTATTAAGCATGCGGAAAATCTTTCAGTTCAGTTTCATAATCGCTTTTGTTCTTGAACGTCCAGGAGGCCACGAGACTACTTCCGTGTTGAATGCTGTGTTGGTGGTACGTTAAAGACTTGGTTCATTGACTTGGATCATTTCTTTAACCCATTCATTACCGACGAGCACAAGACTGCCAGGAACGCAAGTACCGATTTTTGAGTCTTCGCCATGATCTGATCGGGAATTGTACCAAGGCTACCAGCGTTAAAATGGCACGTGGTCAGCACGACGATTTGCAGATGAGACGATTTACAAATATTTCCAATGGTTGCGTTTATCAAGGCACGAATCTAGTTGCACAAGCTTAGCTCTTTCAACATCATTGCATGAACGAACGGAAGTAAATGAATTCAAAACTTGCCAACTACCTTGCAAAAAAAATGATTTTGTTGCGAAAACGAACGATTTTTAACATGTGGTTTTTCTGATCTGGACGATACTTTAGCAAAATATGCAGGCCGCAACAGAAAATTTTGCAATGACTCTTTTTCATCGTTTGCTCTGAAGCCACTAGCTCCTAATTTCCGGAATCTTGATCTCTTTGATCGCAAGAGTCCTCTTTGCAATAAAACTTTGCAAACTTACTGGTTTTCCTGATAGAGAAAACTTCATTACAACAAAAGCACGTCTTACTTGCTTTATTTTCATTTTCTTTGTTGCTCTCACAACAAATCAGTCTTTTAAATGGAATCCACCACAGATCTCTCACATCTTTACGTCTCACACACAGTAAAAAGAACAAGAAGGTCCCCTGTAAAAAGATTAGTGGATGGAGTTGATCAAATTTTTATGTTCAGCGTTAATGCTTGTCATTAATATAAAAACGAGCAGTGCACTGAGGTGAAGCTTATAAGCTCTGCACTTACGATATGTGGTTTGTGCAAAATTGTTATTGCGAAATTCATTGTTCACCCGTTCCTTAAGCTTGCGTTAAGAAAGGCATGCTTTCACAAAAATACCTGCAAGTCACAAACACTGTCGGTCTACTTAAGACTGAAGTTCATTTCCAAAGAATAAACTGATAACAATCATTTCACCTGCAGAGCGTTACAAAGAGAAAAAATCCATCCAAAAACCAGGTTGACGTATTCGTCTTTTGAAAACGTCAAAGGTATCCCAACGAGCCATGTTAAACCGAGAAGAATCGAAATGATGGCAACACGAAAAAAATTGTCTTTAGCAGTATGCTTGTCATTTCGGGAAGACTGAATCTAGGTACAAAGTCCAAAAGAATTGTCAAAGGAGTTAGAAGAAAGATCATGGTATTTTCTACACGTCCTTTATAACCAACAGAAGGGCAAGAAACAAACTTACCTTCTTTCTTCCCCACGTGATTGCCCGTATTACGAAAAAGAATCCAAAACAGTTGGCAATCAAGCATACGCCAGCAGGCACAAGAAAACCGAAATAAAGAGCGGGACCGTGAAGCCAACAAAGTCTATCGCTAATGTAGGTCGAAGGTCGCTCTGAAGA
>JGI24158J21664_10006034_pt1 | contig 15911 bp, 10 predicted proteins | sample Ectturendosymbi3_FD_21664 | JGI IMG/M metagenome (IMG submission 21664)
ATGTTAGGTACCCGGTATGGATCTGTAGGGACCCGATTTCTCTGATTCTAGGGATCCGATTTTCTCTGATTTTAGGGACCCGATGATAATTTTATCTGATTCTAGGGACCCGAATCGGGTCCTTAAAACGCCTTTAAAAAACCCTGAGATAATGATTGATTGCAGACAGCCAGACCAACTGTCAGGTCCACTTACAGTGTAAAAGATCGATAGTTCAAATTAGCACTTTTCCGGTTTAGATGCTTTGCAAGGCACCGCAACTCAGCGCGCGGGTTCGCATCAAATGTTCAGTCACACCAAAGTGCCGCAGGAAGCAATTCGGCTTGGACTGCCGGTTGGTTAATGCAGTGAGTGAAAAAGGTCGCTTTTCAAAACTGGAAAAGCTCGCATTTGTGCATGCACACTGTCCTCGCTGAACTAACAAATCGTTTTCGATTTATGAGGCAAATGAAAGCAACAGGATATTTTTTCGTATCGTCATTCGAAACGAGACTACTACTTCTATTGCCTTGATGCAAATTTTTCGTATTAAGGAGAGCCCTTGCCAATTTCAAGTCGGTCAGGTGGTCGACCGTATCGAGCCTCGCGATTAGGAAACCAATTACCTCGCAACCCTTTTCGTTCGTAGTTATTTGCTCAGCAGTCTCCATACTTCTTCTGAAACTGTTGCTTCAGCTCTCTACCGTAAGTGCGCGGCATGCTGGTAATCGCTACACGTCAAGTTACTTGCAAGTACCGCGACGTTTGCATAGGCCTCTTCAAAACAGGATGCCTTAACGGAAACTGGTGGTTTCTTGCGTGTCAATGTGAAGTTAACTGTTTCCTCTGCAGCTACGCGCCATGCTCACAATAGCTGCTTGATGATTTCTGTCGGTGAAATGCCTTCAGAGGCGCTTGCGCATCGCCTTGCAGTAGCAAGCATACGTGCGATCAGGGCTTGCGAGGACAGCATATTCCACGCCAGATCTGTTTCTTTATGTTCACATCTGCTAATTTGCTTTTCCGAAATTGTCCTGCCTTATCGTCGACTCGGCGCGTTTTTCTTTGAAATGCAATGGCGCATGACGACAAATTTACAAGGTGAGGGGCGTCTTCTTAAGGGGATAATGGCCCGCGTTTACTGCCCGTCGAAATTTGGAAACAGACCGAGGTTTATTCAGGGAAGAAAACTGAAATCCTGACAAACCGCAAATCCCTCGTTTGCTTCATCTTAAAAGTGTGTGGCTGCGCTTTGCTGAGCAATTAACAAAATGACAGGTTTTCTTTTACCATTTTTTTGTTCGTTTGTTCGTTACTTCTTATTCTCCAGTCCAGATTTGTACGGCAAGCCATACTGCGGCTGTGCAACGTAGAAAAATGCACTGCAGTGCCCGATGTTTTTAATTGGTGACTTTCTTGGAATGGTAATTCTAACACGCAGTTTTTATGGTTGAATTGCCCTTATTAAGTTTCTTAAGCTTAACGTTGCAGAAAACTTGCACTCCATCTAATACAAATCTGGCAATTCAAAGGAAAATCGTCATGATCAATTTATGAGTAAAGTTAACGTCTTAAATAGCAAGACTAAGCGCATTCCGATGTCGTGTTTTGAAGATCGCTCCCAAAATCTCAGAAGATTACACAACGTAATACGTGCAAAGCAACTTGTACAACTGGGGATTTTTATCAAGTGTCGTCTACTCGAAAACAACAAAAGAGTTTGTTTTTAACACATGTACTTTATGTTTCTTATTGATTTTGTCAACAGAAAAAGATCGTTGCATTAAGGTTTTCTTTGGATTGAAAGACTTGGAACGATAGTAGTAAATTTAGAAATCATTATGCCATTTTTTTCGATTTGATAAAGAAAACATGAAAGTAAGAGATCAAGTCAACTGCAACGCGATTCGACATGGGAAAAACATTAAGAAAAAGAGTACTATTGTTTTCTTAACACGACCTAAGAATAATGCATTGAAACTAGTTTGTAACGCTAGTGTTACGTGGTTGAATGAACAACCAAACTATGTTAGTATAGTCTGAAACCACCCAAAGAATAATCTACTTGGGTTAAATTCACCCTGTTGGTAATACAGTCCAGCTTGTATTTTTCATAGATGCAATCACGTTAGTCAGCTAGACCATGCATGATACGAACGTGTAGCTTCCGCCTGGCATCAGCCACCTTTTCTCATAATCACGTTGTCAATGGCGTGTATGCAACTGACCAACAAGCAGCCTTGCACGTTTTCCTTAAACTTCAACAAAGTAAAAACTTCCGCTTCCTGGTAGCTTCAACGGAAGACACGCATGCATGGCAGTCGGAAAGATTTTTTTCCAGTGGGGGGGGCAGTAGTCGATTTTTGCATGGGATGGCCAAAAAATTGCCTTGGGCGTCAGCAGTGGTGAAATTTCATTTTACAAACTCGAAACTGAGAGAAAAAAATTTTCTGCTAAAAATTGAATAGGATAGTATCCCATTTTAAAATCCGTTGTGCCAAGGTCCCTCCTTCCGAGGCCCATGCTCGTATGTATCATGCTGACATGTACTGGTTGCAAAATAGTTCCCATACCATCGCATGTTGGTTAAACTGGATTGAGGACAATCCCGTTAACACAATCTGAGCGACACGCAACACCATGGATTTTAGCAAGCAAGTAATTACATTTAATACTGCGTTTAAATGTAAATGACCTATCCCATTGGTCCTACATTTAACCATTTTACTTAGAAACTTTGTTTTGAAATATTTTTCATAGACTACGCTTTGTTTAAGACAGGAAGAAACATGAAAAACTCAAATGTAGGAAAAGTCTACACTTTCTTAGCTTTCGGCTTTGAAAACCGTCGCACGGAAAAAGAGCGATAAAGTTTATCCGGTTTGCTCGGTAAAAGTGAGCGCGAGACGAGCAAACATAAAATTAAGCAAAATAGGTGGCTCAAAGTGACGGACGACGCTAACTTTCCCGAACACCAAGAAGTGTCACGGTGTGATTCATGGTTGAAGTAATTCACATGCAATAGTGTTTTGCCCGGTGCCAAGAGCTAAGCGTATTCAAAAGTTTGAAAGGAAGTGGTCATAATTAAGGGCGATTAATTCGGCTGGTTAGGGTGGGCAGCAGGGGAAAGTCTTAGGGGACTTACGCCCCCAAGTTTTGAGTATCTTTTCCAAAACAGTTTGTTGCTTGGTATTACGATCTAATGTTCGTCTTATCAAAAATTCGAATGTTGAAGTCAAAAAATTGTTTTGACCGTGAATTCCAGTAATTTTTAGGATGACTAAAAGGAAGGCCATCTCAGTCTATTACGCAGGCGTTTTGCGTAGGGTGTGTTTTTTAGCTCACGTCTCACCCACAGAGTTCCGTAAGGACACCAATACAACAGACGTGACTGATTTCCAGGGACGCCGGAACAGCAGTAGGGTGGGCGTGGCCGAATAAGAGTTGAGGGCAATGCAAACATACAAACAACAAAAAAATCGTTACCAATTATGCTTTTTTCTATTCAAAAACGATATCGACCTCAAAAATAATACCAGAAATTATAGAAAACCATTCTGAAGTTTCTGGGTGCGCGAATAGCTCCAATAATTTTGTTTCAATTCGATCGTGATAAACCATGAAGTTACCTATGATACTTTTATAAAAGTCACCTCTGCCCCCGTCGTGCACTCCGCTTCCGGTGTCCCTGCTGATTTCACCTCCCCCGAATATTCAACGCTTGTCTACGCCGCGATCAGCGTTCCATCTAAGGTGCGCAGTACCGCCACAGACCATTTGCGCAGTGACATCCCTTTCTCGCGCACTTGCAACATTACAAATTTAATATCGCGTACATATCGCATAACCCTTGTAACGCTGGAAACACTACACTGGTTGTGTACCTACCGTACATGGTTGCGCAATTGCATGCGTACTGAAACAAACATTTTGCTCCGCGTAAAATTTTATTAGAGGGAACACTGGCGGCAATCATGCATAATGTTTCGATATTTACTTGGAACTCAGACATGGATACAGTTGAAAGATCTAGGCATTTAAAGTTCCTGAAAAATGTAACCCCACGTTTATAATATAAACGTCTGGCTTAATGTTTACTTTCAATATGGACTTGTTTGCAATTGTAAGAATACATACCACCGTCTCTTTAAACTACGCTATGAAATACCCGAAAAGCGGCGTGCTAGGGGCCCGTTCACATTAGTCAACATTACCCCAGGTGAACAAACCGTACACTGTGGGAGGAAGTGGGTTGAACGTCTACGTGTGCTTTGTCAAACTTCAGAACTGTTGATTTTCGAACCGGTATTGTCAGAACATAGTAGCTGTTGATTGCATCGTCACGACACTGCTTGGGCATTTCAAACATGATTAAAGCCAGCGCAATATTACAGCTGTTTAATGCCGCTGCTGCCTGTAATCCTTTGTCCTAAAGAAATGTGATAAACTGACACACTCGATAAAACGGCAATTCGGAGGTGGCAAGTCGACAACTGCCCCCCCTCCCCAAAATCTTCAAATCAAACAATGTTTCTTGTGGCTGAGCAAAACGTCCTGCACATTCCACTGATAAGTTACCGTTTCGCTGGAAGTTGCGAAGTGCACAAAAACGTTTTTCAGTTTTTATTGTTTTAAGGTTTTGGTAAATGCATGCCAGATATTTGACACCTTTTTCAAGCTTTCTGACAGACATCGGAAAAAAAACTTAGCTGTGATTCTTGGGCACACCTCATGTCGCATCGATCCCGAAACATGCGAAGACGTATTGTGTAGATGCGGTTTGGCCCTTCTCACCTATCAGTTATAGCTGTTTTGGACACCAGCACTGTCAAAAACAATCTTGTTTGTTAAGCTATGCTGTGGCCTGCAAGCATAAACGAACAACACATGAAAAAACGCTGAGAAGAAAAGGTTGACAGACTTTAAAGAAAAACAAAGTGCGAAAACTAATGAATCGGGTAACAGAAAACTTATGAACATAGTCACTCCGGCATGATGCATCCTCTCCGAAAATCACAAAGGAGGCCCTCTATTGGCTTGTGGGNTGCGTGGACCCTATCCAGTGCGGACTCCCCGGTTGGTACAGCACAGCTAATAAGTTAACCGCAAACATTTCAAGAAATGTCAATCNTTTTTTCTCTTACACATAAATCGATTTATCGCCCGTGAAACGAATAGTGGCGAAGAGCTCTTTTGACGAGATGTTGACGGCCTGACAAAGGTCCATGNTTCAAGGTGTGGTTCAAACCAGTGTGCAGAGCAATTTTAGAAGAGCACCTAAAAATCATATTATGAGGCATATACGTAGCCAGGTTTCGCTTGATGGGGAACAAAACAGAAAAACGGAGAGCCTACATAGCAAAAAATGAAAGATGCCCAAGTCATCACTACCGGCGATCGGGGCCTTACTACAAACCGGTAGCCCGGCACCTGCACCCCCACTGACGAAGACCCTGGTCTTTGGCTATGCTGACATCACAAAATCCAAGGGAGCATGTTGAAAGTATTGCTTAACATTTCACAGAAAGCAATCTAGAGGTGGGAACGAGCGTACAGCATCTGAATATTTGGGAAGGAAATATTAAGCAAGTTTAAAAACACTTATGTATTCTGCACCGGTCATTTTGCATCAATTTAGCTCAAAAATGCGATGTTCTTTTGAGAAGAAATTCTTATTGGTGGAAATTCTCATCTTAGTGGTGATAGGAAAACAAAGCAATAGGGCGTAACTTACAGAAGATAGAAAACGTTATATTAGCTTTGATAAATGTTTGGGTATGCTTTTGCCCATTGTACATTTTTTTAGATACTTGAAACATCGCGTGATGCGGTTTCATATTGCGTTTATAGTTGAACTAAATTCAGCACTCCCGTATTATTATTCAAAGAGATTATTCATATGCATAACCGTGCGTGTTGTATCACCAGACAGTCGATAGTTATCGATTTGCCAACGGGGTTGTCCGAATCGGGAGAGTACTGTTGTCAATGCTTTGTGAGCGTCACTAATTTCAAAGTGGATGTCCTTACAAGTTCGATGCAATTACAAGTGGCTTAGAAGCAACACATAAATTAGCAAAGCATACGTGTATATCGCGATGTGTTGGAGACAAAACAGTTAGTCTAAATCTACTGTTTTTCCAAAGAATGTCTGGCACCTGCAAGAAACTCTTGTTCCTGGGAATGAAACATAGCTAGATTCATTTTGCGTCACTCGAAATTCCCACGGGGTTAACGCCCTGATTCACAATTAACATTTTTGCCATAACACTTCAAGAGGGAGTGGTTAGATTTGCCCCCTCGTGTATAACGCTGTTTGTCATTCTCAGAAGCCCAGCATCAAAAAATAACAAATAAAAGACGGCTGGAGGAAAATTTTTCTTTCTAAACCTTAGCTGATATTCATCGTACGAAAAAGGTGAACATCTTTCTATTCACGCACAGCCGGTACCCTAATTATAATATAACTTGCATTGAACTCCTTTTAGAACATTTCTAAATTATTGCCACCTGTTGTCACGCAAGAATTTGTTTAAGGAACTTTAGTATATACTTGCTTTTTGTGCTCTTTCAAGACTTTATTACCAATCATACTTTTGTTACACTTTAACCTACGTAAGTCTTCCAAGAGTTCAAAGTAGAACAAATTTCTTGTTTTGGTAGATACTAAGTGCACCTTTTCATATTTTTAAAGTTTACTGACGACGACAACTTGTTTTTCTGTGCAATGACATATTCGTTTGAATGAGAAGTTGTCGCTGCGTGCACTTCGACATAAAGGCATTCGTGCAAATCTTGCAAATCTTTGCAAATCTTTTCCAGACCCCAGAGCCTTCGTCTTACGGAAAACCTAACGCAAAATCGAGCTCCCCTGACCCAGTCAGGGCCGCGGAGGCTTCGCAGCAAGACGAGCAACCGGGAGCAACGATAACAACACTGATCGATTCCCTCCCCAGTGAGCCTTTCCCCGATGAGAGGTCGAAGTCTCCAGACGATGAGGAGCCAAGAGCTGCAAGCTCCGCTGCACAGCAGGGACCCGGTTCGCGTGCGGAAACGGCAGAGACGCCGCGCCATTCAGATGAGTACGACGCCAAATCGCGTTCTCCTGTCGAAGAGCCCCGAGGCCCGGACGAAGACAACGCATCCAAAGCAGCAGAAGAGCCTGACAACGAGCGGTCCAGTGTGATAGAATCCAACGCTTCGCCTGCGCCTGGCAATGCGCAGAACGAGGCTGACGCCACACTACCGCTCGACGCAAGTGTAGAAAACGCAAAGAGCGAGCGTTCCGTCGCTCAAGACGAGGTCTCCAACGCGGGGACAGCGAATGAGACCGGCTCGCAAAACGAAGACTCAACTCCGCTGAAAGCATCGGATGAATCGAACGACGGAAATTTGTTCACTCCCTCTTCCCCACGATCGGGCACGCGTCCTGACGCCGACGATCGTTCGAACGTTGACGAAGACGAAGATCCTCAAGACAACCAAGACCGGCCAGTCGATGATGGTCTTGGTGTTCGCGGAGATGTCCCTGGCACAGACCAAGTATCCGTCCAAAGCAGCCAAGACCCTGATGCAACCACCGCAAGGTTCGTTGAAACGAGGTACTCGATACGGTAGCCTAGGGTGTAGGTTTGAGTTACCTACGCTACCTTTTATATACCTCCTACAGAGTTAATGGTGTGGTCGAGCAATATTTCTCGTATAAAAAGCTCTTCAAGCCAAAGTTGAACTCGAGTCATTTGACGTTTTTTCGTGTCGATTTGCTGACCTTTGTCTAGGATGAGTTATCACAAAATTCTTCTGTTAAATGGCTTTGTCAACTCATTTTCGAGGCAAATGGAGTCGCATTGGTTCAGCGTTTGTTTTATTAAATGCCTAGTGATGCATACCAAGTTTATTCTTATGGCACTCGTTCAACTGATGATACGAAATTGATTTTATGTAAGTGCGCAAGGTCGTGCCAGCAGAAACAAAGATAATAAAAAATATTGGTAATTCAGTTTTACAGTTTTATGATGTTGTTGACACAAATGAATATGTATCCGTTTGTAAACAATATATTACCACTCCGCTAATTCATGAAGCATAGATTAGTTAAAAATGCATAAATAATCTAACAGCCTGACTAGTTAACAAGATAACGATAACTTCATTCCACCAAAACTAAAAGAAGGTACAAGCTTCGTAACTGTGTGCAAAAAAAGTTTGCACTGCATATATCTCAGAAATTATTTAGAGGAGTGTTCAGCTGTTTTTCTGGTCGTCACTTTAGCTAGCTGTTGCATGTTAAAGCACGTTATTAATGGCCGGAAAGCAATTTTGAAAATAACTAAATCCAAAGTCGAGTTACGAGATCAAATATATGCTGCGGAAAAAATCGTAGACGAACAAAGTTATTTGGGAAAGCCTAGAAAATTTCCCGAATTTTTTCTAAACCAAGAAGTCACTTATCAAAATTTGTTGCCTAGCTTCTTCAGTGTTTTGCAATTTTTTTCGTGAAAATGTCCGAACGATTAAAAAAAGATCTTCAACCCACTTTTGCACCAACGATTGAAAATAACTGCCTAAATTGTGCCATGCAACTCTTAATTACAGGGAGAAATAACGCGACAACGAAAGATTTGTGTGAAACCGTCGAAAGCAAAGATTCTTTGCGTCCCTTAATTCTGAATTACTGCGCTACACTTTTATCAAAGAAAGAAAAACAGTAGAAATTTCCAAATTTTGAAACTTTTTAAAACAATTTCGAAATTTCAAAACATTTGCCAATTTTTCACGTACGTTTGGGCTGAGTGAGGGCTGTTCCTCTCCTTGCTCTATTACCTCTTTCAGCTATGATTGTAGGCGCAATAGAAGCGTAATAGCAATGCTGTAGACTGAGGGAAGTTATGCATGCAAACTGCTTTGCCATTGTTGTGTGTTTTAAAGAAATGATTTTGAACAACATTATCAGTTGCATTAAAATATGAGAAAGGGAAGATTTGTAAATTGTTTGGTCATATTGTGACCAATCGCTCGGAGAAAATTCAATGTGCAACTCTCAAACCCCGGCGTGATGAGCACTAGAAAACGTGGCGTTTTGGAAGCAAACAAGGATTTTGTGCACTGCGACCTTAGTCCCAATGTTTCATGCAGCACTCTTCCGTTTTATCAGCCGTCCGATGGACGATTAACTCTGTTGTTCGTTGCAGGCCTGACTCTAATGCGCTGGCCACCGATGACGATCAGCAAGCCGCCATTCTTAAAAACACCCACAGCATACCGAACGGAACTGCTGCCGGCGCGCATGGCTTGCAACCCTGATGGATGTCGGATTTCCTCGGTCTCATAAAAGGTGTACGTGAGCGGATTTTCATCCGCGCGCCTCTCACCAGCATTGTCTTCTTATTCGTCAAATCGATGTTCGGACTTTCGATGTACAAGCGCAGCGATGGATGTCAAAACGAAGCGCTTTAATGACTTATAAAGGCATGTGAGATGCTTCCATCAATTTTTCATGCGAGGGAGAAACCTCCGTGAAACTAGATTCAAGGGCTGATGACGTATTTGCAAGGGATAACCACGACGAAACGTAACTGTCGAAGGCGAAAATTGTAGTGATTTTTCTTCATAATTCAGAAACTTTTGCAATCAACCAGGAGTTAAGGCCGTGTGAGATTTTCGCCAGTGGCTACGCCCGAGCTTTTCCGACCCCTAGCTCGTCCTTATTGTCGATCATAGAACTATTCCATGGTAGAATGACGTTTTCTTGTCGCTTTTTGTCTTCGAGCCGTTATAATTGTAATTCGTCGTTGGTTTTGCAGTTTTTTCTTGAAAGTGTTCGTGTATTGCCGTTGTTACATTAGATCTTCTGGGGTTATACATCTATCTACATTTCCGCTGTAATGGCGAAACACGCAGCGCGACTTTACTTAAAATTTATTCCGACTTGGCTTTGGCCTGACGTGATAAAAGGTCTCAAGCTCGGTCTTCGTTCGTTATCAGAACGTTTTTTTGATAAAGGAGGAAAAATAAACTCTTCATATTTTCCCAACGCGTTTTCCGGCCGTTCGCCAAGTTTTTATCGGTCTCTTGCGATTTTGAAGAAGTGCGCAGTGCTTTCGCAATTGAAACTATCTTTGCATCGTTACGCCAAAGCCGTCCATTATTTACAGTACTAATTTTGTGCGAAACAGGAAGCCCTTTGCACACATTCCTGTACGCGGGTCTCCAGTGCGCAAGATTAATCTCGGTTCTTTTAACACTCCTTAGGACGAAAAGCTGGTCGCAACTATACCGGTGTCACAACGTTTCAGCCGAGACAGCAGCCTGTCTCGCTGTCAATCGCTTATTTCCAGCTTCGCCATATAAAGAACCTATCATTCAGCTGACCAGACCTGTACGTAAATTCAGAGATAAGAGCTTCCGCTGATCAAGCGAAAGTTCCAGTCGCAGTTAAAATTTCTGGCAAAAAATCTCTTCTGTCACGAGATTTCCATTATGTCGTAGTCACTAAACATGTTTCTCGTTCTTAACGTCGTGGAAGTTAAGCAGTATTCATCGAGAGTTGCATTGCTGTTGTGATCTTTACTTACTGTATTTGCGATACTTTCACTGTAATTAGATTGTTGTCACTGTACGTTTCGTGTCACTCGTCTCGCCTCTCCAGAGCGATATTTACGGTCAGCGAAACTTTGAGCGTGAATGAATTGTCCGCGCGCAATATAAAATGGTGTTAACGCTCAGGTGTCCACACTTCGCAGGAATGCAGCGAAATCTTAGTGACGTTCAACCTATGATTTGTTTTGTGGCGCCCATTGCGATGCTTTGGCAGCTTTGCGATTTCGCTTGGTGTATCTTAAATCCATACTGATCACGTTTTTTTAGAGAGAAAGCCATGAAACTATTGACAATGGTTGTCTGTGTTGATTTACTTTAGTTCGCATCGAATAAAACTGGAATTAAAAGATGCAGCGTCTTTCTGAAGAGAAATATATCAGTAGAGAGAAGCTAATTCACTACCAAATAACGTGCAAACTTTGATACATAGCCTATGTCTTGCGGCTTTTCTTCTTTGTAGCTAGATGTGAACGCAGCTGTCTCTTGAATTCAAAACAAGACAAAGTTGTCCAAGGCAAATTACCTTTTTGTCATTCAAAACACCGCAGGTTTCCTACAAACTGTAAAATGCACTACAAACTGTAAAAAAAGACAGAAAATACCAAAGTTTCGATTTTATCTCGAGGTGTTTTTGGAGGCAATTTACTTTATTCCAAAAGCACAGAATTTACCTTGAGCTTTGTGTGAAGGAATGTTGCAAGCTGATACGGTTATGCAACCGTTGAAAACAGCTGTTGCAAATGCTCTTTCCGAATTAGACCGAAATATCAAAGCAAACTAAATCAATGCAATGGATTCAGGTTCAGTTTCGTAGTTTTTTTAGTATTGCTGACACTGACAAACGATGCACAGAGAAAGCTGAAAAGCAAATTGGAACTGGGAGTATTACATTTTCACCGTTTTTAGGTTTGTAAACGTTCAGTTCAGTTTCAACCATACTCTGTTTCAGTGCACCTTTCGGGAGTGTCACCAGTGGTTTGCGACGCACATGTTCGCGTGCTTGTGCTGGGGCCACGCAGTGGCGTGTCAAGGGGGAGCTGGGGGTCGCGGGCGGAACCTTTTAAGAGGCGGCACTTTGCTGATTACCAATTAATTTTTTTAAGGAGTTTGAAAGTTCAAGCTTTTCGTTAATAATTTTCAATAAAATTTTGAAAATTTTGAAAGATCTAACTCTTTTCAATTTTTCTGTTAAGAAGCCCTAGATTAGTAGGCTATCATTAAAAAACACGACATGTGGCTCTGTAGTGAGCAAATTGATGAAATGTTTACTCAAACGTCTGGGTCAAATTCAATGTGTTAGAGTGCCCCAGTGTTTGTCGTGAAGTCAGGGCGTTTTAACACACTTACTTGGGGACAATTGTGCAACATTCCCCACACCTTCCTCGGCAGACAAAGTCATTTCCACCCAGTTGAAAGTTCTTTTGAACAAACGAAAGAGATGACATTCGATGGCAGACTAGCAAACGTTAGGGCTCCGGTAACCGGTTGTTCGCGGTTCACATTGCCTCTCCTCTCGAACTTGACACTTAGGCATTGGCGACGAAGATTTCGCTGGGGCGGCGTTAGCTCAGTGGTGGAGTGTCCACCTCTCAACTGGAAGGTTGCCCATCCTATTGACCGACACTGAGTGAATCGCTGTAGCGCTCCTTGGGCAAGATCGTTCCCCTCAACTGCCCCGGTAAGCAGCATATTTCAGACGTTGGCATGCCGCTAATTGACGTCTCGAAAATTATTTAAAAAAACGTTTCTTGGCACATCTCAGCTATTGTTGAATGTTCGGTGGGATATTTTCAGTAAGTGCCATAAACTGTAGCCTCGTCATCAGATGGCGTTGTCAACATTAAATGTTGGCCGTTGAAGTGAAGAACTCTGAAGAACTCTGTAAGGGTAATGTTGCTCAGTTTCAGTACAACGGCTGTTTTTCTGCATGACGTAATGGTGTCGGTAAATGACGTTCTTGAAGCGGGGTAGTGCAGTTCGTGTGTTTGCGTGGGTAACTTTGAGCTCAGATTGTCGGTTTGAACCCGCAAGTAGACTGGATCAGAGCCAGTCGATAGGCAGCGTGAGCTTCGTAAAAGTATCTTTTATTCAACGGTATACTTAACATTTGCATTCATAGAAAAATTGATTTCAACAAGAAAAGCTTAGAAAAGGTGTTGCTCTCATTTTGATGAATTCGAGGCAAGAACTTTAGTCTGCAAACCTAACGCAAGGGTAAACGATATGTTTAGATATGATTGTGGTTAAGGTTTTAAAAAGAGTGTTAATCGAAATGGTTGTATAACTTATCGATGGCTGTACTGAAAGACGTTGTTCAACGCAATTACCGTCGAAAGTAAGACGTTATAATAACTGCTGAGCGTCCAAAAGACCTATGTCCCACTTGGCATGATTTGGTAATACAGTTTTCTAAATAGACGTCTGTGGGTCACCAGTCCCAACGCCACGGCCTAGCCATCCAAAACAAAGCTCCAAGCTTCCCCAATGTGAAATGTGAGACACTATAAATCAGTGGAATTTTTGTGAAATTTTAGAATGTAAATCCCCCCTGCAAAAACGTAAAGTCCCCCAACTGAAGACCTTCTGGCGATGATTCTGTTGGTGACGAACAAAGGTAAGGAATAACACTATGCACGTGTAATTGGAAGAGATCCAACCCAACAGCTTCTCAACCATAACCGGTGTTGAACCTGTTTAAGATGTTTTTTCAAAATGGGTCCCCGCACTTGCGGAGGGCTCCGCGCAAGTGCCAACAGAGTTAAAGTTTGTAAACTTTTATATATTCTAAGACAGGGGTTCCCAACCTGTGGTACGCGTACCACTAGTGGTACGCGAAGGTCTTCCAGGTGGTACGCGAGTAACTTACATTTTTACACAAAAACCTGGTTTCACTGCTTTCGAGCTTACGTATTGGACTTTGTTTCTAAATAAATAAATTTTCCTGTAGCATGCTATTCCTATGGTATCGCAAGATTATGACTTTCGATGCGCTCCTAGCAAATTTACGCCACGCATCGACCGAGTGGTGGGAGGTAATCAAAAACAAAAACTCATTAAACTTTGTTGTGGTACTTTGCTGATATTTTAATCAGTTTTTTTAAAGGAAAATGTTAGGTACCCGGTATAGATCTGTAAGCACCCGATTTATCTGATTCTAGGGACCCGATTTTCTGTGATTCTGTGGATCCGATGATAATTTTCGCTGATTCTAGGGACCCGATTTTCAATTCTAGAGACCCGAATCGGGTCCCTGAAACACATTGAAACAAAACCTGTTTTAATGTATATTATTCTTCTGAATAAATTAAGATTCGATCAAATTAGTTGTTCTGGAAGAAGTGGTAAGCGTTGACAATACAGAGTGCCCAAGTGGTACGAGATCGTAAAAAGGTTGGGAACCCCTGTTCTAAGAGAATTAAACCACTACTGAAACGTGAAGTGAACAATGAAACATTCTTTACATCACCGAGATGGTATTATCAGATTTATTATTATAGCTTGCTACATGCAGTATATATACTTTTTTTAGTTAAAGACAAGGATATTGTACGGAATTTTAACATAAATAAATATTTACATCTGGAAAGTAGGTATGCCGCCATCATATCCCTTAAATTTATCCTTTGATCCCCTGGAATGAGCAAATTATTAAAAAGCCATGCGTTGGGCTTACCGGAGATTAAAAACCAACAGGGAAGAACATTTGACAAAACATGTCGGGTTCGTATATGCATATGTAAAGAAAGCAAAATATAGAAATATCAATGTTGGGAAAGGTGGCGACAAGCAGAAAAAGCACGACTCATAATCGACAATGAAAAACATGACCCATTTGAGTTTGAGCGTGTTTGATGGTGATTTTCAAGATGCTTTATTAATCCTTATATTTTTAAATAAGCACGGAAGATGGTCTTCTTTGATTTTAAATTTTTGTAAGCAAATTTGATGGGTTGAAAGGGCAGCACTTTTATGATCGGCCACGCGGCTATTTTCATGGTGAAAACTGCGTTAATGGCGAATCAACGGCAGCACCTCGCTTGAACTATTTCTTTGTGAAACGTAAGGTCGGGCACGAGGATAGACAGGCAGCAAGTTCCGTTTTTCAAGTCTTCGGCATGACCCGACTGGGAATCAAACCCAGCCTAGCAGCTTTTGTGGCGCGTGCTCAACCAACTGTACCACTTCGTCCAGGGTTTCTCAACCTGTTGGCCATGGCCCACTAGTGGGCAACAGAACAATATTTGCCGGGGCACGGCCTTGTACCGCTGAAATTGAGTACGTTTTGCAAGATGACCCTCGAAAACAGGTGCTCTTGTTGTCATGTAAACGAAATCTAGAAGCAGGCTTAATGTGGAAGATGACTTGATCTGTGCAGTATCAAGTTTTGAGCCTCGAATATCTTCGCTTTCTAACAAGAAATAGGCTCAGCCTTCGCATTGATTGTAGCGCACGTTACATTAGGCTGTTTATCGATTTTTTTATTCCTGCTGCATGCATGTGCAACAGTTGTCCCAGTGGAGAAGTTTTATAGTCGGTGGGCCTGGACCCTCTGTTTGTTTATTAATTGGGCCATATGGTTGCTGGGAAGGTTGAGAACCCCTGACTACGTCGGTTGTTTGTAAACGTTGTTTATGAATAAGTTTGCACTTTATTATTGACCACTGAAACTTAAAATATTAAGAGAACCTTTCGAGCATGTGTATTATTGTATGCAATACGAATGCTCAAGTATGGCGGAAATTATTCGAAATTCATGGTGGAGAGGGTGGATGGGTTAAAAGTGGAATTAGATGATAAATCAAGTGGGCTCGCCCACGTTTTCACTTTGGTGTTCTCTTATCCAATTGCTGCAGGGCAGATAGCTCGCTCTTGACTATTTTGTCGTTGTAACTTGTAACCGTGCTTCACTTCATCGCTGGTATTTAGAGCGCATATGTCACGAGTGAGGTAAAGTCCAGCTTTGGCGCGTATTACTTAAGACTGTTGGCACTAAAGGTTTTTGGCGACTTTATCGCTTTAGTCATTCTTTTGTGAATATTACGATTTTGGTCACTACTTTGAACTGAAGATGCGCCTTGAGTGAAATTACTATTCCGTTGGAAGTCAACTGTGATCCGATTTTTTTGAACGCGCTGTGACTGTGAGACTTCGCGTGCGGATCATGACATATGCAGCAATTATCGTCAGAGCAAGTACGATCGAGTCCTTCCAGAAGTTGGGCTTGTTCTAGTACAGGGGTGTGCAACATTTTTTGTCGGTGGGCCATATAACCAACTTCAGACATCTAGCTGGGCCACACGAAAAATTTAGTTTTTTGACATAAACTGTCGGAT
>JGI24158J21664_10006035_pt1 | contig 15911 bp, 11 predicted proteins | sample Ectturendosymbi3_FD_21664 | JGI IMG/M metagenome (IMG submission 21664)
AGTGTATACAAACATTACACTGTTACTGACATGAAGGTTACAGAGCTGACATAAAGGTGATTGCACGGCAAGCGCTCACCACCACAGTTTGTGACAATTTGCTCAATGCGAATGCCACGCGGTGAGAGGAGCAAAAGCAGTCGCTGCCTCCCTTCGTGACTGTCCTCTAACTTGGAAGAAGAAATACGCAAATTCAGATGTATTGACTATGAAAATGATTAGAATCATACAATAATTGTACCTTTTCAACATGAAAGGACATATTTTTATTCAATTTCTAATTTTGGATCCCTAATTCGTTTTGCACATTTCATGATTATGGTAGGGGAGGAACTCCCTTCCTTTCCTCCCCTGACGGCCCGTCACTGATTTTTTATCATTCAGATATTTGAACAACTTTCTTGCTCTGTAAAACAGCGTTGCCATGAAATTTTTCACTGTGTTGAAATATTTTTTATCTTTCATGACTTTTGAGCAACTGGTGGCTTGCCCTGAAAAACAGTGTGCCGTGAATTCACTGTAGTGAATATATATATTTTTAATCATTCAGAATTTTAAATAACTTGCGCTTGCCCTGAAAACAAAGTTTGTCATGAAAATTTTCGCTGTATTTAATATACTTTTCACATTCAGGATGTTTGAGCAACTTGTGCTTGCCCTGAAAAACAACGTATGCCCTGTGCTGACTTCACTGTATTGAATGTATTTTTTATCCTTCAGAATTTTGAACAACCTGCGCTTGCCCTGAAAATTTTCACTGCATTGAATATAGTTTTTAGATTCAGGACTTTTGAGCAACTTGTGCTTGCCCTGAAAAACAGAGTGTGCCCTGAATTCACTGTATTGAATTTGAATATATATTTTTTATCATTCGCAATTTCGAACAACCTGCGCTTGCCCTGAAAAACAGAATTTGCCCTGAAATTTTTCACTGTACGGAAATATTTTTTATCTTTCAAGATTTTTGAGCAACTTGAGCTTGCCCTGAAAACAGAGTTTACCCTGAATTTTTCAAGCCGGGGGGGGCGGCCGCCCCCTTCCCGCCCCGTACGCCACTGGTGNCCAGTGTTCCCTCTGAGGTGCGCAACTGCGCCGAACCAGCAGAGCATTTGCGCAGTGAAATNTCATTCTTGCGCACTTGCAAAATTTCAAGTTTGATATCGTATATANATCNCATAGCCCTNTCGAAACGTTGCACTGGTTGTGTGTCTGCATGGTTGTGAAATTGCATGCGCACTGAAACAAACATTTGCTCGATGTAAAATGTTCTTACAGCGGCACTGCTGGTAACTGACTTCACGAACTTGTGTAAACACATTGATAAATGAAACAAACGTTAAAAATGAGGCAACAACTCTCTATGAATTTGAGATATTGCTATTTATCTAGTCTAGAAGAGCCATACAAAATATGTTGGCGACCCGCAATTCGCCTACCTACGTGGCTTACCGCTATCAGCAGTCGCTGTCTCACTGCATTACCTGCCAAGATACCTGCGTTCAATAATTACATTACATGCGGCAAAACGCATACTACCGTGACTTGACTTGTTGAAGTGCATCTTCGAAGATTTGTTACCTTGTTATTGTTACGCAACAAAGGCCAATAGTACAACAATTCGCTCGCGAGTTTCGCAACCTGCCTCTGCAGGCAAAGAAGCGGGTTTAGTGAATTGCAAGCTCAAAACTGCATGTTACCAAAACTGAACTGGACTCTTGTACAGTGTGAGTGTCATATCGGCAAATAAACTGTCATTGCAAGAATTAACCCAACTGATCACAATTAAACCGCTGATTTCACGTTTTCCAGAAAATTTTCCTTCTTCGTCCCAATTTCCAGGGGGGGCAAATGCCTGTTTTTCCCTCCCTTGCGGACGCCCATGGCTAACTTCAGCTTTTTTTGAAAAGAAAATTCAGTATAGAGCTTGAGTTTATCGATTGTAACTACCCTCAAAGCACTGGTGCTTTGCAGACGCACTTGAAAGAAAATTTGAGGTATTATAACAGAGTTCAAAATACAAACCAACTGAGGCAGTTGAAAATTTGCAAAAGCATAAAAAAAGAGCTGATTTTTTTGGTGTTCGGCACTTACAGACTAAACGTTGTCGTAAAATCACTGGGAAGTGCATATCTTTGTTTTTATGGACTTTCTTCAGATCCTAGTGAAGAGAAGTAAACATGACATAGCTTTATTTCTTTTTGATTTGAGAATACGCAAAAAACAAAAGCTGAAAAGAAAGTAATGATTTCATAAAAACGCAAGCTTTTACTTTAACATTTTTGCTTTTCTGACTTCAGGTCACGTGGAACTGAACCTTATATTCACACAACGAACGTGTCAGAACCGCACTATCTGGCACGATAGTAGGAAAAGGTAAGGTTGCCATAAAACACATAGAAAGCGAAACGTTTCCGGTCCCGTAAGAAGGGTTTGTTATTTTTTTCTGTGCAGCGAATCAGAAAAAAATCAATTTGTTGGTTCCTGCTCAGGTAACCTCTAAATAAACACAAACACCGTTGTTGTCCGTGCCCAAAGTGGGCAGATTTTGTTTGCTAGCTTATATTGGACTAACTGACAGGTTTAGATGCGCGCGCGGGTTTTTGTACAAATTCGCGAGTCTTCTCAAGCTCATCCGATCAGAAAAAAACGTGTTGATTTTGGAAAATTTTTTATATGATGAAGAACAAAAGCAATTTCCCAAACAAAAATGTGGGAAGTTCTATCAACAAACGAACGAAAAAGTAAAGAAAAATCCAAAAATTCCGCCAGTAGACGTCATTGGCGGTCGGTTTAAGGCTTAAACAGAACCTCATTTCAAACTTGTAGTTCTATCTACAATAAAAGTAAATTCGGTTGAGACATGAACTTTTTCTATTTTAATTGCAATTTTCAGCCACAGTAAGCAAACTTCCCAAAACGGGCAAATTTTTTACGAAAATCAGGCGCATAAGATAAATTTGCCCAAAATGGGCAAATGGCTTACGACAATTGTTGGGCAATCAGATTGATCGAGGCACTGCTAATGACTTTCATGTCTCACATACGGCCAGTCCCGTCGCCACAGGGGTATTTGGTGGGCTAAGTCCACCCAAACAATGCACCAAGCACCCCCAAATTGAAATATGAAGACTATAAATTAGAGGAGTTTTGTCAATTTGTACAATGTCAAGACGTTAACAGGGAAACCAAAAACTCACTCTAAGCACAATGTGGGAAGATTTCACCCGAACACACAGTAACAAATAATGTCGGGTGATTTTCACCCGAACTCACAGTGACAAATAATGTCGGGTGATTTTCATCCGAATTCACAATCAACCATAACGTCGGGTGATTTTCACCAAGGGACCACGTGGCTACCACTCCTTTCCGGGTGGAAATCACCCAGGGTTAGTATTCCAGGGGTGTGAATAATCTTTGGAGAAAACTTGAAAGTGATCCATGCAGACAAGTGCTCCCCATCGTTGGCAGTAGGCACGTGAACCTCGTTTTGTTCTGTTTTGATGGTGGACAGCTTCCACAGCGTTGTCTGGTCTCAAAGTTCATGTCCTCAATAAAATGCTTTGGCCTTTTACCATAAGTGCACGCACAAGGAGCAAGCTTTTTTGGCTGAGCCAGAGTTCTAGAAACGTCTATTAGGTAAAGAGAAGTACAAGGTCCATCATGTCCTCAATAGAATGCTTTGACCTTTCACCACAAGTACACACGGTGCAGGCCCTTTCTGGCTCCGATTTGTTTCTTCTGACGGAGAAGGCGTCATACATTCTCCTGCCTGTTTCTTAATGAAAATCACGAGCTGAGCAGGAGCCATTCGTGCCAAATTGATTTGTGCCGTCAGGGCTTGCACTTGCGTGATCTACTCCCGTGCTGGCTTCGGTCAAAGGTTGCTGGTGTGGCTTAGTAGTGAACCTACGTGCACAACTCCTTTGTTCCTCGTCGAAAACTACAAAACTTGTGCAGATTTCGATAGGACGCTGCCCAAAAGAGCGTCTAAAAAAATGCAGCTACTGAAAGAACCAGTTTTCTACGTGAACTTTAACTAATTTTTATTTTAAGTAGAAGAACCGTTTGTCCAAACTGGTCAGATGTTATCTGAGCAGGGTTAATCAAATGACATAAAACGCATCATATGACTGTTCGCTTTTCTTGAAGAATCTCCCGAATCTTACACTGGCAATGATCTAAAGTAAACGAATATTGCTGAATAAAGCCATATCACTGTTCCATCAGTCAATTCAGGACACGAAGGAGTCGGAGGAAAACCCAACAAGCGAAGTTAAATTTTAGTAATCAGTATGCTTCAAGCGTTTCACGCGAGTGCGAAAGTATATTTCTTGGAAACTTAGAAAGTACAAGTTTTGCAGAACCGCAAGAGAGCATCATGTTTTTTGTGAGAATAGCAAAACCGGAAACGACACACTGCTAGATGGCGGTGTATCCAAACTATTCGTTTGAAAATAAGAGGAATTGGGATGGGGGTGTCAAAGTACATATCTAAATATGCATCACAGTTTTCAAAACCACCGTGTGATTAATAACAAAATAGAGTACACATATTTACGCAAATTCGCCTTCAGGCTTAGTTCAGGTTTGTCAGAGCGCAAACAACTGCAGTATTCAACTCTCGTGAAAGCTGCAATGTATTAAGCCAGCTATGTCCAACCCGCAGCCCGCGGGCCGCATGTGGCCTGGTCGATGGTTTTGCGCAGCCAAGTAAGCATTTCAATGACAACCTGTCTTTATTTCGATAATCTTAAGTTCGAAGTTTCCGAAGCAATAGCCTTTAGCGCCTGTTTATCATGTACTATGAAGTGTCAGATTTCCCCGTGTCCACTGCCGCACCGGTGCAAAACTGATTTCTAGTTTTCTGATTTCTAGTCATGTGTTCCTTTGAACATATATATATTTCTAACTACCCTTGTTTTTCCATTATCACTAAACTTGCCTGTGGTATCACAGTTTGTAGGAGTGGTTAAATGTACCACAGTCGTTATCATTGTAGTTAGTATTCGAACGATTCCAGTAGCATTAATATCTTTGGCTAACTAAAATGAAAACAAGTCCTGCACTGTGCGGCTCTCATGAAGATAGTACCATAAATTTTGGCCCAGTAAGACATTTCGGTTGGACATAGCTGGTTTAACCTAATCGCTTTTGAACGTGATGCGCTATTTAAAAACTTTTACTTCCCACATTTTTTCGTTAGGTTCACTTTGTATAGCCTACTGTAGATGCAATCTAAATTCAATGTATCCCCTTGTAAGCAGGCACGAATGTATGCAGAATGCAGAAAATTTGATGCAAATGGGTTCCTATGCGGTACGCCTGTTGCTATGCCTACCTAAATATGTTCATTTTGCAACGAAATCTAGTAATGGCTATGTGGTTATTTCCAAATGATTTTCTGAATCAGGACTGCTTGTACGCCACCTCCAACTTTATGACCAACAATCCAACACTTCGTTATTTCTCTTTGTTCTTAATTTTCCAAGGACATAAGTTAAAGTAAGCTTTTGCAACTGACCAGACTACAGCAACTCGATCCCGGCCTCGCCTACATTTGTTGCCCCGTGCAGTCCGAGCATTAGGGGCATTATCTCGATTGATTTTATGAACCGTAATTGTGGAACAAATGATCGACTGCCAATTGAAATCTACGCAATGACCTGCACGTTTCACTGTGTTATCGATCTCACCTTTTGCACTCTGTGTTAGATGTGGTCAATGTATATGTAGCAAAATGTTCTTTTCATCACATATTCTGCTGGTATAGCGGGCAGCCAGAAAAAGTGGGGTTGTGCGACTGTGAGAACTGTCCACTCGAATAAATAGTGGCTTTGCACGTTCATAACGATTTTTTCTCAATGGTTCATTTCGTCCAAAATTTGAAGAATGCTGCCGCGGCTTTTGCCCCCCTCTGACTGCTGGCAGCTGTGCAGAAATGCCGGAAAAAAGAAATATCAGTCTTTGTTTTTTTCTGAAAACGGGCCGTTGGGTTAGAAAGCTTTCAACACAGGAGGCAAAACGTATAAAACACGCAGTTCAGTGAATGCATGAGTCCAACACCTGCTGTATAATTACTCTTTCCGCGGAAGAGCTTTTCAGCATATTTTCATGAACAAAGATTTAAAAAATCTGTTTGAGCCCACGATGCAAATCTATTCCTCTTGATTAACACTTTTTTCAGGAATTTTTTTTAAATCTCTGCCGGCGCATATCTATTTTTCTGTTGAAACTCCTTTCCAACCGAACTCTCTTGCTTTGTATTTTTTCCAAGAAAAAATAAAAAATTGTTAAGGAACTAGTCAGTACAACTTAACTTCATGCGAAACGCTATTAGAGCTTTCTTTGTTTTTACTATCAGGGCGATTACAACGTGGTTTATTCGGATTAGTTACAACAAAGTAGCAGATGAGCAGCAAATGCTTCTCTGAAGAACTAACAGTTCTTACCAGGAATTTATCAGCACCATTTTTCTTCCAGCTGAAGGATTTGGAACAACACGTGATAGAAAGGTTTCTGAAAAGACGTCGTCCAATATGACACATGACAAGCTTTCAAAATTGACTAAGGGAATTCAAAAAGTTTCTGACACCTTTCACTGTATGAAATATATGTAGAGGAACTCAACCGTGTTGTCAGCAAGGTTCGTAATACAGTGTTTTGAAACTGTGAGTGAGAATAGCACTCATTCCCCGCATAAAGTTATTCGCATTCGCCCACTTGTCCAGCTAAAGCAGTGAAATAGTTAGACATCTTTGACTAAAGCTTATGCCAATTATGAAAAAATACATCAACCGTGCCGAGAAATAGCGGTTACTGTTAATTAATAACAGTTCTTTCGTTGTAGATGGAATGTTTTCTTATCCTGATAAAAAATAAAGTAAAAATGCCACTAATGTAAGGTTCTAAAATAATTAGCCCTAATCAATCCAGCAGCTGTCAGAAAAAATTGACGAGAATTCCCTAAACTTACATTCGCCCAAGCGTGCATATCCTTAACCACCTTCCTGCTTCTGTTTGTGCAAGCTCAACTCAAGGACTGCGGTGAAGCGCAAAGAACAAGGAAATTTAATCATGCGACAGCTACTTCAGCCCATGTAGGGGCGTCGCCAGAGGAGGGACCGGTGGTACCGCGATCTCGTTTATAACTGGTTCCTTTTCATTTGTTGTTTGATGTTGTAGAGCAGTGGTTCTCAAAGTGGTCGATATCGACCTCCAGGGGTCAGTTGGACTATCCAAGGGGTCGATAAGTAGTCACGGGGTGGAATGGGGGTCACTGAATGGCCAGGGGGTCAATGAATAACTGCTGGGGTCTACGGGAGCAATGAAGCCTCCAATTCAAGATTATTGTTATTCGGGTAAGGATGCAAACGTCGTTTTTCAACAAATCAAACAAAATTAAGAGGGCTGATCAAATCTCAGCTAAGATAGTTTAAAAGAACATTTGATTCGAATAGTTTTTTATTAAATCATCCATTGTGGTGACATTATGAACACTGTTGTGTTTGTTACGTCACAAACAATATTGTAGCACATGTGTCGCAGTTCGGCAGTTGTTATTCCTTGCATTAGTGACTGTTGGGCTAAGCCACGGGATCTACAGAAGATTGTATACTTTATTTGGGGGTCAACGTGCAGAAAAGTTTGAGAACCACTGTTGTTGAGTAAAATATGCATATTTTGGGTAATACAGTATATGGGCTCATACGCAAAATTTTGGAATTTTACGAATTGTGGTGCAACCTGGTAATCGGATCAGATGTTTTCTTAGTCACTCGCTCAAAATTTCAAGCTTGGCAAAACACTCGGTATAATTATTTTTCACTTTCTTGTTTATCCTTTAAGTTTCATCACTACAACGACTTGGATTGCATTTGTTACGTGTGGTTCGTCCGTTTGCTGTTTGGCCCATCCAACAGCTGCAACCTGACGACGCACTTGTGCTCTGCAAGTGCTCTTCATCGAGTGGTTGTTGAGCGATGTTGGATTTGGGCAAACATATCAATTGCTCTGCTCTTGCGTGTGGCATTACGTTAAGCTCTGACATGTCAAGGTACATGGTGGTGCAGTTGCTCAAGGTTATTTAAACAGCACTTTATGAGATATCTACGCTCACCACAAAGTTTGAGCGGGGTGCTGACAGGCGTTTGATTACTCTGCAAAGCAAACACTTCCCTAATTTTTTCTACTCGCGCAAGATTATAGACTAATCGCTGGTCACCGTGTTTTTCATTTTTGACAAAATTACTTTAGAACTGCTAGCTCACAAACAATGGAATACAGAAGTTAATCAAAATGAGGATTCATTGGTGATCTGCGTGTTAGATGATGGCTTTTCAACCGAGAGATCTATACAGTAAAATCGGTAAAACACCACCGTGCAAGAATTTTTATTAACATTTCTATGAAGCTGATAAGCTGCAAAATAACTTTCCTTTTATCTCTATCCAACACCCTAAAACTTAAGAGATGCTTTTTCGGAGTTGAGATTCAACTATACTTCTTAATCAGATTTTAATAGTACAATGCTTTTTATGCTTTAACTCTTTTAGGATAGATATAAGCTGAGTTTACCTGAACATGGGCGCAAACCCAACGAGCCAAGATTTTTTTGGACACTAGGCTATGATCCGAGTCTTCAGAGCCCTTGATTGGCTTTCTAGCATATCTGGACCCAAAATTATGGCTTTTTTCAAATTCTGGCCACAAAGACTCTTCAGTGCACAAAATATCTTTCGAAGGAATACCTCAGTTGAAAGATTTTGTCGCCAATGCAGTTGCTTCACCTTCAAAGCATTCATACATGCAAAACAGCTTCGATTTTAAAACAGTAGTGATGCTAACTTCTGATGGAGCATCACTGATGCCTGATCTACTACACCGGGGTTTGTGACGCGTTTGTAAAACTGAAAATATATTGCATTTGTTTAAATAAAAATATACCTCGCATAAAGCGTAACCCAGTATAGGTCTTTCGCAAGGAGCGGCTTGGTCATACATATTTTCACGCGTAACCCATCCATGTATGTGACATCCAAACGCCTTTGAGGTTACAACTTGGCTGATCAAGGTTTGTGGTGCAGAAAAGGTCTTGTAGAATTGGAAGGGGTTGTCGATCAGTATTTTAGGGGTGTGTAGCAGGAGCAGAAGGGGTTTCCCATCTGCCCGGCTCCGTATTTTGTTCGAAATACTTTTCTCACAATATTTTTACAGTTTTGGTAATTTCCATATTTTTGTGTCATGGTAATAATTTCAAGTTTCTGCAACCGTTTGAGGGTCACAAATTGCGTTGCCAAAACATGCCAAGGTATGTTGGGTTTTCACGTCGACTGATCCAATTAAACGTTGGTTTCAACCTTGTTGATATTTTCGATTTTTTGATAATTTTCGAGTTTCGACATTTTTCCTATATTCGTGTTTTTGATATTTGTCATGTATTTGATAATTTCTACATTTTTACGTTATAATAATATTTTCAACTGTTTCAACTTTTTGCAAGTTATTGAGACTTCTCAACGTGTTTGGGAGAAGGCGCCCCCGGGCACGTTAAGTCTCTTCTTGTCAATTTGCAGCTAATCTATTTCCTTGTCCAATTAATTCACACTGCCGTTGTACTCTTGTTTTTGCATCACGTTTGTCTGCGGGTGTTGGAAATCGAGCACGTCAGCAGACTTTACCTCCCACCGCCTGCAAACGCAGTGTGACGTCATTGGTGTGTGCAGCAATTTTTTCGAAAGCATGAAACGTTACGTTCAGAGATTATGCTTAAACTGCTATCCAAACTTTATACAACGCTGCTTACAATATCGATAAATGTTAACAAAACACCGGTGGCATGTTTTGAATATACACTGGCACCCCGTCGACGAGCACCTCGCTATCACGACCACTTTGACGCTGTCTTCCCTAGTAATGTATTACCTTTTGTTTCACTAACGCGACCACCCCGCTATCCAGACCGCGGTCACAGTCCAGCTGTCACAAAACTGCTAATCGAGCACTGCGTAACACGACCACCATATTCTATCGGTATTCTTACGCTGGAAAACTAGCAACCTGTCAGCAGCAATTTGCTCAGCTGCATCACGTTAACCTGAAGCATCGTGGATGCAGGGATGTAGGCGTGAGTGCAAGGGCAGTAAGAGCCAATGTGACGTCACAAAGTCATACTGTAAACTCTTCCGGTATTTGCACTGCCGACATCGACTTTTTCCGGTTGTTTTAGTACAGTAACGATAGGCTATGGCAGGACGTAAGGCAAAGCTACATAACTTTCAGTCAAGGAAAGAATTGTAGAAATGAAATGATCGCGATAATACATGAAACCTTCAGTCAGGAATGCAAGTGTGACGCGACCCACACCCGCCCCGCTACACGACCAATTGAGTGCCGTCCAATGGGTAGTTAACTAACTGAGTTCCACTGTATATATATCCAAATGCTAACTGAGTTCCACTGTATATATATATCCAAATGACACTTTTGATTTAGATAAAATTTTCTTTAAAAATTATTTTCAGAAAAATCAGCTTTCCATACCAGATTCCCGACCAAAATAACACTAACTTAACCTTAAAATTGACCTAATTAAATATTTAACCTAAGCTTACATTACCTACCATAATAGCTCAGTTTGATATGTCCTAAACTGATACGGTGAAAATAATAATTGTACTCATTGCAATTCAGTATTTAATTTTTCTGTTCACAATCAGGGCCAAGTCAGTAAGACTATCAGTAAGAACAAGAGTATGCACTCACTTGTCAATACCAGTTGCGAAACTCACTTTCACTTATTACGTATGGTTTTACGTTCATTCACAAGACATAACACTACTGAATGTTTTTTATTTTTCTACTGCACTTAGAATGTAAAATGGCGCTCAACAAATTTCTTAACTAAAAGCACATCTAACGTCTTACTAAAGTCGTAAATAGAATGAGTCATTGAATTTAGCGTGAGCAAGCTTAGAGTTACTTTAACGAAATGTAAACAGAACTTAGACGTGCTTAATACGGTTTAATTCCTGTTATCAGTTAACGTTTTAAGCAACTCGATATCTGCCGACTTCTCGTTTTGTTATTGCGTTAATTCTGTTTTAAGTTAATTATCAAGAATTGTACCAAATAATGGCGATTCACATAAAAGTAGTATGTACTAAAATGTCCAAACTTGCATCTTGGAAGTAATTAGTACCATAATTGGTATTAAACTACCAATTAAATTTTACTACTACCAGGTATTTAAACTACCAATTGACACTGTTTATTGTGTAAGGTCTTCACTCCCACACGCAACGCGCTCGACTTCAAACATGCATCGCAATAAAAAAGAACACACAAATACATGAAAGTATACGAGGGTATATGCGTGGTGTATATACCAACTCTGGCAGTCCTGCTTTATAACACCATGATTTATTATCCTAAGCTAAAATCTAATTACTTTCACCATTGTTGAGAGACTTGACACCAACTTAACAAATTCACAACTTCCTTCGGGGCTATCTGCGGGACCGATGTTAGATGACGTGGATACCGTATGCGCATCGGAAACCAAGTTAAGACAAGCGGATGGAATACCTTAATTGTTTAGATCTTGGAGTAATAACTTACTAGTGAGCGTCGGCCAGACCACACGCCAAAGAACCTACTACTCTTATGTCAACGAAGCAATTTCAGTGAGTGAGCACAGAGCGCCTACTTATTAATTCCAAGTGGCGATGGTGTCTTTTACAGCGTATTGTGTATTGTTCACATATTACACTTCTTTACCGACTTAGGGATTGGTGGCCCCCAACCGAGGTTAGATGGCGCCCGGGTCAAGAAGCAAGTTTGGCGCCCCCATGTTCGAAACTGAGGTCATTCGGAGGCACATGTACTGTATTGAAGACAATACTTGTGATATTGTTGGAACTTTTCGGCGCTCTTCGCAGTTATTCGGCGTCCCCATGGTGATTCGGCATCTGGGGAATTGTGCCCCCCTTGCCTCCTTTCGTTACGCCCCTAGGCCCCTGGCTGTAGCTCAGTCAGCACCCTCTTTAATTCGTCGCTGGCTGGCACTGCTAGCTTCTGTTTTTTCCGTAGCAACGTACGTATCTGTCCTGTTTAACAAAAGCAAGCAAAGTTTACCCATTACGATGATTGTAATATAAAGCAAGAAACGATTTACAGGTAACTCAGTGCATTTACTTTGCAGTGTAACTAATTTGGTTTACCCTTTTCTGTAACAAAGTAAATATAACCGAATCATTCTTGCAGAGTTTAACAAAGAATTTACAGGAAGCTCGCCTATTTCTGTCACGTCTGCGTTAAACTTTCATTTCTTACGATTTATTTTATTCGGAAGTAACAAGTATTAAAAGTTCAAAAGTTAGAAACGCATACCTGTGCATCTAATCAGCAGCACTAGTCGCCTTTTCTCTGACTTAAGAATCTAACTCTGGACGCAACTGCTGTTCTTCGATCTGTAACCTGAAATATTTTAAATCATCCACCCAGAGCAGTGCTACATGTATCAATTCATACACTGCAAAGTTTATATAAGTTGCAGTGTTTGCAGAGTAACGATTCTGGTTTGCTCGGTTTAAAATATACGCCAAGTTTCTTTCCTGGAATTTGACACTGTCGAGTTTAAGGAAAGCAAACAAAACATTAACCGCCACTGTCGCACTGACCTATCTTTAGTTGCCGAACGCCAAGTAATTGAGAGCTAAAGCTAACATTGTGAAAGCGTTGGCCTGATGCAGTTTTACAGGTGCGAACATATCAAGTTCTTCAACTTACACCTTCAAATTTATAGAAAACGCAATTCAACCAATCGGGTTCGCTAATTTTGAAAACTTTTGCGTAACATGATCTTACTCGTAGATCTGAGATGTGCAAATAATTTCCAATTTTGCAAATGGTGTTGCAGAAACATAACAAAAAAACACATTCGTAAAAGAAAAACACGGCACAAAAATGTTGCGTAAATTATGACTTGCAAGTTTCCATGTATTTGTTCCAAGTTGTCCGATTGTACGTAAAAGTTTGCGTTATTCAGCTTTTGCAAGTCACGCCAGAATCATTTTGACACATTTGTAAATAACCATTACAGTAGCTTGTTGTTCAAAAATTCAGTCCTGTGGTATGACGCAAAACGTGAATATAATCACCAGTGGAAATTCTTTTCACTCGCTCTTTATATATTTCTAACACGTTTTCAACAATCAATGTGCTGTTTTCTTATGTGGCAAAACATTTCCTAAAGTAATCTTTAACTCTTTTTTAAAAGTCATTGTGCTGATTTCTTATCGTGAAATTGAAACGATTCCCGCGTGTGGTTGATATATTTTAAGACGTACAAATTTGATAATCAGAGCAACGAAGTATCATGCATGCTGTTGCGTTCATATACCATTCGCAAAACTTTCTAAACTTTCTTGCGTTTTAATTGTGATTTGTTCAACAAACAAGCACAGGAAAAACCCGTTATATTTTGCGAAGTAAAACTGGACATGCTTACTGAATCCTCTCATATCTCTGTAACTACCAAACCGATCGCATGGCTAAAAGTGTCTGTCGAAAGAACTGACATAGCGCTACGTGTTACTGGTTAGCGCACCTTTTGCGTTAGACTGTGAGTCTAAGTTCTACACTACCACCGAAAGACTTCCACACTGATTTCAAAAGCTCTCTGCATTACTCAAATATTTTCATGCCTAAGGTGTCATATTGCGTTAGGCGCTGCACTTGTAAGTCAAAATGTGTCGTTATGTCAATGGTGTTGCATCTTATATCTCCTACAAGACTTATAAGCACAAAATTACTAGCTTCTGTTGAAGAAGCAACTTGCGAATGTGTAACAAAATCAGATGTCTCTCAGCAACGGCACAGTGTGGCTCATGACTCGTATAAGCAAATGTGCTTGCTATGCCTGTGAAATGTTTTGCAACAGGAGTCCTGTGTTCAAAGGTCGTTTGTTTTTTTGCAAGTGCTTTCAAGTCTGCCGCTTTATCATGTGAGACAAAACTGCTGTTTGAAATCTACGCAGTCGTATTTCATTTCGTTTAGGCGACAAGATTTTTGTAACGTACTTTTGTAATGAAATGTCGCTTCTTTTCCGCATTACGCGTTCTTTTCTTCATACTGTAGATGTCACAACGTTTCTTTCACATAGGCAATTAAATTGCGAAAACGCTATCTTTGTAAGCGTATAGTCGCAGCGATGTTACACTTTATTATTGGAGTTTCTTGACTCGGCTTGTACTAAATAAACTGAGAACAAAACAACAACACAACCCATTTGTTCCAATCAACCGATTTTAGCTAGAAAAAACATCGTGTTTGAGAACTGTAAATGACAATATTTTTATCTACAGGTGACAATAGTGTTGTTTGTTTTCATTACTGTTTGTTTTTGTTCCCTATGTCCTTAAAAAAAGCGGTCACAAACCCAGCGACAAAAATTTTGCATCCGCGAAAAACAAACGTTTGCGTTTATGAAAAAGCAATGTGCACAGCAACCAGGGCCGGCCCAAGCAGATGCGGGGCCCAATGCAAAACCTGGGCGCGGGGCCCAATGCAAGACCTGAGCGCGGGGCCCCTCTGAGCAGTGATTTTATGACGTCATCGTGTTCAGTCAACCGTGTTAGGATCGTGGTTGAGCGCAAAAATGCAGTACAGCAGTAACACGAGGATTGAGCACGTTTGATAACGTTCGAGAGGAAATTTGCTAGTACTGATGAGAGCGTTCTTTGATAACAATGAAATTTATATGGCGTTTCTACTGAATTTTCAAGCGCAAGTTGTATCTGACAAAAATGAATAATCTACCCAAACACAATGGCGCAGGGTCCCCAGAGGTGCGGGGGCCCAATGCAGCTGCATCGGCTTAAGGCCGGCCCTGACAGCAACTTTAAATAAAAAACGCAAGCTTCATCACGAGCTGTCCAAATATAGCAACGTTGAAGAAGAAACGCAACCTTCGCTATGCGATGACAATCGTAAGCGGCACAATCTTTTCGACTGTAGATATCCATTGGTGCTTCTTATGTATTGTAACACTAACACAATTGGTTGTTGCGCTAAACGTTTTGCCCAAATCGAAATGTTTTTGATCCACCATGTTGCGCTTTAACTCACTGGCCTAGCGAGGTTAAGTGCCGCCCGCAGCCGACCAAAAAATGCTGCCCTTTCGAACTCTCAATTTTGTTTACAAGAATTTGAAATGATGGAAGATCATGTTTCATGCTAATTAAAGATACAAGAAATAATAAAGCATCTTGAACATCACAATCAAACACTCACAAACTGAAATGGGTCTTGTTTTCCATTGCTGATTATGAGCTTTGCTTTTTCTTCTTCTCGCCAGCTTCCCCATCATTACTCTTCCTAGTTTTTCATCTTTCTTTACACATGCATATGTGGGTCCAGCATATTTCGTTAAATATTATATTCCTCCCTGTTGGTTGTCAGTCACCGGTAAACCGCACCACTTGGCTTTAATCGTTTACTCATTCCAGGGTATCAATGAAAAAAAATAAGAGAAGTGATGGCGGCATACCAACTTTACCGATGTAAACATTTATGTATGTTAATATTTTGTTAAGTATCCTTTTTATTAACAAACAATTGTTTTTTTCTTTTTTTTGTTAATAAATGTACTGCATATACAGTAGCAGGCTATAATAATAAATTTAATAATGTAATCTCAGTCATGCAAGGAAAGTTTCATTTAACCACTTTACACTGCATCGTTATCGGATTGACGCGTGAGCGATTCGTCGCCCTTGGCTTACATTCGTGAACGCACTTGCGAACTCGATATTGGAGCGTTTTTACACTGCAAGGACTCAAAAGATTTGCTTCGTGCGCTTGGCCTATGGTATTGCGAAAGCTGGGGAATAGGTGAAAATGAAAAGGTG
>JGI24158J21664_10006036_pt1 | contig 15908 bp, 12 predicted proteins | sample Ectturendosymbi3_FD_21664 | JGI IMG/M metagenome (IMG submission 21664)
GCTTACCGCTATCAGCATGTCACTGTCTCGCTGCATTACCTGCCAAGATGTGTGCGTTCAACAGTCTCATGCAACAAAACGCCCGCTACCGTGATATAAAGTGAACCTTTGCATGTTTGTTGCCAAGGTATTGTTACGCAATAAAGACCAACAGCCGAACAATCCTCTCGCGACTTTCGCAACCTGCTTCTGCAGGCAAAGGAAGCGACATGAGTGAACTGCAAGCCCATCACTGACTGACACTATAACTGTGAACCTGACTCTTGTGGAGTGTGAGTTTCATTCCGGCAAAAAACTGTCATTGCAAGAATCAAATCAATTAATCGGAATTTAAGATGCCGACTTCAGGGTTTTCGAGAAATATTTGGTTTTTAATCTCAATTTTCTGGGAGGAAAACGGGCATCCCCCCCTGCGAACGCCCATGCGATCATTGACTATTTTATATGAGGTTCCACAAACAAGGCCAGCTCGTCTAATGAACCGAAGAAGCATTTTTGACTAATTGTTAGCACAAGTTAATTTTTAGTATCTTTAGCGATTAAGTAATGTGCCGTACGAAAATATTTTGGCGATGATTTTCAATGAAATCAAGTGTCATGTGAACACCTCTTTCGGTCTGGTGGGGGGGATGCATCCCCCCCTGTGTCCGCGCCTGCACACAGGGTAGGAAATTTTGGACTTTTTTTCGAGGAAATCCTCCTATGTTTGTCATACAGAAGTAGTAATCAGTAACGTGATCACTCTGCTTACGCCACATCGTGGGAACAAGAAAAGGCATTTGCTTCCGTTTACCATCCAGCCAAAACAGAAGACTTGTTCTGCAACGGTTGCAGCAAATATGTGGGGCCCATTTTTTATCTTGGTCGCCTACTTGGCATGCAAAATAGTTCTTGTATGCATAGCTTATTCTGCTGTTCAGCTTTACACGGTGAGCAAGAGGAGTATAATCGCTGCAGACATAACAAAAGTTGTCAGGGTGATTGACACAACCACGTTTGGGAGTTGAAAGCTTCATTGTAACAAGTTGTTTTAAATCAGTAATTTCAATGGTTAAAATAGCAAATCTGTGCACAAAATACAACTAAAATTAAACACTTTAAATAGAATTAAAATTACCGTATTTTCGGGACCATAAGGCGCACCGGATTATAAGGCGCAGTATCAAAAATTGAATGCTAGCTGTTTTTTTCATACATAAGGCGTACCGGATTATAAGGCGCATTATATGAAGAAAAACTTAGACAAGTCAAACTGTATTGAACTATTTCACAATAACTCCCGAGTGCCGAAGTCGCCCGAGTGAATGAGTCGTCACTGGGATTTTAATCTGCCATTACATACGAGGGAGTTTAATCTGTCACATCTGCCTAATTCGTTACAGGCCCGTAGCCAGGTTTTAAGGTTTGGGGGGGNAAAGTACAATTTTAGGGGGGCACTATTTTTGTTGTATTGTATGTTTCAACCAAATTATTTTAATAATTTCAGCAATTAACTGGGTAGCATATTGCTAGTTGTCTGTTTTCAGTCTGATCACGTATGATTTGATTGTATGCTGTGTGCCGTGGGTAGCCTAGCAGGGGAGCGAAGACTCCGAAGCCATCCTCAAATTTTCAAAAACAATGACTTTTTCCAGAAAAAGTATCCACACAAAACTAAGTACATTTGTTTAGTTATGCGCTTTTCTCTGGAAACAACAAAGAAAACCAACGTGAAAAAAATTTCGCTTATGCTTCAAGATATTTTTCTGAATGCGCGCCAGTGCTTGCGGACTGTTTGCTGCATTTGATTCAGGAACAGTTTGTTTAATGTTTGCCTAATGCACTGCGCTTTTTTGAAAAACATAGCAATATTTTGGCATAAACAAACAAACTGAACCAATTGTGTTCGTATCAGTATTTGAAGTGAAGACACTGATACGAAAAAGACTATTTCTCCCAAGAGTCACAACAATGCACGAAATTATATATGATAAATGCAGTATACACACATTTTACTAGTCACTGAAGCAATCAATCAATCGTTCCCATTAACAGTTAGAAGTCGAAATATGCACTCTAGCATGTAGACATTCTACTTTTTATCAACACCCGGAGTTTCTAAAAACGTCTTTTGGTACAACCAGGGGCGTAACGAGGTTACATGGCGCCCGGGACAAGAAGTTTGGCGCCCCATATTCGAACCTGAGGTCTTTAGGAAGCAAATGTGCTGTATTGAAGAAAGTACGTGTGACATTCTTGGGACTTTTTGGCGCCCCCCGCAGTCATCGGCGTCCCCATAGGGATTCGGCGCCTGGGGAATAGCGCCCCCCTTCGTTACGCCCCTGGGTACAACGAAAAACGTAAACATGAAAGTACCAAAAGAAATTTGACCACAAACTGTCACAAAAGCTGCAGTTTTGACACCTGCTGCATGGAGGCACTGGCAGTACCAATTTAAGAGAATACTTTAAACATGCAGTCTTCGAGTTTTGGTCGAAAATTCAGAAATTATGTCTTTGCTTCATTTTTTAAAAAACGTAACGAAACCAGCTGACGTTTACGGTCGTGTGTCATGCACCTATGCGATAAAGTGTGGGTATCCTCACCACACCAGAGAAGCTTGCTTCGCATGTGGCTGTCGAAACTCCCACAATGAAACCCGCGCTCAGCAGCAAAGATGGTGGGAAAAGTTACTTTGTACTTCCAAAACCATTTCAAAAACTGGTCCAAATTCATACGGGTGTTTTCATTCAAAAGCACATCAGGAAGCTTTGATGAGACAATGCTTTTCACAGTAGTACGTTTGTTAGTTGAATTGACTGAAAAGCAAAGAGGTTGTAATTTTTCCTTGTCGAGAAAGCATTTCGATGTTGGTGAAAGAGCACGCAAAGATTTAATGAGAGACATATCAAACTTCGACAACCGGTGGCTGAATTCACTCTGAATATTATCAATGATTTCAAAGCAAAGTGCTTTTCAAATACAAACCTCACTTTCATTGTGAATTCCGATATGTTTTGTTATGAATGACGTCCTTTCTGAATGGACACTACACTGACTTTTTGCGCTTGTTTGGAGGGTGGGATAACTTTAGTGGATGCTTTAATTTTTGCAGTATTTTTTCAAACTCTGCATCTTTTCTTAATTTTCTAATCTATGATAGTGGAGTTAATTACATTATAACATGCAACTAAACTGCTAGATTGCTGTTGCAAGATTTTGTCTGCTGGTGCGAGAAGATTTAAAAATCAAGTTCATCTATTCGTTTGCGAAAATGAATTGCGGCTTGCTTATTGCTGCAAGCAAACCAGCTACTTTAATGCTTATTTCCGCATCGATTGCTTCAGAAGAGATAAAACACTCCAGCGTTGTTATAACTTCAGCGAAGTTTTTCACCGGAGACTGGGTGGTTTATAATGACCAGACCACCTTTGGTCCATTAGTTGTGCCATGGCGTCACCGCCAAACTTTTTATAAATGACAGAAACTTTGGAATTGGACAAAAATTTGCTTAGTATGTTCCAAATGTCAAAGTACCCGCGAACAGGTGAACCGTCGCACACATGAACAACCACTAAATGAAGTTGGTGATTAAAATATTGAATGTGGGGAACGTCATGTTTAATTAAAGCTTGCACTCCACCGTGCTTTCCCGACATCACCGACGCTCCATCGTAGTATTATGCTAGAAGTTTCCGCAAATCAATTCATACAAGATCGAAAGCATTCTTTCTGAAATGGACTTTGCATCGAATTTTTGAAATTCATATATTCCGAGGAATTTTTCTTGAGGGATATCATCTTTATCTACAATTAAAGCAAGGCTAAGACCAATTCGGTGCGCGAACTGTACAGTACCACCAATACATTTGCGCAGTGAAATCTGGTTCTCGTGCACTTGCAACATTACAAAAATTTGGAAAAGGGGAAAACAAGGAGAAGCTATTTAAAATAAATATGCGACTTTATGCTTATTCTAAATTCTAATAGTTTACCAAATTGGCAATTCATTTAGAATTCTGATGCTCACTATAAAACCAACATTTACTAAAATTTTCTTAGAGAGAACGTTGGCTAAGACTTTATATTGTGACATTACCATAGTCCGCTTCATAGTGCCATGGCGTTGTTCGCGCTAACAGAGAGACTGCGCAAATGGTTACGAAAGACGCTCTTTAGTGACTGTGACGTCACAAATAGAAATTGTTACCAGGGACGTTCCTTAGTACAATTTATTTTGTAACAATGAGGTTGACTTTTTATGCAACGTGCGGTGGTGTTGCGAGTTGCCGTAGCAATTACACAGATTGAAAACGAGAATTTGCAAAATTTGTTAGTGTTTCAAGTTTAATATATTTGGGGGGGCACAAAAAGAATTTGGGGAGGCACTGCCCCCGAATGCCCCCCGTGGCTACGGGCCTGATTCGTTAGACAAGAATAGAACAAAATAAAAGTTGTACGATTGTTTGATTCGGTGTATGACAATGCAGTTCGGAGCCCCACAGAGTAATATGATCTGTGGTATGTGCTAGCTACTCTGGGACTTTACTCATTGCAATTGTTGTTGGTTTAATACGCAACACGATGGTCTGTTCACATAAAAATCGTAACTAGCAATTAAAACATAGCACCGTTTACCACATAAAATTGGTTGAAGATGAGAAAGCACAATCAGATTCATACATTAGACCCACTGCATTAAAAGGCGCACTTTCGATTATTGAGAAAATTAAAGGATTTTGGTGCGCCTTATGGTCCGACAATTACGGTGAACATTTTCTCTAAAATTCCTAACTGCCGCGAATTTCACTTAAACCCTGTAGCTAAAAGTACCTTGCTAAGTTAAAAACACTGCTGACACTGTCTATGGAAAGAAATCCTTTCTCAGTAAAGAACCAGACACTAAGATCTTACAGAGTATATATTTCGCCTCCGATGTAGGCATCATCAGCTCTTATTCAAATACTGTAGAATCACTACTGACACCATTTAAGCATATTGTTATGTCACTACTACACTACTCCTATTTAAGCATCATGTTATGAAGCATTACATCAATTGTTGCATCACAAAGAGAGTAGTGTGAAGTAATAAGTTTCAATTGTTTATCAACAATAGACCTCATTGTTGCTACTGGATTTTAAATTAGACCTAGATTGGAATGGAAGTAAGTGGAATAAAATGCAGATATCTCAATTTACAGACGTGATAGAAAAAATCTGACTGCAGATTTGGGCACAACACACCTGAAGCATTGGGAAATGATTGTTTTTTTTCTGCGGCCTAACATTTTGCTGTTGACCAGTGTTATGCTTCCCCGCTGCCTTGGCCGAAAAATGTATTCGATATAAGATTGGGATCCGATCAAAAAAAGATTCACAAATGGGGGTACCTGGCCCAAAATGTTTAGGAAATCCTGACCTAGTCGATTTCACCTGGATCCTGCCCAGCATTGAAATGACTTTTACTTCTTTACATGTTAACCTGCTTCGATGAAATTTTTGCGAGAGACTTCACCACGTTTTTTGCAAAAGATTGACAGAGAAGTGAAGCTGCTTCTGTACTTGCAGCGACGTAGTCCGCAACGGCCATCTGCATCGCCCAAATATTCTAAAGCTCAATAGGTTGCAGGTCACGGGATTGCCCATGACACTACACTATAGTTTTTTTGTAACAATCGTCTGATCATTGGGTTGAAAGCAAAAGGGACCCCGATGTAACTTTCAACACATGAGCGAGAAATCTACTGCTAACGACAGAAAACAAAAAAAGCGGATCCCTGAGGGGAATGTGTGGAAGATTATCTAACGGAACAGTGGAGAGACTATACCACCGATGCGCGACTAAATATTATATCATAACCGGTCTAAGCACATTGCGAAAGCTGTAAAGTGGCTTTGAAGGAGTCTTGAACACAGGCATTACCACATCATCATGTCACAGTATGTGATTGCATGCGTTCACGTGGGAAGGCGCTGCAATGTGGCACCGAAACCACACGTTCGCTTCCAGGGTACGAACGTATATATCATACTTTGAAATCGACGAAAAACAAGCAGTTTTCACGTATCTTAACAACGGCATAAGTCCTCGGCCGATTGCGCTAGAGAGCTGTTCAATTCAAACCCTCAACAGGCTCGGCAAGTCTTCGAGTGCGCAACGAAAAAAAATTTTGGTTTTGGGTTTCGTTTCTTTTCATGAGTGACGTCATAACTGAGGTAGATTTTGGCCATTTTGGCTCATGGTACCTGGCCTAGGGTAGTATTTTGCTGAAGTTTTCATTGGAAACTAGGCTAGAATCCGAGTCTTTTGAGCCTTTGATCGACTTTCTAGCGTTTCTGGTTCAAAAGTTTTGATCTAACCACAAAAAATTAATCAATTATTTAATTGAGGGATTAATTCATTATTTTGTTTTTTAGGTCATAACTTTTGAACACGAAACCCCAGTAAGTCATCCAAAATATCAAAAGACTCGGATTTTAGCTTAGTTTCTAATAAAAACTTGAGCGAAATACCACCATCTAGCCGTTTGGGCCTTAGACCAGATGAAGAGGACCAAAAAGACCTAAAACTACTCCACTTACGACGTCACTCACAAAAATTCCGAAACCTAAAACCAAAAAATTTTTTCATTGCAGACTCGAAGATTTGCCTGGCCGTTTGAGGGTGCGAACAGCTCTCTAGTCTAGAGCAATCGGCGCAGGAGCTATGGACTTGCAAAACACGTGCAAACAGCTTGACTTACGTGCGAACTGCTTGATTTAACCCCACAGTGAAACCACGTAAACGGCTCTTGAGGGCATTTTCGACAATAACTCGGCAACAGTTCGCGCTAGAGAGTCAATCTAGACATCATAACATGCTTGTTTTTGAATTCTTTCTTTTGGAGAACGGGTAAATTGGCATATGAATTTTTCATAACTCTTACCACTTCGTAACGTCACAGTGCCCTAAAAATTTCAAATCCAATTTGTTTCCCAAAAGCCAAATCCCCGAAAAAGTTCAAATGCTTCATAAATGGCATTTATTTGCTACTAGTTTCAGCCACACACAGATTAACAGAACCACATTCATTTGCATAAAAATTGCTCTTGGCGGAATTTGCAGATTCTGACGAAATGTTTCCATCGCAGGCAGCTCAAATACCATGCAATGGCTACGTTAAAAATTGAAAAACTTCTAAAGAGACGTTACAATGAAACTAAGTCTGTTACATGTTGGAGACCTGTTCGACTGGGCATAGGCGTAGCCAGGGGGCGGGCGACCATGCCCCCCCAAATATTTAGAATATCTAGACATTCTGTGCCTTAAGAGGCGGTATTTCAAACAAAAAACTGTTGCTGGCCTAAAACCAAAAATCCCCCCCAAATTGTTTGCCCTCCACAAAATTTTGGGCTGGCTGCGTCACTGCGACTGGGTTCACCTGTAAAGGCGTTTCAGCAACCATTTTGCTGCAAAGGCATTTCATTCTGCATTGATCGCAAATATTTATCAGTTTTGATTTGTTATTTTAATTGGTACATCGGAAATTTGCACTGGTGGTCTGCATTCTGGGACCTACACTAGAGATACAAGGATAAAGTCGATCGTGACATAAAAAGGATACCTCAGTTATGATAAAAGTGTAAAATTGAGAAGCAGCGGTTTGGCGCGTCCATGTAGAACATGCTGCTGATGAGCTCGTGTTGATCATTTTCATGAGGCAACCAAAGATCACGACAGAAATTTGGCGATTCAGCCGACCTATCTCCGAAAACCCAAGATTTTCTTGTAGTAAGGTTTGTTTCACTTCAGCGAAAAGCATATCTAGAGATTTTGCTGTGTTGGCATTTACAAGGATAGGTAATGTCCTCACATATGTGCTTTTGAGTGGAGTCTCATCTTCGTCTAGTTCAGGCGCGTTGCCATGGGCCAGTTGCCGCCCAACTGGTGGCCATGGGCCAGTTGGCGCCCAATTACAAAAATTATATTAAAAGTTTCCAGGTTCAAGCCTTGATTTATACGACGAGTGCCGTAGCCAGCCCAAAATTTTTGGGTGAGCAAACTTTTGACTTTAGGCGAGCAATAGCGTATCGTTTGGGGCACCACCCCTCAAAGCATAAAATGACTAGATATGCTAAAAATGTTGGGGGTTCATGGCTCCCAGTGACCCTCTGGCTACGCCTATGTATAAGACAAAGTAATACTTCAGCGCAAATCAACGAAACTGTACTACTTCAACCTTTAGTTGAATCTGATCAAAGCAATATGGCTTACCAAATTTTCCATGATGTACCAAACGTTGTAGACAGTGTAAGTGTTAGGGAATTCACATCATGACTGACCTTTACCTGTGGCTTAAGCTCCGTGTGGAAGTTGGCAATTGTGATTTAAAAACTTGTATCTAACCGCTTTAATCACTAACCGCACGTAAAAAGAGAAGTAACGCTTTGCACAGTTGTTTCCGGTGAACCAGCTTGCTGTATCCCACCTAATGGTGATGTACTGTAAGCTTCATTTCAAGACCATCGAAAATATGCGTAGAACAGTGATTCTCAATGTGGGTGGAATCGCCCCCTTGGAGGCGATTTTGAAGGGAAAAGGGGGCGATTTCACTTGCACCCCCATCCGACCCGCGAAACTATTTTCATCCGGCCGCAAAGACATTTCGTCAATAATGAAAAGTTAATATATTTACGAAAATCTGGTTGGTTAGGTAGAATGTAACATATCCCGAAACAATCACATTACGTCAGATGTCCGGTCATCGAACTGTTGTGTCACAGCTTTAATAGCTGATGTGGCCCACTGGCAAAATGTTTGGAGACCTTACCTAAAGCGTGCTGCACGCAGGGCTACGAGAGGGTTTGAAAAAGGTACATCGTGCCCGGGCCTGGGAGAATGTAAGTACGCACGCTAAGTTTTTCTGTGATCACGCCCAAAACTACTTGTGTGAGCCAGTTGCGAGAATAACAATTAATCTGCTGTATTTCTAATTGATAGCATGGTAGCTGTTTTATCTATATTCTGATTGCAACACAAACAAGCTATGCAAGTTTCTGCGAGGGCCCAAAGAGCTAGGGTGCCAGTATGGATTTTCGCACCCCCTGGTAAAATTTCTCTCAGAGGCCTTGGCGGCTCGCTCGTGTTTGACACTGTTTTGGCTTTCAGCAGATCAGAAAAAGCAATGTCTGAAACGTATTCCCGAACCGGTTAGAAGTATAACGGTTCTTCTTACACTAACAAGTGACAACTCAAGTCCCACGATCGGAGTCAAGTACATATAGGTACTGTAAATAAGTGCTCTTCAACCTTTTTTGTTGTGGTGCACCCTTAAAGATATTTTGACGAACTCATGCACCCTATTNACTTAAATGCTTAAACTCATGCACCCTATTTACTGACGCTTCCACCGTGTCCCCCCCTAATTGCACCCATGCCTGNGAGTACCCGGGTCTAAATAAGCAAGTTCCCTAATTCAGTAACTTAGCTACATAATTCAGTTGATAATGGCTCATTTTCCGTTNCTTATGAAGCACAAATAATCATCTAATTACAAAAATTAGCTTGAAATGATCTGATGCTTATGCACCACACTTTAGAATGTGCACAGTCGCGGTTATATCCTGAAAGTCATTGGTTGGTTTAATGGTTCATTTTTGCTAGGCCTAACAAAAAGTTTTGTAAAAATTATCTGTTCAGTGTGACAAGTTTGTGATGCATCTTTGTGAACCCTTTCTTAGTGGTGCACCCCGCGCATATTTTGGTGCACCCTAGGGTGAACCATGCACACCGGTTGAAGAGCACTGCTGTAAATGACAATCACGTTTCCAGACGAAGCTTGTGCATGTACATAGAAAACATATTTATTGCTGAAGCGACAATTCAAAAACAAAATATAAATGAAAGGCATTTGCTATGACATTACTCCCATTTTAGTATAGGCAACTCTGCTGACTATCGTGAAAAACGATCTCATAATCGCATGATAAAGTCACACTAGGCCTAAAAGCAAAATGCCTTAGAATACGTTTAACGCCACTAATAAAGGTCGAATTTCAATCAAGTGATGAATACGTTTCACATATATTGGGCTGCTGATTTGAAGAAAAAAGCATCAATGCCACTAGTTCAGGTTATGAAAAAAGTTGTGACACTTTTCAACAGACGTGGGAGAAGGCGGACTGAGCCCTACAAATTTACAATCAATATCTCCAAACTCAAGCTCTAGTCTCCATGATAAAGTAATTTTCCAATTCATTGAACACTACAGTACTACGAAGAACCCCCAAACAAGACACCTACAATGCTGTTGATCTGCGGTGATGGATCTGCTTCTATCCAGGTCAGCAAACACAGGTGAGAATCAGATTATAACCAATTTCAAACCATTAATCTCCGCCAACACCACAGCCACCAGTAAAAAATGTTAAAATTTGCACCAGAAGATTGCTTTTCTGCTTAATTTTATGTGATGTAACCGGGATGATCTAACAGCCAATGAGCTTAGTATTTTGCTCTNGGTTGAAGATTTCGCTAACCATGCCAAATTAGTCTTTTCGTGGCCGGCGNGAGATGCCTACGCTTTTGCAAATGCAATAAAGAATCAAAATCGCAAAGCCATGAGTCACTGCTGCCAGGCGTGTAGCCAGACGTGGGCGAAAGGCGCCGTCATCCCTCAAATTTTGAACTACAAATATTGAACCAATGAGTAAAAATTGTCATGACGGCGTAAATCCAATTATTCATTCCACCAAGCTATGGCTAGCTGGTATTTTGCCAAAGTTTCTGCGTTAGAGTTGAGTATATAGCTTGTTGAGGCGCATCGTGTTGCACCACCAAGTAATTCAATGTTACGCTGCATTGTCCTCGTTGTTGGAGTGAGATGTTGCACAATTACATTGTTGGGTCATAATTCCTTGAGTTAATAGAGCACACCCAATGCATTCTTGCCATATAGGGGCAAATTATTTGCTAACGTACATCAATCTTCTATAGCAGTGGTTCTTAACCGGGGGCACGCCTCCAACGGGGAGCGTCAATAAATTTTCAGGGTGCGCGAGACCTTATGCGCTCTGCAACATGGAAAGTGTGATCAATGAATTCACCAATAAATCCTTTTGTAGCCTATTCAAAGTCGGGGGCTTGACACAAAGGACTATTACAGTACTTAAAAGGAGGCGTGGGAGAGAAAAGGTTAAGAACCACTGTTCTATAGCTTTTTACACTCTGCTTTATAATTCAATCAAGGGCGTTAGTTCCGTCAAGAAACGCATCCACTCACCTTTATGGTGCAAAACTTTGATGCAAACATACTGCGGACTCACAGACTGCACTGGCAATAGTCTTGAACCTGGTTGATCGTTTTGGAGACTTCTAAAATCTTGTGTCAGTTAGAAGATTTCCATATTGCATTCCTATTTTCACTACTCCCTTTCCTTTCAAGGCTACATGCCACCAGGCATCAAAATGAAAACAATTAACAAAAACAGAACAATTGCACAGCTCAGCGCAAAGCCGAGAACTGTGCTGAAGCGAAAGCGACCGCATTTGTGATTACTTCATATGAGTAAGTCAGGGCATTCTCACGCGGGAAAGAAATAATGGAACAGTAGTATTATCGCAACAGAATAGCTTTGTTGATACTAATCGATAATAAAGGCTGGCAAAATGTCCGGCACGCAAATTTTGAGGTTCAACGCAGTGTAAAGCATTGTTTAGTTTAGAGTATTTTTTATATATCTGTTTCCTTTTGGATAGGCACCAAAAAAGGGCGCATTTATATCAAATGGGCGCCATTCAAAGGGGCGTCACAGATGTTTTGGTGGAGCAGTTACCCCAAACTGCCCCGCTGTATCCGCCAATGGTACAAAACTACATCCAGAGTAGGACACGAAAATCGCATGGTAAGAATTAGAGTCCAACAACCTTGGCCAAAGGCAGGTGAAGTACGAATGCGATGTGGCCTGCACACGTCCTCAAACGAACACTGCAACGTCCAGGCATTCAGTGACAAAGTAAAATGTGGTTGTAGTGTTCAAAGAATAAGGACGAACATAAACAATCTGACTGCATTAAAGCGCGCAACCAAACGTTGTTAGACTTTTGCACCGTTCAAGAAACAGGTACACATTTTTTCTCGATAAGGCCTCAAAGGTAGGAATGTTACATTGAGCCTGATGACTGCTATCACTCGCTCGCAACGGCAGGTTGTACAGAACCCTGCAACCAAAATGATAGGTCACGCGCAATCTCTGGATGTATGCCTTACTGAAATCACACCATAACTGTGATGCGTACATGGATGCAAGGAACGAAAACGTACGTTTTTCATTGCGTTCGAACATCGGAAAAAGAAGCTCGCAGCTTGTTTGCTGCACAATATTGATATCGCAGTTTTCTCTGAATGTTGTTGTCATGTGAAAGTTCAGTATCGAGTACAATCCCCAAATATTTGTAGTGGGAATCAGATTTTACGCTTTGTCCACCTAGTGTCAGCAACGGGATGATCGTGCTTTGTGCTCTCGTAGTCTTAAACGTCAAACAAACAGTTTTGCTGCAGTTGAAAACAATTTCATGCGATTCTGCAGAAGCCTGACACACATCTAGCACACTTTGCAACCCACGTACACTTGGACAAAACACACAAATATCATTAGCAAACATCAAGTGGTTCAATAGGACTTCACCAATAATAATACCCAGGTTTAATTTTGCATAGTTCAAGAGATAAATCGTCTAAATATACAGCAAACAAGTATGGACTCAATACTCCCCCTTATCTAACCCCATTAGTAACATGAAACGGTTCAGACAAATGCTTGCCCCGTTTTATTTGCATCGTTTGTTCATTGTACCAATGTTTCAGTAACCGCACAAAACACATTGGTACATACCGCTGAATCAATTTCCCAAATAATTTCATGCATAGTACTCGGTCGAACGCTTTCGAGGCATCCAAAAAAAAACAACAGGCAAATAAAATGTGGATTGGAGATGACATCTTTGAAATTTTTAATCATAAAGAAGTTTTGGCTATGTCCTGACAAGATCTTTATTTTGATGTTTGAAGGGGTGAACAGATTTCTTTTATGTTTTCAAGAATACTTGACCATCATCAAAATTCAACATGAATTTGAATAAGGTTGTATTCGTTGCCTTCTCAAATTTAAAAGATCTTGAACATGATCTCGAAACCATGCAGGTTATTGACAGACACTGACCAGCAACTGAGCGTTCCTTCGAATCATCTCGAAGCCTAAACGAGGTGATGTAATGATTTCAGAAATTCAAGCTAATTTCAATAAACTCCCTGCCGCGACATGAAAGAAAAGGACAAATTAAAGATACAAACAAATGAAAATATAGGCCCTTTTACAAATCGGGCGTTCAACAAGCTGCAAACGGACGAGTAGGAACGAAGGAAATCAAACTGAGGGTTCTTTTTTTTCAAAACCTCCAAGCATGACGGGGAGCTCGAATAACTGTCTCGGGTCACGCACAATGCTTTCTATACGCCAACACCTGAATGAGCTGAAATAGATTCTCACAATCTCTCTAAGCTATGTGCAAAGAGGCATGTCGATTGAGCAAAACAAGTTGCGAGGTGCTGCGTTCACTGAAGTGCTGATCGCAACTGAAGTGATGATTAGGATGCAGTGCGATATTGGAATGAAAATTTAAATCCCATCCCCTCGTGCCGAAAATGGAAGAACAACATTCAAAACACAGCTTGGATGCAGAACGTTCTTTCAACCTGTCCGAATCCCGCATTTTGGTTTCGGAAAATGATTTTCGAATATATATCTTTTACATGGAATACGTTTTCACTAATAGTTTTCACAAGAGATTACTTTATAACAAATCCAAATTGGATTTTTTCCAATATACTTCCAATATGCACAAAGCTGCACCTTATTGAGTATCTCTTGTTCTTGGGCTTAGTTTAATCGATATGCATGAATTTCACTGACTAATTCGGACGCGTTTGTACACTTGACAGTTGTTTCACCGAATTGAGTGATCTCAGTTATATTTTCTTGCAGATTTGTTTGTTTGCGGGTAGTTTGTATCTTGTTCCATTTGGTGTTTGGTCGGTGTAAGACGTCCGCAACGACATCGCGTTTGATTTTTGTGTTGTAGCCCATCGTTCTTGCGACAAGCACAATGGTTATTTGCAAATGAGCTGCTGCGGTCAACGTTCAGATGGAATGTACGTCCAAAGCTCTAGTGAAAAGGTTCTCAAGCTTATCGAAAACTTGGATAAAATTGCTTCATTTGTTCTATTCACCCATTGCGACCTACCAAAAGTATCGAGTTCTGCCATGATGATCTCTTCAAAAACAGGTATCATCATATCATGATTTTGTAATTTCCACAGTAGATTTCCATCGTTACACGTTGAAAAAAATGAAGAGAAGACTCGCCAATATCCAGATTGGAAACATCCGCACAAACAACGTGAAAAATTATGGAGTGCGTTTGAAATTGCAAGAACCACCAAACTCAGACCTTGATCAGCAGATTGATTGAAATAATGTCAGTTGATAGGAAATTGGACATTGAGGCATGCACGTTTTATCTTACTTGGATATTAGATAGTAGCAAGGGTGCTTGCAAGGTTCACACAACGTGAAATGATTGCAACATCTTCCTTTCAAGATTGGTAAATAGTCGTCACCACTGCAATCAAACGCTTTGGTGCCAACCGGTTTAAACTCTGCTTACAGAGGATTAAATTTTTCCCAGTTTTACCTTATTTGTTCCATATTATACAAGTTTGTATAGCTTTGAAATTTCCAAAGAAAATGTGCTTTTCATTTTTCTTTGTTCGATCTCATTTGCAATTTTCCAAATTTGAAAATAGAAATATATTAATCACTTGTCTCAGCGTGTCTGTACCGAGCTCTTTGCATATATTATATGCAACAGAGGCATAATGGTTTCTTTCTGGGTGTGCATGTTGCTGTTCTTTTAGAAAAAAATGATGCAAGTTTTGGTCTAAAAGTGTTTGCATGATGAGCCAACAAGTGAGATGACAAACTGATTGTTAATACCAAAGAAACTTAATATAGTGCCAGGGTTTTTTAAGGCGTTTTAGGGACCCGATTCGGGTCCCTAGAATCAGCGAAAATTGTCATCGGGTCCCTAGAATAAGAGAAAATCGGGTCCCTACAGGTCCATACTGGGTACCTAACATTTTCCTTATAAAACGCCTGGTAGTACAGTAACTTTCTATATTTGTTTAAAATAACTGATCGTAGGAACGCAAAGATGAAACAAAAAGCTGTTTTAGACTTATTTTCATGCGATGAGATACTACAGAAAGGATAGGTGCCACCACAACTTGTGGGATTCGAAGTTTTCAATACTAAAAATGCACTAAATTACGAATGGTCCAGATAGCAATGTGCTGCACATGCCAGCAGTGAACAGAGCAACAAAACAACTGACATCTTGCGTATGGTTTCGAACGACGTCGGTTTGAATAGTCGCAAATCTAAAAGGATGTGCATTATTCAAAGTTTGTCACCAACACGAGAAAACTGCGCTGTTTAAAGAAAGGGGGAGCGTTGCAGTAACATTTCGAAAATGGAAACTAGAAAAAGGGACGCCGAGACAAGTCACACGGCAATGAGCTCTCAACGCTGTTCTTTTCACCATTTTCTTTTCGCCAACTTTTCTACAACCTTTTGACAACAACCTCACTTCACGACCTCACAACACAAAATTCCGAACTGGTCCTTCAAAACTCTTGGGGCGCCATCGGGCACCCGCACCCAGTGTTGTTCTTTATTATTATTATGGGGGGGGAGGTTGGCGCTTCGACATCACCGGTCTTTTAGCGCCACGTCTTACTGCTGGTTAATCTGTTCAGAGGGTTCGATTTGTCGCGTCGACAAAGTGTTGAACATGACACGATGCTCCTGGGTTGCGGAGGATGTCTGCAG
>JGI24158J21664_10006039_pt1 | contig 15907 bp, 9 predicted proteins | sample Ectturendosymbi3_FD_21664 | JGI IMG/M metagenome (IMG submission 21664)
AAACCAATATAAGACAAGCGGATGGAATACCTTAATTTTTTAGACCTTGGTGTACTAACTTGTTAGTGAGTGTCGATCAGACCACACGCTAAAGAATCAACTACTTTTATGTCAACGAAATAATTTCAATGAATGAGCACAGAGCGTATTGTGTAATGTTCACATATTACACTTTTTTACCAACTTAGGGATTGGGGACCCCCTAAATGTTGGGGGGCCCTGGCTGTAGCCCAGTCAGCACCCCCTTTAATCCGCCACTGGTCAGCGACTAAGGTTTGACGTGGTCATTTCAGCGGGGTGCGTGACCGCGTTGTACAGACCACAGCGAATGTTGCCTTTGAAACGGTCCGCCTGGCGAAGCGTGTCTCTGAAGAAAGACGGACGTCTGTCACAGATTCTCTTGGTTTTCATAAAAGCGTGTGGGCTGCGAAGGAACTGAGCAGACCGCATGGCAGCAAGCGATCTACAGAGGTTGTTTTTTACACCGGTCGACAGATTTCAGTTGACAGCTGAGTGAGAAACTTCATGCTGGTGCGAGCTCAAACGAAGGACCTCACCAAGCACAGATGATTGCTTTTGACTTGGTGCAGTGGACAATAATGTGATTCGCTACGTCGGCTTGATGCGAGTGTGGCAAGCAGTCGGCTTGATGCGAGTGTGGTAGGCAAATAACTGGGTGGAACTAATAAGCTTAGAAACGTGCTTTGAGAGGTGTCTACTGCCCTACTAAATATTTACCGGCAAAGCTTGATTAATGCGCTGCAATGACATTTATAAAAGTTGTCGTATTTTGTTTGCAATATGTTTGCATTTTCTTGAATCTGCTTTTCCGGGGGAATTTAGCAAATATCGTCGCTTTGTTGCCGAGTCAATGAGCGGTAAATTTTTGGAACAGCGCAGAAGTCGCAAGTCCTGCAAGTCACATTATAAAGAAAACGCAATAAATGAATGATGTAAATAAAATGTTTTAAATTAAATTGTGTTGGAAGTTTAATAACATCTTTTTCATCGTCGGTAATATATTGCAAGCGAGCAGTGTTAGACCACTAAACAGGTGGGCGGTGTGGCTTTTACGAAAAGAAAGCAGTCAGTGCATATCGGTTTTAAATGGGAAGAGACACCAGAAACTTTAGCCGACTGACTTAAATGGTGCATGAAACCAATGGGAGGGATGACGACGTACCGACTTTTAATAACTAGCAAGTTGCTTGAAATAAACCTATTCTGTTATGGAGTTTCCAGTGTTGCCAGTCACAGCAGCCGAAGGCACAATTCCTGGTTCATGAAACTTCACAATGTGTTCAGCATGTTGTGTAGTGTGCTTGTGTTCTGTGGATGCTTCTTGTCTACATTTAGTCTTATATTTAAGGTTGCGCTCTAGCTTTGCTTTTGTTGTACCATCCGGAGGCTTTGGGGTCAAAAATTCCGTCTGGCGTACATTAGGCTGTATCTTTCTGAACATGTAAACATTAGTTTTTCAAAACTTCAAACAAGGTTTTGTGAAACTACAACGTGAAATTTCACCGAAAGGTCAATTATGATGCGAAACGAAGTTTTTAGTCGTTTTGTCTTTCAAACATTCAAATGTAATGCATCAGTAACCATTCTTTTTCACTGCAGCATTAGCAGAGGTAGGGAGAATTTGTCTGAGCGAACTGCGGTTTGCAGTCTTGCGCATGAGCGTCAGTGCCGACTTGCGGCTGTGTAAAGCTGGTTAAAAGCTGCGCAGGAAATTGACTGGAAGCAAAAAGTTTTTGGTTGGAACACTCCATCGCAACAAAACAAACTTCCGAAACTGTTTAGGTACCAGTTACGTAAAGAGGTCTTTGCAGCATCAGGCGGACGTATGGATTCCTGTGTTGCTGGCTGGTGCATCTTTCTGTGTAAGTGAGAATACGCCAGTGGTTGCTATCAGTTTGTAGCTCAGCGCTCGAGTTGTAACAAACGCTTTCAAGCGGATCAAATATCTTTGAAAGTTGTTGAAAACATGGTTTTGAATTACAGGTTGCACTGTGTACTTGATCATCTGATCAATTACACAAATGTGAAAAGGTTGACTTGCGGGCATCTCACATGAAATTTTCAAGTTACAAACCTTGAGTGAATTAATTTGTAGTTCTGATAACTTTGCCAAATTGTGCAAAAAGTAATTAAAAGTGTTGTAATGAAACGTCGATGGCTTGCTATATATGAAGCAACTGCCCGGTAACGCACATGTTGAGTCTTTAAAAGTTCAGATCGATATGTAGCTGTGGCCAGTTGCTGCCTTTCTCTTGTTTTGAATATTTACTTGCTACAATCAGCTACTAATAGCTATTTGGCCGTAATGGCCACCAATATATTTTTCGCAACATTAAAGGACACCTTGACAAGGTAATCTTCCGGTTTTTCGGTGTCCCAGCCCAACGTTTTTGGTGATGTTCTTGTGTATTTACGATATTTTGACTGTCGGTTTAACTTGAATACAATGCAATACAATACAATGCAACCACAAAGATTTTCATAGCGAAAAAAGTCTTTACCCGACGGCATAATGAGTGTGGCAAAGATTTTGCGCGTTTGTTGCGGAAAACAATCACACACAATCGATATAAAGGGGAACATCAACTACTATAGGCTTCGGAAGAGAGGCAGGGGGCAAGTTCTTCCTATATTTTGAAATTTGGCATTTTTCTGTAAAATTTCTAGCAAACAAAGTTTGTTTTCTTAGTTTCGAGTGAGTAAAATGAAAATTCGCTACTTTTGTCCCCTCTGGAAAAATATTTTATCTACCCCTGGAAAAATCCAATATTGCCACCCCCCTGAAAAATCCTTCCGACGCAAATGTAAGCTATTGCACAACAGTTCGAGGGCCGGACATCTTACGTAATGGGATTGTTTCGGGATATGTCACATTTTACCAAATCAGCAAATGTTTCTTAAATATATTATTTTTTCATTATCGACAAATTGTCGTAGCGGCCGATGAAATGGCGTCACGGGCCGGATTTGGCTCGCGGGCCGTAGTGTGGAGACCCTGGTATACTTTATTCTTTACGTATGTTTGTAATGAATACTAATGTGATGTTTATTTATGTCTGACAAATAGATAAAAACTAAAAAAGGTTTCATTAAACTCTTTCTGGGCCTGTCAGCAGCCAAGTGTTACCTGCGGCAGCTCCTCTTCGTTATCTCTGCACCGCCAACACGTGGTTGCTTGCGCAAAGGATGTGGAGTGATGGTAGTGAAGCATCAGGAGTATCAGGCGAGAAACCTTCCCTTGTAGCAGTCGACTTTAGTTTGTTACGACTTGGCTGGAGTAGATGCAAAAACCATTGCTCAAAACGTCGGCATGACCCGACCACGAACCAAGCCAAATTTACCAGCTTGGGGCTGAACTGTATGTCATTACAGCTGGCCGTCGTCTGGTCGGCACCGACATCTAGTGGAAAACAGTTTTGTAACTTCTGCGCAAAGTGGGATGTTGATACGTCCCAGCAATATTTCAACGTATTAAAAACATGAAAATGAGCCTTATGGTTGGGGTATATTGGCGCAAATTCCAGAACCAACAAACAGTTCGAGAATCAATAAACAAAAGTGTTTAAGCAAAAGCTTGATACCGTGCCACTTGTGATATTTTCCAGTTACTGCTTATGACTCGGAGTGTTTTATCATCAGTAGAGTTATTTAAACTTGCATTATAACTGTTTGCGAAGTTTGAGTTTGCCTCTTGACTTAATTAAAGGAAACTTTTTTAAATATCAGTTTACTGGCTTGATTACAAATCTCTAGAGTTTGTTGTTGGAATGTGCGTATATTGTGTTTTGGTAAATACGTGACACCTGTAAAATCTCATGACCAACAATTAAAGTCAATGTATGTAGGAATGTACTCATGTGGTTTCCGATTGAACAAAAGCATTGCAACCTTGGCCAGCTGTGAAGCTGTATAGTTGTGCTAACTGCTGAAATGAGTACCTTATATAACAGGCTTGGTTTTGTGGATGTTGAAAAGGGCAGCTGGTAAAATCTTTTTGTGACTGTTCGCAAAATGTAATATTTTTCTTATAGAATTACAGTCATTAGTGTGTTGGTCAACCTATACGAATGCTTACTTAGTGATCGAGGGGTAATGGTACTTTCCAACAGCACAAAGGTATTGAAACTTATTGAAGTACAAAAAGAGCATATCCTTACGTATTGCAATGCTTCTAAAATTGGTGTCCCAGGTAAAAGCATAAAAGTAAACTTTGCCATTACCCCAGAGAGACTTTGACCCAAAGTAAAGGGTGTATTTATAGAGAATGAGAACGGCTTTCGGTAAATAAACCTCCGCAGTGCTTTTTGGTGTTGTCTACATCTTTACCACCTTATGAAATCTTTTGTCCTTCCTGGAAATTTAAACCTTTCACAGTTAAAATTTCCTAATTGCAATTTCACCTTCTGAGGCGTTCACTCCGAATTGAAATCAGCTTCATGGTTTCAACCAAGCCTCTAATAACGTAATCTTGAAATTATATCTCGGCGAAAGTAAGTTTTGGTACGATTTTATCCCATTCGAGAGGACAGGAAGTTAAGACCGACTGATTCGATATTAAAAAGTTTCAGGATCTCCCAAACTGTTATCTAATGGGTAGAATTCCTTTTTGGAATTTGACCGGGATTATAATTCTGCTAGCTTTTCGGATACTTAGGGCAAGGTGGTCATCCATCTGATTTTGGTCAAGACGGTACCGGTTTTTCAGGTCGTGTCCTCGTCAGCCGCTTGCTTGTCTCGGAAAATCAGACTGGCTGCAGGTAAAGGGACAAGTGAAATCTGCAACAGGGAATGGTCCAGATGAGCATTGAAAATAACCCTTTTTGTTGCATAAACAATGTTTACCTTTTTTCCTTTTACTTTAATTTCAGCAAAAGCTCGCAGAAAATGTTTTGGAGAATCCCACACTCTCTAATATGAGAAACACTTGAGATTCACGACCGTTGTTTGTCAGATTATCAATTAATATAAATTGCGCACGGTCCAGGTAAGGAAGATGTTGTTGCCGTACTATCTCTGGCGTTGGTATCAACGAAGAAATGTTTTTACTGAATTCAATCTGACTTCGATCGAGGTTGAAAGGAAAATCCTGGGTGGGCAAACTCTTCCAAAAAGAATGTATGCTGAAGTCCTCTGGAGTTTTTAACGGTGCTACCAATATACACAAACAAGTGCCATTTGCACGTTTTTTCATGGTGCCGCTAAAGAGTCGGTAGTTGACGAACAAGCACTGAAATGACGTTGGCGAGATGGTGTAAGCAAGCGATTGGAGCCAAACAATTCCACATAACTACAACAGAGATTCACCTTCACTTCGTGCTTCCTAACGTCTAACCGAATGGGACAGTGATAAGGCTGCTTTAAAAACCAGACTGCAAAATCAAACTCTCAGAAACGTTATTATGTCCAGTTTGTCAAAATTAAACTGTACTTCCCTTTGATCGGAGTACTTGCTAGCTGTGTATGACTCTGCTGCAACAGCTGTATTTGTCAGATCGACAATCATGACAAACAATGTTATTGAAAAAAGAAGATTTCTGGATAAAGATTCCGGCTCATTGGAAATGAAAACATCTACCCTTGCTGAGCAATAAAATACTGTAACTTTCTTTGCTACAAGAGGCAGCGTTTTTTCGTTAAAATGCTTCACTCATTTTCAATCCTTAACAGCGCAAAGATCAGATGCTGTAACATTTTGCCCATGTGAAAAACAAAAATTCCTCTTCAGTTATCTTGTGGTGCCGATATAGTAAAAGCACATTTTTTTAAATATGTGTGTGAGCACTACGACATGTTGCCATATGTAACATCATCCAGAGTTGTAGATAGATAAATCGATATATTGTTTGCCGAATTCCTACTCAAAGGTAATTCAAAATGGGAATTAACATGTATCTAAAACCGCTTTGGCTGACTTGGAAAGCCATTTGATAGACTTTTTGTTTTTATTTTAAGTTTTGCAAAGTTTATTTTCAAGTTAGAAGTAAACATGCTTGTTCGCAAGAAATGTGGTTTCACACACGAAAGCTAATTGCAGACAGGTGAAATCGATTGAGTGAACATTGCAGCTGACAACCATGCCTTGGGAGGGACTCGTATTTCTGTTAAGACAAGCGCGATGACGAAAAAGCAAGACACATCTTCTTTGACAGAAATTTTTGAAAGTCTGACTCATTTCTTTCACATTTTGTAGGAAAAAGATGTGTAGATGAAAAAATTTGGATGGTTCAAGGATTTTTTACTTTAGCAAGCTTTCAAGGTTTGACGATGGTGTTATATAAAGTAAAAACCGTGCTCAAGACCAGACAGCATATGATTTGTTACGTCCGCTGATTTTGCAGTTTCCGCATTACAAATGAAATGTGGTTTTCACCTAATTGTGAGTGGCGAGTGAAATAACCTGGACCAAATAATGTAAAAAAGGTTTTTGCTTTTGAAACCAAAAGTCTAAAGGTTAAGTTCTTTCCCTAAACCTTTTACGATTGGTTTGATTATTTTCTGACATGAATGAAAAAACAAAGTTAGACTCAACTAAAAATGAGATTAAACATTAAGTCAACGGTAACTATAAAGAAATAATACGAGTTTCACCAAAACCCTGTTATATCACAAAAACCTGACATTCGGAAATACTGTGAAAGTAGACCGTGCTGTGAAAGTAAATCTTATTACAAGCTTTATTATTCCAATGCAAAAATGTTTACATCCTCAGTGAGAACTGTCTCGCATCTGTGCATGCTTCAAAGCCTATATGAGTTGTCTCAAGCACATCAACAGATTACGGGCGGTAAAAAAACTCTTGCGTGCATGAGAAGAGCGCATCGTATTATTTTGCTTGCATGCAATGACAGGCTTACATGTTGTAGGCAAAACGTGACGACCAACAATTAATAAATCTGACCTTATCTGCGTCATCAGTATAAGAACAGTATAACGATTTTAACAGGGTTTCAACAGAAAACGAAAAATTAGAGAATTAACTGGAAAAATCAACGATGATGAAGAGCGTGGCTAAAATTTTTCGAAATATAGTGTAATACAGGCAAATGATAAGGGACAAAATTATTAGTATAGGTGAGCTACAGTCATGTCAAAGCAGCTACAACCGTTTTTGAAGTCGATTAAAAAGGTTTACTCACAGCGGAGAAAGCCAACATGCCCCAAAGCTATTTATAAACCAGTCGGTCATGTTTTGATTGAGTTAGTTAAAACTTAATTTTTATTTTGGCGAAATGTTATGTTGACTCAATTTGTTCATCTTTTTTCTACATATCGATTGTTAATCAGTTCCACAGTCAGCTTAATGATATCGGTTGTAAATCACGTTGTTGCTGCTAGCAAAAGACTATCTCAAACTGTACTTCTGATTTTATTTCACATAGTAATTATCTTTGGCAGCAACAGGGTTTGTTGCACATGCCTTGCTCAACGTCCAATTTGGACGGCCATGAACTTGCGGTTGCTACACATTTTGATAGACTTTGTTCGTCACGTTAGTTCAAGGTCACGCTGCAGTAAATTCTCCTTGACGAACCGCAGCTCCCTCGTGAACCGAGCGGAACAATGCAGCGTGTGCGGTTGTTCTACGCTCACGCACAGCATGTTGCTGTTCAGTTACAGAAAGACGCGATCCTTATATGACGTTCACAAGAAAAGAAAGCAGGACGTTCTATCGCTGCTACATCAATAGCTTACGAGCTCTGCTGTTGCCATCACCGTTACGACATCGAGAAAAGTGGTCGCTTTTAATTTTTTATGTTAGGCGGGGTTATTCCTTTTCAGGATTGGTCAGAGGAGCACTATATTGACGTTTCCCTCAACGTAGCATTGCAATGAATGTGACGGAAAGCTCATTGCAGTTGTGGCACGGATCTTCTACTACTTGCTGGCAACGAATTCTGCAAGATAATGATTCACACAAGCCAACAGTTGTTGCGATTCTGTGCATACTGAGCACAGTTGTGTTCGTGAATTTGAGCGGCAACGTTTGGTGTGCTGCAGTTATGTTTACCACTCCCAAGCTGAGGAAGCCAACGTGGTTATTCAAGTGAGTTTATAAGTTCGTTTCTGTTGACAGATAACCGCAGTCATTTCTTTAAGGAAAGGTATGTCCGGTAATAACAGAATTCGAGATAAGGCGAGGGCCTAAAGGATTAAGTGTTGGATATTTCAATTTTGCGTCTTTGGCAAACAAAAGACATTTAATAACTACTGAATTCTTTGGGCATGGAAGGCTTAGACTGGTTAACAACAGACAAATTTTATTTGTGTACGTCAGAATTTTTGATTCACTGAACGGTTTTGCTTCTATTGAAACAAGCGGATGTCACCTGCTGTTCACCTTGGCCGTGCCTGCGTTGCGATGAAATTCAGTCTCCAAGTCTATTTTATGCTGAATAGAAACTCATTAACGCAGTACAAGCAAGTTTGTCAATACCTGAGGGCTGGATGTGTGGCTGGATGTTAAACGACATTTCCAAATTATCCTGGAAAATTTTCAAGTTTTTGCTGTTGCGCTTAATTCGGGAAAATCAGTCTGCCGCAGTTCGCTGACATGAAACCGCCACATAAACTGAGAGCATTCCCGGTTGCTACTAAAGGCTTTGGTTTGGTCTTAGTAGTGAATAGTGATTATTATCATTTGCTCTGTCAGTAGTTAGTCTTGTCATTCTCTGACATTCCATTTAGCGTGAACTAGTCTGACCAATTGAAAACCTGATGTAATCGAAAATGCACATGTTTTGACGTTTTTCATCGCCTTGTTGTAGGTGACTAAAGCTGGGAAAACTACCTTGATGAGTTACTTTTTTGAGGTTACGTGGTATTGCTCTGAGGTGAAAGTAGCCAGAGGCGCATGAGCTTATCGTGTCTACGCAAGTGGTGAAATGGAGATAATTCAAAACAAAACTATGCATAACAAAATGTCTACGTGGATCAAACCATATTCATAACCGATGTTCCCTCTAAGCTGCGTAAATGCGCAACACCACCAGACCATATACGCAGTGAAATCTTATTCTCGCTCTCTTGCAACATCCCAAAAGATTAGAAAAACACGAAAACAAGAAGCTATTTGAACTAAATGTGTACTACATTTGTATTATGATAAGATTTTTTACTTTTTTAATGTAATTCACAAAGTTTGTAATTCATTCATAACTGTTCACTCAGCCTTTAAATATTCATACTCACTAAAACAAACATTTGCTCAATATAAAATCTTCTTCGAGGGAACGCTGTTGTCACTAAGGATCTTAAGCACTGCTAAGGGCATACATATTTTCAGCAAGATGTGATGTATTAGTTTGTAGCGAACTGGATGATTCCTCTATTCCTCTGGTAATTGTTGCAGTTTGCATCGGTGCCTGAAACTAATTTTTTATTTCGTGTGGGCTTAAAAAACGAAAAGTTATGCTTTGACAGAAAAGAGAGCAGGTGGACACAAAGAAAGTTTTTGAAATGTTTGACAAACGCAATTGAAAATTTTGCAACTTTTTTTAAATCTAAGCCCTTTTGATACTTCTACATTCATTGTAATTTATCGTACCACTGAACTGAACGCAGGCTGCACAACAACTTTTTACCAGAAATTTCTGCATATCTTTATGCCTTTTTGTTGCACATTTTTCTTCTTTTAAGCAAAATTTCGGCTGCACCAAAGTCATGTCAAGGACGTACGAACGCTGTTACTCGTACCAGTTGCTCTGGATAAGCTGTTTAATGTTGCAACACCAAGGCGCTTTTCGTTTTGCCCTGCAGGTAGTCGATAAACAGTAGGGCTTCCGAGTTGAGTGGATGTCAGGAGCTGAAGTTCCATCAGCGCACGAAAAAAAACGATCCAAATTTTATTTCAACTGCTTTTTGAAAAAGCACCCAAATATTTCCGCTAATTTCAAACATTCATTTTTAGCAATGTCAGTTGTTATTTAAAGCTGGCTTCCACAGAAGTAACAAAAGAACGTTCGTGTATACGATCACGCGTGTAGCCAGCGGGCAACTGGGTCAATGACCCCCAATTACAAAACGTTGCACTAAACATTTTCAGGTTAATCAAACCTTTGATATATAAGCCAAAGAGATACTTCAGTGCAAATCAACGTAACTGTTTTAAGGAACCTATCCTATGCTTTTGCTAAAACGTTTGAATTTCGGACGGACTTTTCTTTCTGGCTAGGTTTTCAGACGACTTGGATGGTTTTATTCAAACATTTTTCCACCCCTCTGAATGTATGGCTGATCGTGGAGCCGCCTTACACACATTTGGTTAATTGTGAATTCGAATAAACCACTACAGAAGAAGTATATTTGTAATTTTCGAAATAAGTATATTTATAAAATTTTGCTTTCATGGAGTGCAAAACTGCTCGAAGCCTGACTGACTTGTTAGGTCTTTCTCTACATAATTTTCAGACTGCAAATTTTTATCATTCGGAGAATTACGTTTTCCCCAGCGTATATTCCGGTATTTCTAATTTTTGTCCTGCCCATATAGGCGTAGCCAGGGAAGGGACAAAGAGGCCATAGCTCCTCAAATTTCTAGCGTATATTTACGTTTTGGGCTTCGAGAGCGGTGTCCCAAACCACATATTGTTGCTCGCTTAAAGTCAAAATATTTGGTCCCTCCAAAATATTTGGGCTGGTTATGTTCTGCCACCGGTCGTGCCCGCAGGTTGATTCAATGACATGAAATCTTTAAGAGCAAAATCCGAATCTCAAACATATTTTCAACCTTCTAATTAAAACAAGCATGTTTCAGGTGGCTGCAAGTTTTTGACACGGCAAAAATAAAATCAAAAACTTTATTTACTGCGGCAAAAGGCATTCTTTGTGCTACAGTCTATAATTTTTATCATGCTGGAGTTTTGGCTGAACCTCTCGACTCCATGGTGTCACATTAGGTTTCATGACGTTGCATCTCCGAAGCGTCTGGCAGGCCCACTCTATGTGGGAATGTGACATGCAGCTTTTTACCGCAGTCCTGCAGTCAAGATATAACGTGGCAAGTTTCTTGGGTGGATCTCTCGGCAATTTGTACCAGGTTTAATAATTGCGCTTGGATTAACTTTTCTGCATGCAGTGTAAGTAGCGGAACAAAACTTTGGAAAGTCTTATCCGGGGCAGTAGTGGAACGAAACACGATTGAAAATATTAACAACATAAAAAGTAGCTTAGATCGGTAGCTTAGCTCTTAAAGTTATGACATCGGCGCTTTGCCATTCTGAAATTTGTCTTGATCGGTTCGCAGCCCGCAGCTGTTGCTCTCACATAGTTCAATGTTATTGCGGCAAGCTTAATCTAGCCAGGAGAAAGGCCAGGTATGCACAGAGTATGCTTCTATGATGTACCATAGTTTGTGAAAACACCATTATGTATTTTATCTGGCAAAATATCCACGCGCGATTTGGTAATTTGTGTTTATAAACGCCCAGCACCCCCAATTGCGAGTGCGTCGGAGCGATATTTGAACCACAAATCCACACCCGGCTGTTTTTGGCGAAGCAAAGCGTCGATGCTGACACGTCATGTCCGCTGAGGATATTTTTGCCGCATAGTTTGGTAAACGGTTGGAATTTATTTTGCGCAGAGGATCTATGGCCATCAAGGACACCTTGCTCGTTGTGGGATGCGCAGCACAAGCCTTCTGGAATATTCGCGCCGGGGCCGGTGTCACGGTGGGACCGGATGAGCAGCAAAATTTCCGATATTCAGTAAGCGTGTGAAGTGGTTCCTGAAGTTCGTACACGCTGCGCAAACACTATACTCTATTCTTACAAGCTTCGAATTTTCTTTGCTTAACTTTTTCTGTTGGTATTGCTGAGCTCCGGGCAGTCTTGTTGTTCATGGTTTGCTCTCCGGAATGTACTGTAGTTTCTGTGGTAAATCCTGCACAACCGAAAAAAGCACCATCAAATTATTCTGCACAATTAAGTGTCATGACCAGTAAGTTCAAACATGCAGTAAAACCCTGTACTTTCGGTACATATGAGAAGCCAGTTACTTCATAGATATTTTGTTGAATCTTTTCTATTTTACGCGTGTTTGCAATGTTCCTGCTGAGTGTAAAGCAAACTATTATTGCGTGAAAAGTATTTTCAACTGAACGCGAATATTACCTAGTTATTTGCTTCATCAATTAATCGCCAAGCGGTTGCAAACGATTTTGTTTTTGTTAACAGATGGTTTACACCTTTAATGTTTTACACGCAATGTGCTTGGTTGCGTCGTTCGCGCACATGCTCATTATCTGCTTCGACAGGCAGCAAGCAATTTCTCGACCTTTCAGGTGAGTACATTTCAAGGCTGTTGTTGGCAACGTTTCAGAAAGTTGTCAATGTCAACTCTTTAAATTTAACGTTTTGTTTATTTTGCGACATAAGCTCGTATCATTTTATGGCACTTGTGAAATTGATCTCTTCAGCGTAAAACGCATCGCAGCAAAGCAATAACAAATAAGAAGCAGGTACTCCAAAACGGGAGATTTTCACGTGACCTCACCTGACAAGGTGCTTGGCATGCGGCCATACGCAGTAGCAACCTGTCGGCGGCGCACGTTTAATAATCCTAAAGTAGAATAAGCCTTGAGTCAATACCAAGTTCTAGTAAAATTTCAGACATTTTTTACAAATGTACACGTGCTCGCTCAATATCTAAATTTGTTGATAAAAAGCGGTTGCTGTAGCCGGACGTAAAAAAATGAGAAATAACTAATTCGAAAAAAATCGTAAATTTCGGAAAAACTCGGAAGAAAATATTTCCAAAGTGCACGGCTGTGAAATTCGTAAAGCTGTGAATGTCGAGCAAACTTCTCGGAATAGAGGGATCTCAGCTATGTTGGTTCAGTCATGTGTCCAGAATGTCCCAGGAAAGGTTGGTAAGTCAAGTCCTGCTGGCTACACCCACAGGGAAGTTGGTGTGGAGTCAGAAACTATCAGAAACTGCTGAAAACCGTGTGGTATTTTCAGTCTTTTTAGGGCTGCTGCCCCAGCGACTCTATCAAGTGGAAAAACGGGCATGAAAATGAACGAAAAAAACGAAAAAGCAGCTGTTCCTATTTGCATCGCGGTTACAAATGTAGACTTACAGAATCTATTCGTATATTTGCAATACGTTTGAGCCGGTCGCGTTGAAATTAATGAACACTAGGACGGTTTACAACTTCTGGTCAGCGCAAAACGTTTGGAAATTTTGCACCCAACCTTCCAGAGGAGCTAAGTCTAACCCGCGGGTTGCTTGTGGCTCAGTCGAAAGTTTTATGCAGCCCAGTTGAAGGTTTTCGTTGTTGTGTCTATGCGGTAGAATGACAACCTGTTTTTATTTTGATAATCTTAAATTTGACATGTTTGATACAGTGGTGCTCCGTGCCACTTTATCACATCTAAATTGCGTCCTGTCAGATTTCCATGCGTCCACTGTCTTCTCGATGCAGAACTAATTTATAATGTTCTGATTTCTACCCTTGCCGTTCCATTGTTACTAAACTGATTTCGGCCCTTATTCTTCCACTGGCACTAAGCTTGCCTGACACCACAGTTGGCAGTGGTTAGATGTGTTAAACAATCGCTGTCATTTAAGTTAGGATACTAACGCATTCAGTTGCTCGAGCTAAATTTTAGTTTGCTGAGAACGAAGTAAGTCATTCAATGTGCGATCCTTATTATAATAGTGACATACTTTTTGGCCCATTAAGGCGTTTCGGTTGGAGGTTACAGGCGGCTCGGTATTGTTAGACCTGGTTTTTACCGCAAACATTTCACAATGTTCGTTTTCTAGCTCTGCAATAAAAATTATTTTGGCGAAGCAGTGGTGGCCTACACCGTGAATCTTTGCTTTTGCAGGTATCACACTGATGAACTTCTACCGTACAAAGTCTCTCTGATACTAGTTGTTTGTTGTTGGACTTTCTGCTTTGTCGTCGGACTGAGCGTGACGTCAGAATCACTCGGGGCTGCCGACCGATCTGGTTTGCTAGAGACTACGGGGACCGCATTTCCTATCTACAGAATGCCTTCCTTGCAAAAATGGCTTTTGGGTGCGGGGATGGGCACATTGTTTGTCATCACCATAAGCCTCCTTGCATTATCCTTGCATATTGTAAGTCGTCGTTCAGCTTCGTTACTCTTTTGCGGCAGCAGGTTGCTTTACCTGTCTTGTGGACACCACAACACACCAAAATGACGATTTAAGTGTGGTGATATAACCTGGGGGATTTAGTTTTTATTGTCATCGCCTTACTATGCCAACTTACGTTTTCTGTATAAAATTCTTTAATTCAGCAAAACGCTTCAAACTTTAAAAAAATGTATTTGAGGAAGTTTTAGCAGCAGGTCATCAACACTGACGTTGTTGCAAGTTGCAACCCCGTTGGACTTGTTGCTTGTATTTAATTAGTTATTCGAATGTGGACAGTTAAATTGCTTTTCTTATCTTTTAACTATATTCTCGATAGCTTTTGTTGCAGCGGCTTGTTTAAAACTACGAGCCGAAGTCTGTGACAAAAAATTTACGGACGGTCGATAAAATCAGCAACCGCTTCACGTTTCTCAGCACTGCTAAATATGTTTTTCGACGCAGGAAATCAGAAGAAAGCGTGAACGCAGGGCAGCCATAACAAGCGGGGTTGCGGTGGTGGAGCCGCTACGCAGTCGGAACAATTCCGTTTGTCACAGCAAGACCAAGCCAGCTGTGTACGCGAGTCAGTGGGACTCGACAGACAATTCCGAGGCGGACGCGAACGATTTTTTGATGGGTGGCGGATTTAGTTTTCGCCTGAAAGGTAAAAAATACAAGTATTTGTGATGGTGTTTTTCGCCGAACAACACGCAGCAGCTTTCTTGCGTTTGAACCTGTACGACTGATGAGTTAACTCTTTTTTTTTGTTTTTGTCCACCACCCACTCCAGCGCACCCAACCTCTAACGGTGGGGCAACAGGCCGAAATGATGAACCGAAATATGTTTCAAACTTAAAGGGGTTAGAAACATGACGGAAGATATTTTGTTTGTGGAAAGTACAATAAATGAGGTGCTGCGTGGTAAATTCAAAGCATGATTTTAAGCATTTCAACCTCAGAAAGATAATAAACGGTAGAATCAATAACTATGTATAAACTTGCAGAAGCGCCGCACTTTTTCATTCTTTTCTAGCTTTGTGTCTGTAAAGGATAAATCGTTCAGGAACGAAGCTCTGGTGATATTAATATAGTCGAGAAACGTAAGACACAACTTTGAACGTAAAAAGCAATAGTTACTCTTGGATAAGTTTAAACGTAAAATTCGCAAAAGGACACAAATATGTATCACGTCAGACGTTGGCGAAATAAAACAGGTGTAAGCAGGGAAGAGGTAATTATGCTTTTATTTGGAAGAGGGAAGGGAAGGTATGTTGGGTTATTGTGGTTTTTATGGCGTTTATCATTTCATGGTAAGGTTTCTTATCTCGTTTTTCATATAATTTCTGCCTTGAATTCAAGGAAGTTTTGATGGATTTTATTAGGTAAGGTGGCAGATTTGGGATGTTTTAATTTTTGCATTTATTTCTGGTTTTCCGTATGGTGAAAGAGAGTAAGTGTTTAGGTAGGGGGTTAGGTCATTGTGGTATGTGGTAGAGGGTAGGGGTGTGTGAAACTGTATTCTAGTTGAATCGTGGAAGTATGTCGTGTGTGGTCCTGTAATTTTTTGAAAAATTGACGCATCGTAGTTCAACAGCGGTTGGATTTTTATGCATTTGTGAAAAAGGTGTTTATCGTTTTCATATTTTTCTTTACATACGTAGCAATACGGATTCAATGAGGGGACGTTCTGTTTGTATTTCGCTTGCAGTGGTAAGATATTATTGGTAAGTTTGAAGTTAAACGTTTTCAAATAATTTGGTAAGATTGGGTGGTGGATCCA
>JGI24158J21664_10006040_pt1 | contig 15906 bp, 11 predicted proteins | sample Ectturendosymbi3_FD_21664 | JGI IMG/M metagenome (IMG submission 21664)
TAGTCTGAGGAACATATCCTTGGGTGACTGTATCTTAGGCAAATCAAACGTGATTATCACGGTTGGCTGATTATGATGACGTCATCAGATGGCCCCCCTTTTTAGTCTTGCCTCGGTCCCCCCCAACCCTAAACCCACCACTGATTACAACCTTATGTTAATGTCAAAAATTTTACAATCGATGCGCATTTTGTGTCCAGGTGAAAAGAATCCACGCATGTATCTTTCAAAACTTTTGAAAAAACTTTTGAAAGATATTTTTGAAAAGTTTCGATGACGTAATTTATCGACAGCCACGCACCTCAAGGTTGCCCTCTGAATATTTGGCTAGAGACTAGACAGTCATCTACGAATTTGCAATGTAATAATCTACACTGACAAACTCCAACTTCCTTACTCAAAATGTTACAATCTTCTTGGAAGTTCTGAAGAAATTGCAAATGTGCCTTGTTTGACAAATGTGTAAAAAGCTCGAACATTTCAATAAAAACACGAAACGAAAAGTTTTTTCGGCAAACAATACAGAGCACTGCTAATCAGTTGAACCTGAAAGCACTCTCCAGCTCCTTCACAACCACACTACTCTCAGATACTTGACCTTGCCACTTCGGTCGCTCAAAGTAACTGAAACGGATTTGCAGTTGGGCAACGGCTTTCATAAACCCCAAAATCACCATTCGACTGCATGGTCGCCATACATCAAAGCAGGCAATGGTGCCAAAGCACGAGTTGTTTATGAAAGCAAATTTGCTCTAAAAACGGTGCCATTACTTCAGCAAAAATAGCTCCCACCTGCAATTTCGCACCTGAGCACTGGTTTACGTCGTCTGTGCCCTGTGTTGCTGTACATACATGAGAAAATGTCGGCTTTGGGACAGATTTTGGTCAAATTTCGAAGCAAACGCTTTAACGTAACTAATGACGCTAACTTACCAATTTGCACACAAAGCACTGCAAAGAGCGGGCAGTACACAACCAAGTATTCTATGTTTACCCACATTGGCAATGGAAATGTTGCCAGGGTAGTACAACAACGCAGTTTCCTCAACTTTTAACGAAATTCTTATTTTTTAGTGTGAACAAACTTATGTGCGACACAGAGGTTATAGTTTAAAAAAGTGTTACACAAATTATGATAATTGCTATTATCAACACATGATCTGCTAGAAAAGGATTTTCAACCTCAACGAAGTCCAAAATAATCCACCCATTTCTCACGAAAAACACACGCAAATTACTAGAAAAAAGAAAAATCGTTGAAATGTTGAAAAAAGCATTATGGTGTATTGTAAAACGTCTTCATTCTCAGCATACAAGGCAGTAACAAGAAACAGACAGATACATGAAAGAACATGAAAACAGATATGTGGCGTTATGAAGAAAACCATACGCTTAATGGCGATAACACGATTACTCTGATGAAATACAAGCATAGGTATTGGGAACTAGTAACAAGCACATGTCACGCATGGATGGCCGGTTAAGCCGGACTCACGCTGTTCTTAGCAGGGCTATTCCAGGTGGGTGGGGAGTGGAGTGGCCAGCCCAAAAATTTGGTGGGGGCCAAAAAATTTGTGGGGGGCAAAATGCTTGATTTTTGGCGAATAACACTATTTTGTTTAGAAAAACGCCTCTCAAAGCACAAAATTGCTATATTTTCTAAAAATTGAAGGGAGGCATGGCCCCTTTGGCCCCCCCTGGCTACGCCTATGAGGGTGGGTGCCGATATCGGGGATTAAAGTGCGGAGTCTCGTATTGCCCAACCACTTCGCTTTCCATCGGTGATCCGCCCATAGAGCCGCACTTCTGTAGTTGTTGTCAGATGAACTGATGAGTTGTTGTGCGGCGGGCACAAATGGGCGTCTCGATTTGAGATGCCGTGCACTCTCACTCGATGGACAGTGAGCTTTGAGTGGAGCAGATGGCTCCATGGCACGGCGTGCTAGACACAATGTGGCTCCTTTGCGACGAAGCTCAGCAAGTTGGATACCGGCGACTCCGCGAGGATAGGAAGATTGTCCGCTGGTGTAGGACAGAGGCATTCAGTCACAGTTCGAAGACGTCGTTGATAACAAGATCAGTGAGGCGGGTGTGAGCACTGCGGCACCAGACAGGAACGCAGTAATCTGCTGTTGAATGGATTAGGGGTAAGGTGGCTGTTCGCAACCTTGTTTCCCCAGCACCCTAACTCGAGCCAGCAAGCTGCCTCAAGAGTGCGACGCGTGATGTCAGCTTTTTGCGAAATGACTCGAGGTGTCGGCGATACGTGAGCGTCCTGTCCAACGTTACTCTGAGTTATTTAGTTAGACTCGGAGCAAAGGGTAGGGTTTCGTTGTTGAAATTGTCTTTCAGCTCAGGTTTAGGTTCCTTGCTGTTGAGACGGAAGACATCCGATACCGTTTCTGTAGTGCTGTGCTTTAAAAACTTTCCGGTCTGGAGGTATTTACCTATAGTCGCCATGTCTTTGCGTAGCACTCCTTCCACTGCTTGCCAGTCTCCATCAGCATGCATGATTACTAGATTGTCGGCGTATGCTCAATTTCTAAAGACGGCCTGTCGAGTAAGATATGGAGATGGTAAAAAGAAGGGGTGCTCAGACGGATCCCTGTGGGACGCCATTCTTTAGGCGTCTTGACTTGCTCCACCGCCATGTGTTGTTATCGGTGGCAAGAATGAAGCTGCGATTAACAACCAGCTTTATGATCAAGCGGACCATGTGGCTGTCATATAGCAATCGCAGTAACTTGCAGGTGAGGTCTCAGTGCCATACAGTGTCGTAGGCTGCTCCTGCTGTGAGATCAACAAACACAGCTCTGGTCTTCTTCATAGCCAAAAAGCTTTCCTCGATATCTTAGGTAAGCAGGGTGAGCTGATCTGCGGTCGACCTCCCTTGTCGAAACTCTGCATGTTCTTGCCAATAACTTTGTTGATGATGCTCCACGCCTTGCTGCTGGAGTGCGATGAGTCGATTGAATCGGAGGCTTCTTCCATCGCTCATCGTTCCAGCCTCTTCTGGTCGAGTCTTGTAAGTAGGGACGAAGCGGCGCAGCCAGAGTCAGAACCACTGAGACTCTTAGAAAGAAGGAATAAAGGGTTTCGCAATCTTCGCCCAACATCGCGCATAATTCTTGCGAGGGCCACTTGGGATGGATTGTTTGGCAGCAAATAACAGGCTCTCGCATAGTTCCAGGTATGCCTTCTCGATGTTTGTTGTGTCCGGAGGTGGCAATCACTCAATGGATTCACCTATAAAAAGGCAAAAGCGACTTCATTTAGCCTTGCGAAAGTTTCAACGCTTTACCGGATCGCTGTAGGCAGGAATTTGGAGCCTAGGTGGCGTTCTAAGAGGGGGTCAGTGTTGTGACCGCGTGAACTTTCCTGGAAACTCTCTGTCAGGCAGTCGGTTGTCATGGCCGACGCTCGCGAAGACCAGGTCTGGATTGTTGCTGAGGTTCCATCGGTGAGAGAAGAAACTGGCTGCTCTCTTTGCGTCGTGCGGCAGCTCAAGGTTGTTGGCTGCTGCCCAGGAGTCCAGGCTCTCACCGTCAGATGTTACGGTGATTTTTTAAACCAGGGCTTTTTAAAGGTGATTTAGGGACCCCTTTTTCTTCCCGAGAATTGAAAATCGAGTCCCTAAAATCAGAGAAAATCGGGTCCCTACAGGTCCATGCAGAGTACCTAACATTTTCCTGAAAAAAAGCTGGTAACACTATAACCTCAGTTGACATGGCACTTGAAGTCACCAGTAGGCTGTCTGGGGTGTGAGAAAGTGGAGATGGCCATTGGTGTAAATCGCGAGGGTGGAGTTTTGTAGACATAATGATCTTATATCCTGCGACGTCATACGCACAATCACTCAGCCTCTGATTGCTCTGGAGACTGATCGACCAGTGCTCATTCCAACTGCTCTTGTACAAACATGGTAAGGCCGTGGTTCCTGCTCAGGGCTGACCCAACTTTTGAGAAGTTGGAAATCATTAGCTTGTCTGAGGTAGTGCAGTGGGTCTCCTGAAGACGATGACGAGTGCCTTGTTCTTGTAGGCTAGCTGCTCCATAAGGCTGATCTTGCTTGCGGTGATCCCCTCGGTGTTCAGCTGTAGTATGCTGGGTCTAGGTCGTCTTCGGCAGCAGGGCCTTGACAAAGGCGTATTCCTACCCTGTCCGCGCTGAGCACATCCAACACGGGTAGCAGTGGTTGCTCTCAGATCGACAGCTTTAGTAAACATACGTGTAGAAGCAGGCAATTTTTGGGGGTGCGAAAAAAACTCTTCATGTCACTTTGGGTGTCATTTTTTTCAAATTAAAGCATGTTGGGCGCCATTTTTGCTCAGATTTTCAGGAAGTTTGTGAAGGCTTTCAGAACTTTTGGGGATGCGCTTGCACCCCCTGCACCCCCTGCACCCCTGCCTCCTACACCAGTGTTAGTAAGCATTTAGAAAATGCCGTAACGCTAGGGCTACTTGAAAGCCACCCCCACTTATAGTGTAAAGGTGGCAGTTACAGCAGGGTTGCGGAGCCGGAGCTGGAGTCGGTAGGTTTTTGGGTGAAGTCGGAAGTCGGAGTCGGATAAAATAAGTCCAACTGAATCGTTTTATCCATTGCACTCTTACGTTGGGATTCCCGGCTCGTGCCTGTTGAAATGGTACATAGTTTCTTGTGAATTTTTTATGGAAACTGAGAATTCTTGCTGTGTACCACGATTCCATTAATTTAAATTGTTGACAGCCAAACTTTATTCAAGTTATGCTAAGGGGTCGGAGGAGGAAATTTCGGAAAGGCTGGAGTTGAGTCGGAAATTTTGGCAAGGTCGGAGTTGGAGTCGGATAATTTACCTCCGACTCCGCAGTCCTGGTTTATAGAAGTAAGTAAAAATACGTGTTGCCCTGAGTGTAAAGTTTAATATACTCAATGCGTTTATGTGTTTAATGGAAGCAAAATGCGTTGCAAGCAAGTACAAGCCGCTAGACGAAATTGGTTTAACTTCGCCACATATAGTTTGACTTCGCAAAGCTTTTTCCGTTTCCACATATATTGGAAATATTCGTGATAGCTGAAGAGGAAATGCGTCACAACTCACAACAACCAGTGATGGGATTCGACCGGTTCGCACCGGTTGGCAAGAACCTGTTATTGGAATTTCTTTAATCCCGAGAACCGGTTGTTGGCTTAAGTCAGGGGTTCTCAATTTTTCCCCATGAACACCTTTCACTTATAACTTATTTTGGCAAACCTGTCATAGACCTGTTACTAACTTTTAGCAGTGAAAAACAAGACTAAAATTTAGGAAAAAAACTAAAATTAATAATTTCCCTTGCTAGACTGTACCAGTCGGCAACACACAAGTCAACCTTTGCACTTATATCGGGCCAACCAGCATGGTTTGCCTCTAGAGACTGTGATAATGAAAGAACCTGTTGTTAATGAGTCCTGGAGTGAGAGAACCTGTTCTTAAAAATTTTGAATTCCACCACTAGTCACTACAGTTATGGACTAGTGCAGCGCTGCAATGGTGTCACAAAATTTAAGCAGGCTAAGAACAAGGCGTTCAATCATGTGTTTGGGAACTTCAGTTTCATTTGATGTGATGATTCATGCATGGGAACGGAAATTGGTTTATTCCTCATTAGACACACGATTAGCAATGCGATTGGAAACTAAACGCATCACACTACTTTCAACGAATGCGACCAATTTTAGTGAATGTAACAGAAACCAAACTGAGTAAGACATAAACAGCAGTACCTCATGAAACTGTTTTCATAGTAACAGCTTTAATTATCAATGCAGTTGGATAATGCACACCAACAAAAAAGGAATATCAACAATGTTTCTAAAACCCGAGTAGGACATTTAGTTTATATTCCTCTGTAAAAATGTCAAACACAGACCCGTAGCCCCGGGGGGCATTCGGGGACAGTGCCCCCCAAATTTCTTTTGTGCCCCCAAATTTTGTTGCGCCCATAAAAATTTGTTTTAAGCATATAGTAAAACCTTGCCCCCTCAAAAATGTATTGTGCCCCACCAAATATTGAAACCTGGCTACGGGCCTGGTCAAACACCGTTTATTTTTGTTTTTAAAGGAAGTTCTGACCAAAGTTATATTACACTGTACTCAGCATTTTCGCACCTGAGTTTGAACGTGCTTTTGGTGATACAAATTGCCGAGTTTTGGTTTGTCTCGTATTACATCACGGATGAACAACTGTAATGAGTTTAAAATAATTGGTAAATGTAGCAGGTAGCTGAGATGTATTGTATTTATACATAAATTTGCTCACTTTAACAGCGTAAATATCTTTTAATTGTGCAATGTTCTGCGTTTTATTGATGCTAGTAACATTACGAGTCGCACTTTCGTATGTGTTCAAATATCTCATGTCGCGATTTAAAACAGCCGATTGGCCGTAAATGTCATCGAGCCGCTCTTCCCCAGGCAATAATTCTATATTCTACTCGTGAATTTATTAGCCTGCGTTACATCAGTATGGTTACAGTTTTATTTAATGATATTTTGAAGCAATGCTACCACCACAAGCAATGCTTGCGGTAGACACATTTCATCTTTGAAACAATTCGAAAAGCAAAACTTGGCATTTAGAGTAATCATTCGTATTCAGTTCCTTACGCTGCAGCACTTTGGTTGAAATAAGCTAGCGGCTTGAGCCCCATACAAATTAGTCAGCAGTACTAATTATCAAACTTTACAGCTGAAGCATTTATACGTCGTGAATTTTCGTGCGTTGCAGTTGGTTTACATGTAACCAATCGCTTTGCTACAATAACTGTTTTTGGCCGGACAGCTGTGCGTTTAGTGTGATTATATTTGCGTTTAAGGATAATAATAATGAACAAAGAATTTGATCTTATCCCTTGATAAAATTTCCATTCGAGAATGAAATTTCATAGTCGGCGGAAACAGTGACGCTGCGTAATTCGTTATTAAAATGCGTGCGAGTCAAAACAGGAGTCATGCTGCTGGAGAATGGCATACTGCTCTTGTCAGACGTTGACAGTTTTTTTGGGGATGACACATTACATCATCACTTTCACGGGCACTTCGTTCCAACTTCGAAAACAAATAATGAGCACTTCGTCTTCGTGCATTTGCGGAACAGGCAGACCAAGCTATGCCAAAATCTGTGATAAATTCCGCGGTCCGTCACTCGTCGGGGAAATGGCGCTCAAACCAAACGAGATTTGCGGTTTAATGGAGCTTAAAATTTTGTCTTCTCTCTTGATAGGTAAACAAGAATAGCTGGTGGGAAAAAACTGAGTTTGAGAACGCACCACCTCATTCAACATGCCCATAAACGTACATCTAAAATGAAACAGGTGTGGATTTTTTTGCAGCACGCACTGTAATTTCACCGAATGCTTGTCTTGGATTTGAGCTTGCTGGGATTAGAAAGATGACATTTCCCATTTTTACGTGCAGAAATTTTCAAGCTAAAAAACAGACAAAAACCAATGCTCCTCACGACTTAAAATCCCTTCATTTTAATTATTTTTGTAGAAATACAATTTCCTTGCAACCACGGTGGTTAAGCAAAAACGTCTAGAACATTTACAAATCGGTGCATACCTGTTTTAACAACGCGTAACATTTACATTCTTGTACAGAACGAAGCTTCAGCAGGAAGTAACGGTGCACTGGGTCAGCTCCGGTTTGAAATTCAAATAGCCTGCAATGCGCCCTACCAGAAACGAGCATGCAAATGAAATACATTGCCTCCGACACAACGACGGATCCAGGTGGGAAGGGTCGATTTGGTGCAGTTGCCCCTTCCAACGCCTTTCTTCCAATAAGCCGCGCCTAAGAAAGAAATGGATTTGGTTAATTTTTGCTCTTCACTTTGTTTTTTTTTTATTTTGACGCCCTTTTTTCACTGCCCTAACAAAAGCAGCATGTCTAGAGCATATCTGCCACCGGTCTCACATAACGCATACATGTGAGAATCTCGCGCAAAAATTACCATGCTTTTTGCTTTCCAAACAATGTACAAGATACATGCTTGACCTCAGAAAAGACTTTTTTGAGAAGAGTGAACCTTTTTTGGCAATAACCCCACCAAATGTCAAAACCTTTTACCTATATTTAAAGCAGCTTCTGTTAATAAAGTTCTTGATTTGCGCTTGCGCTATGTGCTGTCGACAATAGCGAGCAATATGGCAACTTATTACTGACACAAGGGCATAATTATAATCAACACAAGCCTGACAAAGGCATCTGATGCTGTTAAAACTGCAAAGTGATCAGCAAACCGAAATCGAAAAGGGTTCAAGAGAGGTTGTTACTGAAAAAGACCGCAGGAACAAGTTAAAATTACTCGAGCTGCTTGAGAGCACTGACGTTTGCAGACGGTTTTTAAGATAAAGATTTTATTGAACGATGCTAAGAAGGTTTTCTTAGGAAACAACAGCAGCATGACAAGAATTCGTAAAATCATTTTTCACTTTGTGAGAGTTTTGATGAGAGCGATCTTGTTTCTTGCAAACACCATCCATCACCCTCCTACAACACAAGCCACCCTTTTGTATCAGCACGCAAATGCAATTTGTAATAAGCTTGTGACACCCCAAGATTAAATTCTTTCTTCATGCTTTCTATTTGCAAAGCAAACTTTCCTTCAACGGCAGAAAATCAATGTTTGCCCTTAGTCCAAGAGTTTTCACGGATCGTTGCTGTTAATCCGACTGTTAATCCGCTCTAAGTGGCATGGGCGGTGCGATACGCAACCGCCAGTGACTTACGGCGCTGTGGTGTTTGTCCGTAAAATTGCGACTCATCGAACAAGGAAACAAGATTAGCGAAAAGAAAAGCATGGCTGCAACAGAAGTCCTGATGAACAGATTGTGATCTTTTTTTGTCAACAGACGACAGTTCACAAAGCTGAAGATGATAAGGTTATTAGAGACGTGTCTTTATTGAATAAAATTGATTATGATACTGATCGCTTAATTTGAGACACTGGCTTGCTCTAGAACAGGGTGGGGAACCAATTTACTATCACGGGCCGCGAGAATTGTGGGATATCGCTAGCGGGCCGCAAAAGTTAATTAAAGTTGTCTTACAATTCTGCCTTTACCTTCCAAACGAAAATAAGGGGAGAAAACTATGTCAAGAAGCGAGAGAGACTTCTCTTGACATACCGTACACGCAGGGTCTTCGAGAGATATTTTACCAGGGGGTACGAATACCGTCACCGGGGGCCCCTTCATTTCCTTGGGCCCTCGTCGAAACTTGCATAGTTTGTTTGTATAGTAATCAGAATCAGTTGTTATGCTAAGATTTACAAGTAGATTAATTGTTATAGTGGCAGCTGGCTTACACTAATATTTTTAGGCTTGATTACAGAAAAACTGATCTCGCGTACTTTAACTTTCCCGGGCCTCCGTACCAACCGGGTCCGGGTACGATGTACCTCTCGTACCCCCTCTCGTAGACCCTGTGTATATGTGTCTGCTTATCATGGAGTTTTGTTTTGACGCGATGTTGTGTTCTAACATGGGTAACAAAATTTCTAATGCGGGCACTTTAATTGTTCACGCGGGCCGCATTTGGCCTGCGTGCCGCAGGTTCCTCATCCCTGCTCCAAAGCGTCGAGTGTAGTGAAATAGTTTTATAGAATTATACCGTATTTACACGATTGTTAGCCGCCCTTGATTATAGGTCGCACGAAATGATGAAAAAAAACTTCATAACACGCGGCTTACAATCAAATAAATACGGTAAGCTGCTCTTCAGTCAAAAACGATGCCAAACCACCTTCAAAAAGAATGAAAAAACAGACATTAAAATCGTCGACAAGCTTAAACGTTATATCGAAAAAAATGGTGCAAGGAAAACGTGCTTTGGCGTTGCGTTATTTCAGATCACACAATAAGCGATTTAAATAGTTTAGTCATTTAAGCATTAAAGGTGTATGCAGAGCATGGCGTCTGTTGCGTCTTCTAAATTACTAACTTATAAGCGCCTAACTTCTAAGGCGCAAGAAATGAGGATTTTGAAACCGAAAACGTGGGTTCCATCGAGATCCGAACTTAAGAAAATTCACCTTATGGTTGGCTGCACTTGTCATCGTTCGCCGAAAAGCTGAAGTGATTGAGTTTAGAGTTTTTTTCAGATGTGCGAAAATTTATCCACGTTATCGGAAAGTTACCTTGTCGCATGGTTGCGAGTACAACCAATTTGAAATTTGGGTCAAATTCGGCTGGTGAATACTATTATATGGAAAACGTTTGCACCCAACTTGACTAAAATTTATGCGAGAAGCACGTTTTCAGAAGGCGCAAATGTTGATTAAAAAAATGTTTTTGAGGTTTTTGTTTTTCATACCAAAAGGTTCTAAAATGAAACTGCATCACGTGAAAAATGCTAAACTCTGCTTTTAGTTTTTCGAAGTGTTGTGGAGATCGACCACTTGTGCTTCACTTTCACTTTTCCTGTTGAAATGGTTTCCATGCAATGTTTTTTCGGAAGTAGGCAGGTTTTATTTCCCCCAAGACTGAAGTGAAGTCGTCGAAAGTAAACAGTGAGGGCGCCGCAGAAACCCTAGCATCTATCACTCTTACTGAAAGAGTACCAGACGCTCTTGCTGAGTGTCAGCAACCTATTCGTCTGCTGAGTAAGCGAAAAGCAAGCAAACAAACAAACTTGGTTTGATAATCGTGTTTACACGTCACGGTTCGCAAGAGTTCAGGCAGGAAGGCTTGTTAACGCAAAAGGGTGAACCACATGGAAGTCAGATCGCTTTTACAGCTTTGTCGCTTGTTGAAAACGTGCGTTTTGGGACACTGGCTAGCCCTGCCTGGCATCTTCCCTAAGCAAATAATCTGTCTTGGTAAATGTGCGAAATTCACTGGTTTGCTCACGGTCTGAGACGAGACAGACAAACAAACACGCTCAAGCAGACGTCAACTTCCCACAAGGTCAGGTGCGAGACGATGCCTTACAGAATGTTGGTAGCAAGTGTTTGCCTGATTTAATCAACTTGCTGAACTTTACAACTAAACATGTGTTTCAAAGGCCTTGGCGTGTATGGGCAGGTCAAGATCCGTTGCCCATGGTATAATTCTCAAAACTGTCTTTGAAAAAAGAGTGTAGAAACGAAAGCAAAAGTTTCCAACCTTGTCATTAGAAATTGTTATGTCGTAATTCTGTTGACGTTCTGCAGGGACGTGTCTTAGGTATCAGAGCAGTTTCGCCTTTGTATCAAAAAGTAAGATCTTCCATCGCTACTACGGAAATTGATCATTGCAAAACACCTACCTCGATTACCCAGCAGGTTGACGTGTTGACTACTGATCTTTACCAGGTTTGTAGTGAAGGAGGTTCGCAGCTATACGTCATAGTCATAATCATACTATTTGGCAAAACTCAAATTGTTCATGATTAGGCTTCGTACGTTGAACTGTCTTGAATTTTGTCTCCAAGTGATGGGATCACATGGTTCATCCAGACCAGTTTCAAGCCAAAGATCTCTCCTGCCAAACCGCGACCTACCNGGAAAGCACAGGGACCACACACTGCATATTATCACGCCTGTNNTATGAAGTTTTCACGGTGTTAACTGCGTTAGTGGAGCAGCAGCCGCATAGCTCTGACGCACCGCTGCGCGGAGAAAGTGACAAGTGTGACAGAGGACCAGGCAAGAAATCTTTCCCGCAGACGGTGGAATCCGACCCCGCCACGTGTAACGCAAATCCGGCACGTTTGCTCACCGCTGCCGAAAAAGATGTGTTTTCGCGTGTCAACGTGCAAGCGTGCAATATTTACATTCCGGATTTTAAGCGATACCAGTCACCCATTAGCAAGCACCTAATGATCGGGTTCGCACGGCAATTTTCTAGCTACCTGGTTGCGCAGAGCAGGAGGCAACGGAAAGCAAAATAGCACGGCGAACAATAAAATCAGAACACCTGCCTCGGAACTGTTGGTTTCTCTTCATCCATCACAATTACATTCAGGGTGTGCGAAACTGATTAATTTCTGATGAGCGCCCATGCAGGGTGGCATCAAGATGTCGAGGTTGATGAAGCTACCGGTAGATGTCGCCACTGTGCGCGATGTTCAAACACCTGTCCCAAGAAAACGACTCACTGCGTAAGCCAGAATTTAGAAGGAATATGCCTAATAGCAAAATGAAACGTAGGAAAATTTGCAAAGCCAGTTGAAACACTTTTAAGTATTGAAAATTAGTGTGTTGGTCTTTTATATCTGAACACACTGGATTTGGTGAGACAATCTCCTTTGCATGGCATTCTTCAGTCACTGTAGCTGTTGGAATGAAAGTACTGCGTGCAATGAAGATTGTAGGTACTGTTAGCCATTTTTGCATATAATCTATGATGCAGTCATAATAAGCTGGAATCTGCATAAACGTATCTTAGAAAATGCATGCTCATTTCGGATGACAACGGCCTGCCTTAACTATGTTCATTAGGGTCCACGCGCTTACCAAACATAATTATATTGCATGCGCATCATGGCTACATAATCTCCTGCTTTTTTATAAAGGCAGTGAACTTACCTCATCAGACATCGGATAAAAGCGATGTTGTGCGCACGAAACTCCTTTAAGCAGCTCGTGCCATGTGAACAACAAGACACCGATTGGGACGGGCCGAGTGAAAACCGTTACTATTTCAGGTGTTAGTCAAGTACATCACAAAGCGACATGGACTCATCTGTACATGCAATAATTGCCTGAGAAGCAATTACATCGATGTAATGAATTTTCGTTTGATGGCGACGAAGCTACGCTCCACAGAAATTGACAAGATCCGGTTCGAAAAACAAATTGGCTTTTATTGCACTTCAAAATACGCGGCCATGTAACCAAAGCCAGGCTACGATCATTTGCGGCCAGCACTGCATTTTTCAGACAAAATGTGCAAACATTGAAATGCATGCTGGGTGGTATGCAGGCAGTTAGTTGACCATCAAACCTCTTTTAGCGAGATTTGACTTAGAAGAATGCAGATTACAACAGGACCTGTACACAGAGCTTCTTGGGTGGCGAAACCTCCAACAAATAGCGCCAAAGCTGTAATACATTGTGTGATGTGTGGAGGTCAACACACCCAACTGATCCCAGCTTGATCGCTGGGACCTGAAGAAGTAAAATTATATAGCGTTGTCTGCAAAGTGACTGTTATACTTTAAATATAAAGTGTCAGCTGGTGTGTTCTTAAAAACAAACGATGAGTATAAGTACCGTGCCCAAACTGCTACCTTTCCACGTCAACGAGAGTCTTGGCCGAAGAGGGGCCTATGGTGGTTCTGGTCGCTTCCATTGTCCATCAGTGCCCTCTTTGGTGTGCTTTGTTAATGCAAAGTTTAGTGTGCTTTCCAAATGCAAGTAAAATATTTTCAATCGGTGCCCTCTTTGGTGTGCTTTGTTAACGCAAATATTGCAAATATTGGAATGAACAATAAGTACATTCTACCTGAAGTCGTCCATAAATCAACCAAAATTAATATCAACTGTTACACGTTAAAAAACGTGTTTCTACCCACAAACGAAATGACATTCCTTAGCGTTTTAAGAAGCTGCTGTCACCGATCATACAACGTTGCGCCGATAGGTAGGATTTATATCGGAGAAGGTTCATCTGATTTTGAAAAACACTTACCCGACGAAACAAAATTGATTGAACTGTGCAAATGGCTTAACAGCCCTTGTATATCACGGAGATCTGCAGTGCAAAGCTAAGACATTGGTGAAAGGTTTGACACCAATGCATATTGGCTTATACATTGTACCGTATGTTGCTTACGTTCCATAGTGCCGCGTTCAGCAATTCCAAATTATTTTTTAACATCTGAGCTGTCATCTAACAATGAAATGTAGTTTCGTGTGAGCGAATTAACTGGCGGCGACTAAGAAACTTTGTTTTTATTTTTTTACATTTCGTTCTTTTCTTTCAGCAAGAAATGTTTTGTCATTATTTTTCATCGCCAAGGCCTTCAGTGGTATAGAGGCTAAAGACCCTCTAGCAACTTACCAGATCAGAATTACTGATGTTTGTTTTATCTACTCGGGGAGTTCTTCACCAAGTTTTTCGCTCGGAATTGAGTACATTACCGACAGCTCGATGGTGGTTGTAGCAGGCATAGCAATACAACTGTTANNNAGTNAGGTAGTTATGAATTTTCGAAGTTTGCGAAATAACCAAGCAGCATTCTTCANTCCAACATAGGCGTACCAGCATCCACAAAAGCAGCTCTACAGCAGTGATTCTCAGCGTGGTCCAGGTGGACCACTGCTGGTCCAAATGGNATTTCTGGTGATCCACAGGGACTTCTAGAAATCCTTGATGAAACGTTCATGAAAATTGTAACGTTNACTTAACAATGAATTATGTAAGAACATCTATGCGCAATACAGTTTGTGACTAGTTGCTCATGAGGTGTCAGCATAGGGAAGTAGTCCATCAGATATTTTTTTAAAAGATGAGCAGTGATTCCCAATCTTTTTAGTCCATGGACAGGGGCGTACCGCGGTGAGCTGGCGTCTGTGACAAGAAACCGCTTTGGCGCCCCCATGTTCGAACCTAAGGTCTTTCAGAAGCAAATGTACTGCATTTAAGAAAATAATTGCAACATTGTTGGGACTTTTCGTCGTCCCCCGCAGGGATTTGGCCCCCGGGGAATTGTGCCCCTCTTGCCCCCCTCATTACGCTCCTGTCCATGGACCAAAAAAGATTGGGAACCACTGCTCTACAATGTGACGCCGCGTCACACAGCGCCAATAGGAAGTCATCTAGTTATAGAAGACGCAGTGCAGCATAGGCAATTAGAGTGAACCTGGTCGAGAGGAAATCACTTATTGTTTATGCTAGCGAAACATCACGGACCCTGCATTCGAGTTCACGTCTCCAAAATATAACCGTCACAACAGGCATGAAAACAACCTAGAGCTCGTTCGCACTGATCTGCATTTAAATAGGCACAAAGCTTGGAGTCTTGCTATGTGCTCACGTCAGAGATATGCAGTGCGAGGTGTTGCCAACCTTGCGGTTTTCCCACGAATTTGGACTTATTTTTTCTGATCTTGCATTATTTTTAAGACTTGTGGGATGCTTGGTTTTGAGCTTGTATTTTGCGGTTTGCCTGCTTTTTAACTTTTATGGGACTTTTGGTGTTTGATTTTACTGCAAACCGCATTTCAAGCTTGGTTTTGTGTTAATTCGCTTATTTTGGGCTTGCTTTTCAGGTTTACTTGCTAGTTTTTGTAAAATAAACTCACATCACTGGTATAGCGTGAGTGGCGTCTAGTTGCTGGCGGAACTCATTCCTTATTCTGGTAATCAGTTGTTCGCTGCACTTACAGTCCGCGAAAAGTGATGAGTGAAGATGGACAAGTTTGTGGTGAAATCATAGGCGTACATGAAGGCATTTTACTGGGGAGGCGGAAAAAATTTGCCCTGAAAATAGCAATTTGCCCTAAAAATAGACACTTTGCCCTGAAACTCCAAAAAATCTATTATCTTAACACCCTGCACCTCTACCTAGCGAAAACGAACAAAGACTCGAAAACGAACAAAGAAAGAGGTACCGACTTCTTATATCAAGCTGTTGAACTACCGACAACCGATTGTTCGATTTTTACAGAAAACGAGGGCTTGGTCCAGACCAAAGTCACTATAACCAATTACGACTTTGGTCCAGATTACAAACTACACGGATCGCCAAGTGAATATACACTGTATTAGAAAAATTTTTACCGTTCACGATTTTGGAGCAACTTGCGCTTGCCCTGAAAAAACAGAGTTGCTCTGAAAATTTTCACTCCATTGAATATACTTTTTACATTCAGGATTTTTAACAACTTGCGCTTGCCCTGAAAACAGAGTTTCCCCTGAAATCTTTCACTGTATTGAATATATTTTTTACCATTCAGG